>MDTD01184996.1_pt1 | contig 21614 bp, 14 predicted proteins | sample 811221 | NCBI WGS metagenome assembly MDTD01 (sample SAMN05326646, study PRJNA326480) | marine metagenome | isolation source: seawater | place: Pacific Ocean: South West | collected 2011 | reverse complement strand
TAAAATATTTTTTATGTAGAATTTTTCCTTGTTTAGAATCCACATACTCCTCATTAAGGCCATTATTATTTTTTACATCATATTCAGCTATTTCTTCTTTAGCTATTTTCTTATTTTCATTAAAGTCTTCTATACTTTTTTTTCTTCTTTCTTTTCTAAGTATATCTTTATTAATCCTTTTCCCAAATAGCCAATCAAATATTCCCATAATAGCATTGTTTTTATCTGCACAAAACTACAACAAAAGAATTTTCTTGTTTTAAATCAATTAACATCGTTGAAATTAAAACTAGTAAGTATGAAAATACCATGATTGAGAGGTATTTCATATAAATTGGTAGAGTAATACTTTTTGTTATCATTTTACCCTAACAAGAGTAACATATTTCTTTAATATCTTGAATTGCTGAGGGAAATCTTTGCCTTCTAAAACTCTACTACTTGGGATTTTAATGTTCTCTGGAAGAGTCTCAATTAATGCAAGTAAATAAATGCTTTTAACAGAATAAGAAACATTCTCCATCCTGTCAGGTGTAATTATTTCTGTATTGATAGCAATCAGATTTCCATATTTATCAAATAAAGGGCCACCACTATTACCCTGCATTATCGGCGTGGTTGTTTGATATCTTGTGACATCCCCCATATAGCCAGTTAAAGAACTTATTTTACCATCGGTAAATTTTAAATCAGTACCTAACTCCTGGGTCTCTGGATATCCAAGAGCAAAAACAGACTCCCCTATATCACTTGTTTTTGTTTTAAAATTATATTCAATTGAATTAAGGTTATTAAATGAAGTATCATTTATTTTTAAAATTGCAAGATCATTTACGGGGTCCATCTTAATTATGTCAGCATTGTATTGCTGAATTTTTCCTTCATGAATAAATTCAACCTCTACAGTTGAAATATTTTCAATTACATGATAATTTGTTGCAATATAACCATCAGTGGTCAATATAATTCCAGAACCTGTTCCAAGCCAATTATCATTAGAGGATGTTGAATTATAATCAATATCATCATAAGTTAATAGGTTTTTTATTTGCCACAAACTTTCATATCTACCATTATTATTTTCGGAGTAAATATATAAATCACTTGTTTCATACATTACTAAAAATTTAAGTTCCTTTCCAGATTGTGAGGTTCCTAAATAAATATCTGCGTCCCATTCTTGATTGTAATCATCGTAAATCCATTTTACGTAATCAGTAGGTTTGCCATCTATACTAAGTCCAACTCTGCTTTCTTCAAAGAAAACTTCAGAGCTGACTGCCTCTTCCAATGACAGCTCATACTCCTCAGAACTATAATTCCATTCATATATATTTATTCCATCAGATTCGTAATTACCGATTATTTGTGAAAGACTAGAATTTGTAAAAAATAAACAAAATGCTAGAATAATTTTAAAAGTCCTCATTTATTATATTAATTTTAATTTTAAATATAAAAAATTTAAATGTTACCATTTCAAAACGATGCTATTGTTTTTGGCATATTAATGCTGTCACTTGGATTTGTGTTTTACACCGAATCAAAAAAAAATGGTTTTTGGAGCAAATTCTATAAAATAGTTCCCGGTCTTTTGATGTGCTATTTTCTTCCGGCCATTTTTAATTCCCTTGGAATTATTTCTTCAGAGAAATCAAACACATATTTTATTGCTAGTAGATACTTATTACCTGCAGCATTATTACTAATGACCTTAAGTATCGATTTAAAGGCCATATACAACTTAGGGTATAAAGCACTAATTATGTTCTTCACTGGTACTATTGGGATAATAATCGGAGGTCCGATTTCAATACTAATTCTTTCATTTTTTTCACCCGAGCTTTTTAATGGTGTAGGGCCAGACGCCATATGGCGAGGATTATCAACACTTGCTGGAAGCTGGATCGGCGGTGGAGCTAACCAAGCAGCAATGCTTGAGATTTTTGAATATAATCCTACAAAGTATGGTGGAATGGTATTAGTTGATATTGTAGTTGCAAATATTTTAATGGGCATGATATTATTTGGAATTGGAAAAAGAGATAAAATAAATAGATGGTTAAAAGCTGATACTACCGCCATTGAAGATTTGAAGAAAAAAGTATCCTTCTTTTCCAATAACAATAAAAGAATACCAAGTTTAACAGACTATATGATTCTATTATCCCTGACTTTTGGTACTGTGGCATTTTCACATTTCGGAGCAGATATAATTTCTTCATTACTTACAGAAAATTTTGAGGCTATATCAAATAAAAGTTCTGGACTATCTTCATTTGCATCCAAGTTCTTTTGGATGATAACTATAGCTACATTTGTAGGAATTGGCTTATCTTTTACCAAAGCCAGAAGCTATGAAGGTATTGGGGCTAGTAAAATAGGAAGTATTTTTATATATATACTGGTTGCAACGATTGGAATGAAAATGGATTTAACTTCTATTTTTGACGAACCAAAACTTATATTAATTGGTTTGATATGGATTTCAATTCATGCTATTTTACTAGTTGTAGTTGCAAAATTAATTCGTGCACCTTACTTCTTTCTAGCTGTTGGTAGCCAAGCAAATGTTGGTGGTGCTGCGTCAGCACCTGTCGTCGCAGCGGCATTCCATCCTTCTTTAGCTACCGTGGGGGTATTGCTTGCAGTATTTGGATATGTAGTTGGAACCTATGGGGCAATGTTATGTACATGGCTAATGGAATATGCCTCTGCCCTTTGATTTATTTATTTAAACCATTCAGTTTTATCAAATATATCTTTTCTTTTAGATACTAATTTTTCTTCATGATTAAATTTACCCATATAAAAAAAACCTAAACATTTTTCATTTTTTTTTAATTTAAAATAGTTGCCCATATTTTCGATGTATCTAGGTGAACCCCAATAGCAACCAATATTTTTTTCAACACATGTAAGCCACATGTTTTGAACAGCCATAGCAGTTGATGCGATTTCCTCCCACTCAGGAATTGATTTTGCAATATCTCGACTCATAAAAATTGAAATTATACATTTTGATCTAATACATTTTTCGATTATTTTTTGTTCCTTATTAACTAAATTTTTTTGGTCTTGTGAAAGCTTAAAGTGCTTGACCATTGAATTCGCTAATTCAATTCTTGATTCATTTTGAAATACTTTAAAAAACCATGGTTGGGTTAATCTATGAGATGGTGCATAATTTGCATTTTCCAAGATTTCTCTTATATCATTTTCAGAGATATCATCCTCTTTATATTGGCTTGGATAAATAGCTCTTCTTTTCTTTATTAATTCTGAAATATTCATGACAATTTTAATTTAATTCTTAGTTAAAATACTATTTGGAAATATTATAAATAGTTAAATTTATAAAAATTAAATATGAAAAATGATTTACTAATCTTACTAATTCTTCCCAACTTAATTTTTTCTCAAATTGAAGGAAATATTAACGGATACATTTACGATTCAAAAAGTCAACTGCCAATCATGGGTGCTAATATTATAATTGAGGATACCCAAAAAGGAGCGATCACTGATGAGAATGGATTCTTTGAAATTTACCAGATAAAACCACAGTCATATAATTTATCTGTAAGTTACATAGGATATCAATCAAAAAAAATATATAATTATATTGTAAAAAGTAAAGGAAATCAAACACTAGAAATTTATTTAACAGAGTCTATTCAAGAGCTTGAGGAAATTGTTTTGTTTGAGAATCCATTTAAAAAATCGAAGGAAACACCGCTTTCTATTAATACTTTTTCTAGAGTTGAGATAGAAAGTTACCCTGGGGCAGATAATGATGTGACTAAAGTTGTGCAAAGTATGCCGGGCCTTTCCCCGTCAGTTGGTGGTTTTAGAAATGACATAATTATAAGAGGCGGTGCACCAAATGAAACTGTATATTATTTGGATGAAATTGAAATTCCCAATATTAATCACTTCAGTACTCAGGGCAGCGCTGGTGGCCCACAGGGAATGATAAATATTTCATTTATTGACGAAGTAACTTTAAGTACTTCTGCATTTGGAATTGAATATGATAACCCTTTAAGTGGTGTATTACAATTCAAACAAAAAAAAGGAAACCCAAAAGAAATAAGCGGAAACTTCAGATTTGGAGCCAGTGATTCTGCAATCACAATTGAAGGACCAATTTTCAATCAAGAAAATGATAAAACAACATTTATATTTTCAGCTAGAAAAAGCTATTTACAATTTTTATTTAAGCTAATTGGACTTCCAATAAGACCTGACTATTGGGATTTTCAAGGTAAAATAAACCATAAAATAGATGATTATAATAGCATAAATATCATTGGTCTTGGGGCTATTGATGACTTTTGGGTTGAAGCACCTAATGATTTTGATTTCACGCAACAATCATTTCTTGAACAAGTTCCTATTATAAAGCAAAACTCAACAACAATTGGAGCCTCATGGGTTAGAAAATTTAAAGAAACTAAAGGACAATTTATTATTGCTTTAAGTACAAACAAGCTAAAAAATGTTTTCTCCAGATATTTTGACAACGAAAACTTAGAAGGGTTGTATTTTAGAAATGATTCGCATGAATGGGAAACAAAACTCAGGATAAAAACAACAAACTATCTAAGTGATTGGAAAATAAGCTGGGGAGCAAATATTCAATACTCAGATTACTATAACAATACAGTTGATTTTTACAATCAAATTGAATACTTATCTAAAATTAATTTTTACAAATATGGTATTTTTGGCGGAGTTGCAAAAAGTTTTTTTGACTCCAAACTAGACTTATCGTTCGGCATCAGAGCTGATGAAGATAACTTCAGCACAGGATCAAAATTTATTGATAATTTATCACCTAGAATTTCAAGCTCATATGTACTTTCCAGTGACAGAAGATTAAAATGGAATTCAAGTATTGGAACTTATTTTAAGATTCCAACCTATACTGTTCTAGGTTTTAAAAATTTAAATGGAGAATTTGCAAATCGTAATGCTAAATATACAAAAAGTAATCATTACGTAACAGGTCTTGAATATACAATTGGAAATGCATCAAAAATATCTGTAGAAGGTTTTTTAAAGAGATATTTTGACTTTCCTATATCTGTAATTGACGGTGTATCTCTCGCAAATAAAGGGGCTGATTTCGAGGTTCTTGGAAATGAAGACATTGTTACTAATGGTATGGGTAAAACGAAAGGGGTTGAATTTTTATTTCAGCAAAAACTAACCAATAATTTCTATTGTATATTTTCGTACACTTATTTCAAGAGTGAATTTACAGATAATAATGGAAACTATCTTCCATCTGTTTGGGATAGCAAACACTTATCTTCGTTTAGCGGAGGTTACAAGCTAAAAAAGAATTGGGAAATTAGTTCAAGGTGGCGGTTTGCCGGAAAAACTCCATATGTACCTTACGACCTCGACGCTAGTCTTAACAATTACCCAAATATGATTTTGGATTATTCAGAACTTGGGAATGTAAAACTTGGTAACTTTTCCCAATTAGATATAAGGTTTGATAAAAAATGGAATAAGGAAAACTTTTCAATAAATTTCTTTGTAGAAATATTAAATCTTTTGGCAAATAAAATACCTGTTCCGAAAGAGTATGGCCTTGAAAGAGATGATTTTGATAATATCATAAATCCTTTTAATCTAGTGGAAGTTGATGTTAACAGAGAATCAATTATTCCTTCTTTTGGATTTTCTATAGATTTTTAACAATTTTTATCCAAATATAAATATTTCACCTATAATGTTAATTTTTTAAATATATGATATAAATCATTTCTTAAAATTGTAAAATTTTTACAAAATATTAAATTTTAATACCTTTTTTTTAGTAAAAAATTGATTTCAGATGCTATTTTTTTAAAATAATGTATTGCGTTAACAGATTATTAACATATCTTTAACCCATCAAAAATTAAACTTAAACAAATTATGAGAACAATTCTTAAAATTTTAATTATGTTATTCGGTGTTGTTTCATACGCGCAAACAACTGTTACCGGAACAATTACTGATCAAAGTGATCAACCATTATCTGGGGCAACCGTAATCGTAGTAGGTACATCTACTGGTGTTGTTGCTGATTTTGATGGAAATTATGAAATTACAGTTGAACAAGATTCTCCTTTCACAATTGAAGCTAGTAGTGTTGGTTTTTTACCAAGCTCAGTTGAGGTTAGCGGTAGTTCAACAATTAATTTTGTGCTAGAAGACAATACAGCTCTTGACGAGGTTGTAGTATCAGCTTCACGAACTCCTCAAAGAGTTTTTGAATCTCCTGTCACAATTGAGAGATTTGGCACAAAAGACATTAAAACAACTGCGTCTGCAGATTTTTATGATGGATTAGAAAATTTAAAAGGAGTTGATATAAACGTAAATAGTTTTACGTTTAAATCTATTAATACTAGAGGTTTCTCAACATTTGCAAATACAAGGTTTGTACAGTTGGTTGATGGAATGGACAATTCTGCTCCAGCTCTTAACTTTCCACTTGGAAATTTATTAGGAATGGTTGAAACCGATGTTTTAAATGTTGAATTAGTTCCTGGAACTTCCTCTGCATTATATGGTGCAAACGCATTTAACGGAATATTATTAATGAACAGTAAAAATCCGTTTGATCATCAAGGAGTTAGTGGTCAATACAAGAGAGGTCTCACTGTACAAGATGCTGCAGGTACAAATGAATTCCAAGATATTCAAATCAGATGGGGACATAAGTTTAGTGATAAATTGGCAATGAAGTTCAATTTTGGATATTTAATTGGTACTGACTGGATTGCAAACAGCGAGGAAGACAAACTCTTCAGGGGACTTTACGCTGGTGATTACAACCACGACGGTATCAATATTTATGGTGATGAAGTTGCAACTAATATTTATGGTGTTGCTCAACAAATGGTCCAGCTTGGACTACTACCTGCTGGTGCTGAAGCGTTAGTTCCTTCAGAAGTTGTTAGTAGAACAGGATACAATGAAACCGCCATGAGTAATGGTGAAGCAAAAAGTAAAAAGGCTGACTGGGGTATATATTACCGACCTATTGATGGTAGTAATTTAGAAATTTCTTATGTTGGAAAATGGGGAGGTGGACAAACACTTTATCAAGGTATCAACAGATACTCCATAAAAAACTTTACAATGAACCAACACAAATTAGAAGTAACTAATGATAATTGGTTTGCTCGTGCATATGTTGTTGAAGATGATGCTGGTGATTCATATGATATGACTTTTGCTGCTATTAATATAAATAGAAGATGGAAGCCTGATTTAAATTGGTTTGCCGAGTACGTTGGTGGAATTGTTAACGGACAGCTAGGCGGTTTGACAATCGACCAGGCTCATGTATTAGCAAGACAAACTGCTGACACGGGAAGATGGGCGCCAGGTTCTGCTGAGTTTGAAACTGCTCTTGCAGAAGTTTCTGCTGACCCCGACTTAACAACTGGGTCTAGATTTCAGGACAATTCGAAATTTTACCACTTAGATTATAACTATAATTTTGGTCATATGTGGGATTGGGCTGAAGTCCAAGTTGGTGGATCTGTTAGAAGATATTCCTTAAATTCAGGAGGTACAATCTTTACTGATGTTGATGGACCGATTGAATATCAAGAAGCTGGATTTTACACTCAAGCTGTAAAATCAATGTTTGATGATAGGTTAAAATTTACAGGTGCTATCAGATATGACAAATCTGAATACTTTGATGGGCAGTTTTCGCCAAGAGCGGTTGTAAGTTATACTGCTGGAGAATATATGAATCACAACTTTAGAGTTTCATACCAAACTGGATTTAGAACTCCTACTACACAGGACTTATTTATTGGTTTGGATGCGGGTCAAGCAAGATTAGTTGGTTCTGCTGAAGGAAATCCTGAAAGATTCGTTAGGGATTATAGCATTAGTGTTGCAGGTCAAGCACTTGGAGTTCCTGCTACAGTTACAATTACTGGAGCTGATGCATATAACAACTCATTTACTGAGTCATCCGTTAGAGCATTTGCTGCTACCGGAAATCCTGCCCTTTTAGAAGCTTCAAATGTTGGCTACGTAAAGCCAGAACAAATGCAACAAATGGAATTTGGATATAGAGGAAAGTTGACAAGAAGTTTCACTATCGATGCTGCTGTTTACAGAAACGATTTTCAAGACTTTATTAGTACTCAAATAGTTGCATCGCCTCTGTACGGTCAAGTAGGTGACGGTAGCTCCTCAGTGTTAGCGATGGTTAATGGAGATTTTGAAACGTGGAGTGCATATACAAATTCACCTGTTGAAGTTTCATCATGGGGAATTGCAGTTGGAATGGCAACTAAAATATTTGGCAATTTTGACTTATCAGCTAACTACACGAAAGCTAAGTTAGAGTTTGACAGAAGTACTTACCCTGATTTTGCTACCAACTGGAATACACCTGAACATAAAATTAAAGCACAGTTCGGTAATACAAGCTTGTTTAGAAATGTTGGGTTTAATGTAGCTTGGAGATACTGGAGTGAATATTTATGGGAGGCATCTTTTGGTGATGGAATGGTTCCAGAAACTCATGTAGTTGATGCTCAAATTAATTTTACTCTTCCAAGTTGGAAATCTGTAGTTAAAATAGGAGCAACTAATATTGGAAACAATGAATATTTCACAGCTTTTGGTTCTGGATTCATAGGTACTCAATATTATATCTCCTGGACTGCTAATAACTTTTAAAATTTAAATAACATGAAAATTAAATATATTTTATTCTCGATTTTTTTAGTCACTGTATTTAGTTGTGATACAGATGTTTATAATCCGAATGTAACATATCCAGATCAGTATGTTCCAATAGAATCTGGTGATGCAGATTTTAGCACGTATGTATCAATGGGTGAAAGCATAACAGCAGGTTTTTCTGATAACTCGCTTTTTGCAGCAGCTCAAATGAATTCATATCCAAATATTATGGCTGGAATTATGAGTGAAGCAGGTGGTGGTGTATTTACCCAACCATATGTAAATGATAATGTTGGTGGAATAAACGTTGGTGGTGAACAGTTTTGGGGTCCTAGATTCTATTTTGATGGAGCTGGTCCAGACTTTGTTTCGGGTAACCCTACTACTGAAGCAACAAATGTTGTTCCAGGACCATACTCGAATATGGCATTTCCATTTGCAAATGCTATTACATTCGTTGCACCTGGTGTAGGAAGCCTAGAAGGCTTAGCTGCAGGTCTTGCTAACCCATGGTACGTTAGAGCAGCCTCTAGTAATAATGCTACTATGATTGGTGATGTTCTTGCTCAGCAACCAACTTTTGTAACATTGGTTCCTGGACATGACTTTGCAAATTATGGCTTATTTGGTGCTAGTGGATTACCTTTTGGTCCTTTAGAATTAGAGGGCGCTACTGGAATGCTTGCTGGCGTAATTGGGACTATACAGGCACTTAGCGCCAATGTTCCCAACGGTGTTATAACGACATTGCCAGACCCTACAAATACAGCTACATTTAACACTGTTGCATACAATTCAATACCGCTTGATGAAACGACAGCAGCTCAACTAAATGCTGGTCTTGCTGTATATAATGGAGGTCTATTAGCGGCTCAAGCTGCTGGACTTTTATCAGCTGATGAAGTTGCACAAAGAACTGTAACATATGCTGCTGGTAATAATGCTATTTTAATTACTGATAATGACTTAACAGATCTTACAGTATTTGGATTACCGATACCAAATTGGAGGCAAGCTACAGCTGATGATAAAATTAGCTTATTTTCACTGCCTGTTTTAGGTCAAGCAGATCCTAATAATCCTCTTTCAATATGGGGTCTATCTAATGCTTTACCTGACGCTGTTGTTTTAACCTCTACTGAAATTGATGAAATACAAACAAAACTTTCAACTGCAAATGCAGCAATTTCAGCAAGTGTTCCTGACGGATGGGCATTGTTTGATTTAGCTGGACTTTACAACGAAATAGTAACGACTGGTGTATTTGAAGGTGATTTTAACATGACCGGAGATTTGGTTTTTGGAGGTTTCTTTAGTCTAGATGGATATAACCCAACCTCTAGAGGTAGTGCCCTGATTGCAAAGAGAATGTTAGCAGCAATTGATGCTGTGTGGGGCTCAAATCTTTCTGATGTTGAAATGGAGATTGGGGATTATCCCACCAACTATCCTGACGGAATATAACCTTTAAAAAAACAAACAAAAATCAAAAAAAGCCTGGAATTATCCGGGCTTTTTTTGTTATTAATAAGTTGATTATTTATTTGAAATTCTGTTGAATATATTTCATAAAAAATTTATATTTGCTGCTCTAGTTATTGTATAATATTTAACACTTTATTTAGCAAAATGGTATCAGGAAAAATTTCCCAAATTGTAGGACCGGTTATTGACGTTGAGTTCGAATCAGGTTCAAAACTTCCAAAAATTTATGAATCACTTGAAATCCAAAAGAATGACGGTACTAAACTAGTTCTCGAAGTTCAGGCTCACATTGGAGAAAATATGGTTAGAACCATTGCAATGGATTCTTCGGATGGTTTAAGCAGAGGAGCTGAGGTTAAAGCTACAAATAGTCCAATTCAAATGCCAATCGGGAAAGAAATAAATGGTAGACTTTTTAATGTTATTGGGGATTCAATCGACGGTATTGGTGATTTACCAAAATCCGGAGAAAAAGGACTACCTATACACAGGGAGTCACCAAAGTTTGAAGAATTATCTACATCTACAGAAGTTCTTTTCACCGGAATAAAAGTTATAGATTTAATTGAACCTTATGCAAAAGGGGGTAAAATAGGATTATTTGGGGGTGCTGGTGTTGGTAAGACAGTTTTAATACAGGAGCTTATTAATAATATTGCGAAAGGACATGGAGGACTATCAGTATTTGCTGGAGTTGGTGAAAGAACAAGGGAGGGAAATGACCTACTTAGAGAAATGTTAGAATCTGGTATTATAAATTATGGTGAGGAATTTATGAAAAGTATGGAAGAAGGAGGCTGGGACCTAAGCAAGGTTGATAAAAAAGCTTTGAAAGAATCAAAAGCTACATTTGTATTTGGACAAATGAATGAACCACCAGGTGCTAGAGCTAGAGTAGCTCTATCAGGCTTAACCGTGGCTGAGTACTTCAGAGATGGTGCTGGTGAAGGTAAAGGAAAAGATGTGCTATTTTTTGTTGATAACATATTTAGGTTCACACAAGCTGGATCTGAGGTATCTGCACTTCTTGGTAGGATGCCATCTGCTGTTGGATATCAACCTACACTTGCAACAGAAATGGGAACAATGCAAGAAAGAATTACCTCTACTAAAAACGGGTCAATTACATCTGTTCAAGCAGTATATGTCCCTGCGGATGATTTAACCGATCCTGCACCTGCTACAACGTTTGCACACTTAGATGCAACAACAGTACTTTCTAGAAAAATTGCTGAACTTGGAATTTATCCAGCTGTAGATCCTCTTGATTCTACATCTAGAATTTTGACACCTGAAATTCTTGGAAATGATCATTACAATTGTGCACAAAGAGTCAAAGAGTTACTTCAAAGATATAAGGAATTACAAGATATAATTGCTATTCTTGGAATGGAGGAGTTATCAGAAGAAGATAAACAAGCAGTTGGTAGAGCTAGAAGAGTACAAAGATTTTTATCACAGCCCTTTCATGTAGCAGAACAATTTACTGGGATACCTGGTGTATTAGTTGATATAAAAGATACTATTAAAGGATTTAATATGATCATGGATGGCGAATTAGATCATTTACCTGAAGCTGCATTCAACCTTAAGGGTACAATTGAGGAAGTTATTGAGACTGGAGAGAAAATGCTGGCTGAGGTATAAACTTATTATAAATGATTTTAGAAATAATTTCACCAGAAAAAATAATATTTACAGGAGAGGTGGACTCAGTTGCTGTTCCAGGGGTTGAAGGTGAATTTGAGATGCTAAATAATCACGCTGCAATTGTTTCAAACTTAAAAAAAGGTTCTATTAAAGTTTATGGAAACATTACTCTAGATGATTCTCAAAAAGAAATTTTTAAAAAGGGAGATAGAGGTTTTCATATGGAAATCAATTCAGGAACAGTTGAAATGAAAAACAATAAAGTTACAGCTTTAGTAGAATAATTATTATTACAACTTTTTAATAACATTTGTTACTATTCCCCATATAATTAGCCTATCTTCATCCTTTACTTCTATTGGCTTATAACTGGAATTTTCAGGCTTTAGCCAAATTCTGTCTTTTTTCACTATCAATCTTTTCACAGTAAATTCACCCTCAACAAAACAGACTGCAATCTTATTATTTGCGGGCTCTATGCTTCTGTCAATTACAATCAAATCACCATCTTCCAATCCAGCATTAATCATTGATTCTCCTGAAACTCTTGCAAAAAACGTAGCTTCTTTATTTTTTATTAACTCTTTGTCTAAGCTTATTCTTTCTTGCTTAAAATCTCCCGCTGGTGACGGAAAACCAGCTGATATTCCAGCATTTATTAAAATAGCGTCTAGATTATTATCACTGTTAGGAGTAAAAAAATTTAATTTTTTTTTATTTTTCATTTAATCTGAATAACATCTTCAATTTTTGTAGTATAACAAGGTGATAAAAATTCTTGTTTCATCTTCCACCTTCTTTTTAAGTCTTGATTTGCTAACTTAACTTTTTCAGAATACTTAGAATTAATATAATCCATCGTCTTCATTAGTGATTTGTGTCTACAGTCTTCATTTTGAAAAATACCAAGTTGATAACTATTATCAGGAACAAGATTGGTAACAATCACGCCAGCTTTTTTATAATTTATCCCAGACTTAAACATGTCTTCAACTGCTTTTAAGGCATAACTATTTAATACGAGGGATGAATTTGTTGCAAAAGGTAATGCAATAACTTTAGAACAAGAATGTTGTCTTAAATCTTTTCTAAAATAATTACTTCTTATAAATACGATCATGACATTACAGATGGAGTTCTGTCTTCTTAACTTTTCAGCACAAGAAAGTGAAAAGGTTGAAACCCTTTCTTTTAATTTAACCAGATCAGATAGAGGTTCTTCAAAAGATCTAGTAGTAGCTATAGACTTCTTAATCTTTAAAGAATCTAAGTCTAAATTTGATACTCCTTTTAGTTCTTTCTGTATCCTTAATTCAACGATTGATAAATTTGATTTGACCCACTGTTCTGGTAAATTCACAAAGTCTAATGCATTTTTACATCCAATATTCTGGAGACGCTTAGACAACCTTCTTCCAATTCCCCAAATATCATTTAAAGCAAAATAATTTAATGCCTTAACTCTTTTACTGTCTGTATCTAATATATAAACATGCTTTGTTTTATTTGGATATTTTCTTGCTATTTTATTAGAAATCTTTGATAAAGATTTTGTGGGTGCGATTCCTATAGAAGTTGGTATCCCAGTCCATTTCAGAATTGTATTTCTCATTTTTGAGGCATAATCAAAAAGATCGTATTTTTCATATCCCTGAATTTTTAAAAAAGCCTCATCAATACTATATACTTCAACATCTGGTATAAATCTGGAAATTATTGTCATCACACGATGACTCATATCAGCATATAAAGGATAATTTGAAGATAAAACAACTACATTATACTGATTGATAATTGATTTATATTTAAAAATAGGGGCACCCATTGGTATTCCTAATTTCTTAGCCTCATCACTTCTAGAAATAGCACAACCATCATTATTAGATAAAATAACGACAGGCCTACAATTTAAAGCTGGATTAAATACCCTCTCACAAGAGACATAAAAATTATTACAATCTATTAAGGCAAACACAACATAAATATAGGTTTTTAAAAATTTAAAAAATACAATATTTAAGAACTTATTTAACAAAAAAATAATTTGATAAGTATGCATAAATAAGTACTTTTAAAAAACCATTTATCGATTTAATAATCATGAAAAAAGTACTCTTTGCCTTACTAATTTTTCAATTGACAATATCATATATAACCGCGCAAGAGAATAAAAATGAAATAGAACTTGAAGAAGTTGAATTAATTTCAAGTCCAAGAATTGAGATACTTAACTCAGAAAACTCTATTAATATTTTAACCATTTCTAAAGAGGAAATAAAAAAAAGTACAGCAACAAATGTTAGTGAATTATTACAACAGGTGGCAGGGTTAGATATTAGGAGAAGAGGTGTTGAAGGAATGCAAGCAGATCTTTATATAAGGGGAGGCTCATTTGATCAGACATTATTATTAATTGATGGAATAAAAGTAGAAGATCCTCAAACTGGTCACCATACAATGAATATGACACTACCACTATCGGTCATAGAAAAAATAGAAATTATCAAAGGTGCAGCAAGTAGATTATATGGGCAAAATGCATTTACAGGAGCAGTAAATATTATCACAAAAAAAAATATTGAAAATAATATTTCCTTAGGTCTTTCCGCAGGATCATTTAATCAAAAGAAGGCTAGATTAACATTACAAAAAGAACTTGAAAAATCTGATTTATTAATTAACTATACTAGAAAGCAATCTGAGGGGTATAGATATAATACGGATTATGAAAATGATGAATTTTTTATCAAAAGTAATTTTAAAATAAATAATCAAAATATCTCAGCTATTGGAGCATTTAATGAGAGAAAATTTGGAGCAAACGGATTCTATGCAAGTCCCGAGGCAATAGACCAATATGAAGAAACACAGGCAAGTTTAATAGGATTTAGTACAACCTTCAATAAAGATAAGTTGAAAATCAAACCAAAACTTTATTGGAAGAGAAATCAAGACATGTATGTGTATTTAAGACAAGATCCATCTGTCTACAGAAATATGCATATATCAAATAAATTAGGAGCTGAGATAAACATGGCATTAAATAACCGATTAGGAGTGTTAGGTCTTGGTATCGATATATCAAACACAAAATTATCAAGCAATAATTTAGGACAAAGGGATAGAACAATGGTACATGTATTTGCTGAACAGCAAATGATGTTTTTTGATAATAAACTTGATGTAACACCGGGCTTAGCCATAACGCATTTTTCTGATAAAGATAATTTACAAAGCAGTACATCAGAAAATGAAGATAATCTGCCAAAGATTTATCCAGGTATAGATTTTGGTTATAAAATTAAAGAAGACTTAAGGTTATTTAGTAATGTAGGATATACTTTTAGGATACCTACATATACCGATTTATTTTACAGCAGTCCAACAACAATCGGAAATGAAAACCTGAGTTATGAAAAAGCATTAACCTTGGAATTAGGCATGAAATACAGAAAAGAAAATTTCAATCTCATTTTCTCATTGTATCGCAGGGATGCCTCAAATATTATTGATTATGTTAAAAACAATGAGGACGATCCTTGGCAAGCAAATAATATTAGGAAAATAATTACCAATGGTTTCGAATTAAATATTGGTTATAAATTTTACCTTAATTCATCTAATGAACATCAAATAAAAATTGGTTTTAGTAACATAAATGATGATTTGAAAGAAACACAGTTTAACTTTTCAAGATATGCATTAAACTCCTTAAAAAATCACATTACTGCTACATACATGTTTGAAATTAATGAAAAAATTTCATCTTCTTTGGTATTTAAAAATGCTGAAAGAATAAATGAGAAAAACTATACGGTTATTGATTTTAAAACCTCCTATAAATTTACCAAATTTGCTATATCAATTATATTAAATAATATTTTAGATACAGAATATTCAGAAACAAATCTAGTACCAATGCCTGGATTTAACTCGTTAGCGGCATTGCAATATTCATTTTAATTTATATCTTTCAGTTTTTCATATATAAGACTTTTTTCCCATCCCCTGTATGTGAAATAATTTATAAATGAAGTTTTCTTTTGATTATAAGTTCCTTTCAATAATTTAATTTTTTTTCTTGAAAATTGGTTAAAATAATTTAAATACTCATCTTCTTTAATTTTATTAATCTTAGCATCGATTATTTTAGCGTCTATTCCTTTTAATTTCAATTCATACTTTAGCTTTATTCTGCCCCACTTTTTTATTCTTAGCTTTCCTTGTATAAACATTTCTGAAAATCTTTCTTCATTTACATAATCATTTTCAATCAAATGCTTTATGAGATCATTGACAAATTTTGGACTTACTTTGAACAAGAATAATTTATTTTTCACTTCCTTAATACATCTTTCTTGATAAAGACAATATGATTGAATTTTTTCAACAATTAGCTTTTCATCTTCACTAAAACTAATAGACATAATTAACCGAAAAGATAAAGTTTAGACCTGGTGCTGAGATGCCTGATGAGTAGGGCCTGTATAATCTATTTGTTATGTTTTCAATCGTAAAATTGATATTTAACATTTCAGAAAAAGAATATTTTGATCTGATATTAAAAGTCATCCAGGATGGTGAGTATGGATTACCATTTTTATCTAATGCGTACATATATGATTTTATCCTCTCAGACTCAGCAAGATTATTGAATGATATTTTAGAATTATATATTAAGTATGAATCAATTGAAATATTACCCTTATTAAAAATTAAGTGTAAGTTACCATAATTAGGTGGAATATGCCTTACAGGCATTGCAATCGGCACTTCGTTCAGCTCATATCCAGCAATTAAGTTATGTTGAGATTTTATACTAAAGTTTTTACTTAATTGCGTATTTATACCTATCTCAATACCATAAATAAAGGATTTTGAACTATTTTGTAGAGCTTGAATTTGTGACAATTCACCATCATATATAATTTCGGATAATCCATTACTTAATGTAAAATCATCTCTGATAAATGAATTATACAAATATGTTGCATAAGATGAAAAGTCTAATTCAATATTATTCTTTGTTCTGAAGTAACCACCAAACTCAATTCCAAAAGATCTTTCAGCTTTTAAATCTGGATTTGGAACAATTACATTACCAGGCCCTGAATCAAAAACCTTTGCGAGGTCGTCTATATTTGGTGATCTAAATGCAGTATTAATATTAAACTTCCAATTGTTATATGTATTTCTTACCCAACTTAGACCAATACCTCCAACAAAAGATGCATTCCTTAAAGTTGTAGTTTCATACACAAAATCATAATAAATATTATTTTGAGATAGGTCTGCTTTTAATTCTGTTGAACTATATCTTACACCTGTTTGGAAAAATACATCCTCAATGATTTTATTCTTATAGTTCATGTATACCCCTAGGGAATTTAAAGATGAATTGTCAGGGTATCTTGTTGAGATTGAGCTTTCTGATGAATTATTGATATTAATGCTTTTTGCAGATGAGCCAAGCTTATTTTCTATTATTTCTAATCCATAAGTAAAATCAGAGTTTTCTGAAATTTTATTATAGAAATCAAGATTAACTGAAAATATATTTAAATTTTCTTCTCTTAAATGTAGGTCACTGTCATTAAACCTTCTACTATTTCTACTTTCTGAGAATTTCTGAAAGGATAAGCCTAATTTTAGTTCATCATAAAATTTAGTTTCTTTTGGTTTAAGCGACATTTGACTATTGATTAAAAGCCATTTTTGTGGTCCATAATACCACTCGGCATAATACAAACCTTGATTTTGATTGCCCCTGATTAACCTGTCATATCTTGGTATATTTCCAGTTTCAGAGAAATGAATTCCCAAATCAATGCTTAAATTTTCATTTGGCTCATAAATAACTTTTTGTAAAAAATTAGTTTGATCATACCCGGTATTTCTTTGAACTCTTGGGTTAGAGTTAATCACTAATATATCTTCTCCATTAGAGCTTTGGGTGACATAATTTGGTCTGAAATAATCTGAGGGTCCATTAATTCCCATTTTTAAATCACCGAAATCTGACTTTGAAAAACTGGATAAAAAAGCTATTTTTTTCAATCCATAGTTCAGATCAAGGTGGTACATTTTCTCACTTGAAGCAGATGAATATCTAGAATTAATATTTAACTCAATATAAGGATTTGAATCAAATGATAACTTTGCTGTTTTTGTATAAAAATTCATAACCCCTCCTATTGCATCACTTCCATACAAAACAGAAGCAGAACCCAAAATAACCTCAGTATTTTCAATAGTCAGTGGAGAAATTGATATTACATTGTGGATATTTCCTCCTCTGTAAATTGCATTGTTTAATCTGACACCATCTACGGTCAAAACCAGCCTGTTAGTTGAATGACCTCTTATCATTGGACTTCCGCCACCTAGTTGGCTTTTTTGAATGAATATATTTCCAATGTTTTGCAATAAATCAGCACTTGTTGAAGGGTTTTCAAACTCTATTTGCTTACTATTAATCTGGATAACTTTTTTTGGAACCTCTCTGTATTTTTGGGAAAATTTTGATGTAGATAAAACTATCTCATTTAATTTTATTCTCTCAAGCTTAGTGGTGTCTTTATCAATTTTATTGTTTTTAGAAAATACATTAAATGAAAAAAAAACTAATAAAATAAAAATTTTATCACTACTCATGTATTCTTTTTAAAACCTCATATGAATTTAATCGTCTAAAACCTTCAACATGAAACATGTAATATTTTAACATAAAATCCAGCATTTTATTTCTTTGAGATGAGTTAACAGTTAGTAAATGAAGATCCTCAAATTTTGTGCCTAAAAGAAACTTAAAAGCTTTTAATTCCTCACCATGTAAAAAAAAATTTTTTGGTTTTTCATCTGTAAAGAGCCCTTCTTGAAGGTTAAAATACTTTTGTTTTCCCTGTATATTAGCAGGGCTAAACCCTAAAAATATAGTAAGCTGAATCAAAAAATAAAGGTGAAAATTTATTGATGAATTAGAACGATCAAAATAAATCATTGATCTTTCAATAAAGTCATAAAGGATTAAATCTTTATTTTGAAACTTTAGAACGTTAGTTAAAATTTCAGAGATAAATAGTATTACCGATATTTTTTTATAATCAGTATGTAATGATTTAAAATTATATTTTAAATCTACAGATTTAAAATATAGCATTTCTTTTTTTTTATTATTAAGGAAACTTATTTGTAAAATGGTTAGAGGTTGAAAAAATGAATTTAATTTATTTTTACCTCTATTTGTTGATTTTTTTGAAATGAAAGTTAATAAACCATGTTCCTTAGTATAAAGCTTTAATATTAAATCATTATCCTTAAACTTAATTCTATTTATTACTATTGCTGATGTAGTGACAAACATTATTTAATAATCATAACTTTAAGGGTTTTTGTCTCATAAGTGTCTAAGTCTGAGAGCATAACAACATAAACGCCCGAAGAAACATCAATATCTCTTAAATTTTTTCCATTCCAAAATGCTGTTCCTCCATCAATCTCAAGATTGAAACCATTGTATCTATTATTTACTCTTGATTGTGCTTCGTTAACCAGATTTCCAGCAATATCAACAATTTTAATATTTACATTCTCAGAGAGACCAGTAATCTTAATTTTATTCTGTTTAATATCATAGTTTGGTCTTACTGGATTTGGATAAATATAAGCTTCTGTTAGACTTTGATTTGTTGAAGAACTTCCTGAGGAAAAACTAACTAAGCCTTTATCTGTTCCAAAATATACCTTTCCATTCAATAAATCAATACTAATATCATTTATATTATTAGACGGCAAAGGAGAATTATTTTTTGTAAAATGATAAATAGTTTGTTGTCCATTTGATGAAAAATAAAATACACCTGAACCAATAGTGCCAACCCACTTATTATTTGCTCCGTCAACCTCAATGTCAGTAATATATTGTTGCTCAAGTAGCTCTCTTGGAATATCGTCCTCAAGAATTATAATTTTTTGTAATGTAACAGTTGGAGCATCAAAAAAATTTGCTGTGTTATATAGAACTCTAAGACCTTTAATTGTTCCAATCCATAGGTGATTATTTCTGTCAACTGCAATAGATTTTACATATGATGAAGGCAAATTTGAGCCTTCAATGCTGTTTATTTTTCTGATTTGGGGATTTCCACTATTTTCATTGAAGCCTATTAACCCGGACCTTAAAGCAGCAATCCATTTATTGCCATATGAATCAATCTCTATATCATTAAATCCTAATTCATCTTGAAAACCATCATCTATGATTTGATTAAAGTTGAAATTAGACCAATTATTATTATTTATTTCATACAGTTTCAATGGTGAATCAATTCGTGAGTTTAATAACCATAAGTTTCCATTATCATCGAATTCTAAATCAGATATTCTAATACTAATATAATTTGGATCGCCATTATCAACTGACTCTAAATCACTATTATTAGAATCATAAAAATTAATAATATTATCATTCATAAGCTCTAGTAACCCTCCATGAAATGAACTTATAAAAACATTATTTTTATTAAATGGATTTATTGAGATATTATTCAAATTAACTGCCATTTCAGGAATGCTATCTGTTGAAATACTAAGCCATTGATTTGTATTTAAGTCATATTTGCTTATGCCTGTGAACTTAAGTGGGTATGGGTTAAAATACTCTGTATAATCTCCAAAAACTGTCCAAAAGTTATTACCAGAGGCTTCAACTGAAAAAATATTATTTTCCTCTGGCCCTGAAGGCAAAAAAAATAAATAATTTTGGTGATTTAAGTTTTCGATCTTTAAAACTCCCGATTCTTCAGTTCCGATAAACAAATCATTATTTTCAATATGGGCAATATTAAAATTTGATGTATACTCGTAGGAGTTAAAAGTACTAATGATATCCGAAAAATTTTCGTTGTAAAGAACACATTTATCCCTGGTGGTAATAATTATTTTATCCTCAGATTTATTCATACTGAGTATTTCTGAGTTTATTGTTTGAATATTTAAAATTTGATCACCTTCAATTTTATAAATATTTGTGTTATCATTAAAATATATATTTTGATTTATTGTTAGAATTGAATTCACATCCCCGCTGTAAATTTGTGTCCAACTCTCATCATTAATTAAATTCAAATTAATATTTGATTTGAAAATACCAATGTTATTTGCAGATATGTATATATAATCTTCAATGATAGAAATGTCAGAAACATTTAACAGCTCAGCATCCGACCTTATATAGTAAGTATCATTAAATTCAAAATTATTTATATCAAAAACAGAAACCCCATAGCCGGTTGAAATAAATAATTGATCATAATACTGAGTAAAATTATTAATCGATTTATTGCTAGGTGAAATTGAAGGTTTATTCACTATGTCAAATATGTTTATTATCGAGTTTGCTACAATATCAATTATCTGAATTAAACCATTATTGTATCCTACAAATACTAAATTATTTGTGTTGCTCACATAAAATGATGAAATTTCATCACCTGAAAGACCATTTAGTGTGTCAATTTTTTCAATTTGATAATTAAGGATGTCATAAATAAAAAAGGTGGAATTGGAAACAAAATAAATTTTTCTTCCATCTGATTTAATATCTGAAATATAGTTATACGAAAAAAATGTATCCCAATTTGAATCTTGATTGTATATAGTTTTCGTGGTATTATCATAATTTATTTGAGAATTCAATAAATTAAAAAAGAAAAAACCGACAATAGATATTTTGAGCTTGAACATATATAATATGAACG
>MDTD01144875.1_pt1 | contig 21615 bp, 28 predicted proteins | sample 811221 | NCBI WGS metagenome assembly MDTD01 (sample SAMN05326646, study PRJNA326480) | marine metagenome | isolation source: seawater | place: Pacific Ocean: South West | collected 2011 | reverse complement strand
TTCTTGTTTTTCTTCTTATTTTTCTTCTTATTTTTCTTCTTGTTTATTTGATGAACAGATTTGACATTTGAATAATTTCTACCTCCGGCTTTTGTTTTAACAATAATAACTCCGTTTGCTCCTCTAGATCCATAAATAGCTGCTGAAGGACCCTTGATTACAGAGACACTCTTTATATCGTTTGGGTTAATACTGTTAAAAACTTGAACGTCCTGAGTCTGAAGACCATCAATTACAAAAAGAGGGTCATTATTATTCCAAGTATTAATGCCTCGAATCAAAACATTTGGAGAACTTCCAACATCTTTCCCAGGAGTTATTTTAAGTCCCGCAAGTTGTCCTTGAAAAGCTTCTAAGCTATTAGATCCATTGACTTTTGGAAGGTTCTGGGCTTGTGATAAAAAATTATTTAAAAGCAATAGCAAAATGAAGCCCATTATTTTTTTCATAATTATAAATTATTATGTCGAAGATAATAATTATTTTAAGCACTTAGTTTAAAAATAACTCTTGTTAACTTAGAATAATTAAAATTTAATTCTTGTGAATGTTTTTAGTAATAAAATCAGTGTTTCCATTTTGACAACTCTGTTACTGATTGTTTTTTCTTGTTACAATTCAGAAACACTCAAGTGTGAAATACTTATAAAAAATGGGGTTATATATGATGGGAGTGGAAATGAATCTTATAACGGAATTGTTGCGATTAAATCAGATAAAATAGTTTATGTAGGACCTTCAAAACAATTTGAAGCAGATAGTATTATTGACGTGAATGGGATGGCAATTGCTCCCGGATTTATTAATATGTTGAGCTGGGGCTACAATTCTCTATTAGATGACGGACGAGGTTTAAGCGATTTAATTCAAGGAGTAACACTTGAAGTATTTGGAGAAGGAACTTCTCCTGGTCCAAGGGGAAGTAAATCAAACAATACCTATATTTCATTTAAAGATGCAATGGAAAAACTCGAAAACAAAGGAGTCTCAACTAATATTGCTTCTTATTTAGGTGCCGCATCAGTTAGAATTCAGGTAATGGGATATAAAAACAAAAAAGCAAATAATGAGCAGTTGAATAAAATGAGTGAAATTGTGGAGGAAGCTATGCAAGATGGTGCCATTGGAATAGGATCATCTCTTATTTATGCACCGGGTGATTATGCTGATACCGAGGAGCTTATAGCTCTTTGCAGAGTAGCTGCAAAATATGATGGTCGTTATATTTCTCATATGAGAAATGAGGATAATGAAATTATGGCAGCTTTGGATGAATTTATGAAAATAGCTAAAGATGTAAATATTCCAGCGGAAATATATCATCTAAAGGCATCAAGAAAAGCAAACTGGCATTTATTAGACAGCGTGATAAATCGAGTTGAGAAAGCTAGAGCAGAGGGATATAAGATAACTGCAGACATGTATACCTATAGAGCAAGTTCAACTGGACTCACAGGGGTTATTCCTACATGGGTTCAAGAAGGAGGTCACCGTGCATGGATTAATCGAATGAAAAAGCCCGAGGTTAGAGAAAGATTATTTCAAGATATTCGAAAAGAACTTGATCAACAACCTCCTGAGGGAATATTAATGGTTGGATTTAATAAAGCATCTATGTCGCGAAAGTATCTTGGAAAAACAGTTGCAGAAGCTGCTAAAATGAGAAATCAGAGTCCCGAAGAAGCAATAGTTGACATGATAATTGAAGATGACAACAGAATTCAGTGCATTTATTTTAGCATGTCAGAAGAAAATATCAGAAAAAAAATACAAATCCCATGGGTCTCTTTTTGTTCAGATGCTGGCTCATATTCTGATATATCTAAAAAATTTAGAACCCATCCCAGAGCATTTGGTAGTTTTGCTCGTGTAATTGGCAAATACAGCCGTGATGAAGGATTGATCTCTTTAGAAGAAGCTGTTAGAAGATTAAGTGGATTTCCGGCTGAGAATCTAGGCATCTTAAACAGAGGACTTCTAAAAAAAGGATATTTTGCTGACATAGTAATTTTTGATCCTCAGAAGGTCCAAGACCACGCAACATTCAATGAACCTCTTCAATATGCAAGTGGAGTAGTACATGTTTTTGTTAACGGGGAACAGGTTATTAAAAACGGAAATCATCTAGGAGTTTTTCCTGGTAGATTTATTAAAGGATCAGGAGCTAAGAAGATTATTAAAGATGGGTTTGGAAATTAAACATCCATTTTCTTATTACCTTCTAAATAGATAAAATAATACTGAAATAAAAACACTAATGATTATACATGTGCCAAGCGGAAAATAAAAACTAAAATTTTCACTTCGATAAGAAAAATCTAATGGATTTTTATATGTAAAATTTAAATTTTCAAACAACCATAAAGATCCACCTACTAAAAGTAAAGCCAGGCCAATAATAATTAATGTTTTAGACATCTAGAGCAATTATAAGCTTTTTATTATTTTGGTAAAATTTTCTCTTGGAATTGTGAAAATAAATCTTGTGCCATAGTCATAATTTGTCATAGGACCCTGAGCACGAAAAACAACTATTAACTCATTATTTTCTATCAAAAGCTTTTTAAATTTCTTGTCATGATTTTTATGTGAATGGAAAACTACACGACTTTTTGAGTACTTATTTGGGTAGATACTCGCATTAAGAGTATGAAGTTTACCAAGAGAATCTTTAACCCTGACAAGAAAAGGCAACTCATTATTCCCTTCAATTATAAATGGAGATTTATTCTCTCCTTTAAATAACTCAAACCAAACATTTTCCTTATCAAAACTTAAAGTAGCTTTTGAAGGTTGATCAGCAGCTATTCTGTCTGAATATTTACCTTTGAAATAGGTGGAATGCGTTATATAATTTTCATTAGTTGATTTACCTGATTGATCAACATAGGTTTTTAAAATGTATTCGGATATTGTCTTAGTTTTTTTTGATTCCTTCTTATCAGATGATTGACCACAGGATAAGAAAAATATGCTTAGCAGTATTAATCTTGGCATAATCTAAAAAATTAATTTCCTCTACCTGTCTTTCGTATTCCTTGAGATTTTGCTCTGTTCGATCTAATCTTATTTGATCCCTTATCAATATTTTTATTTGATTTTTTCGGATCTAGGCGGTTGCCAAAAAATTTTGAACTCATATTTTTTTTTACAAAGATAAATGAAATTAGTTTTTAATTAATGATTTAAAACTTTCTTTATCTGTATCACCCTCAGTATTAAAAACTAGTATTCTTGAGTCGGAGGATAAACCTATATGATTCCTTAAATTCTCCAAAGATTTCTCTTTTATGCATTTCATAAGTCCTGCTAAACCTGCAGCACCTGATTCTCCAGAAATAACTCTTAAGTCTTTATTATGATTATAAAAAAGACTTCTCATAGCTTCTTTAGCATATTTGTCAGATATCTTTAAACATGCATCACATCCATTTTTTATAATTTCCCAAGCAATCTTTGATGGAATTCCGCAATTCAATCCAGCCATAATTGTTTTAAAATTTCCTTTTGGAGATATTCGCTTACCATTTATAAAAGATTCAAAAACTCCAGAGGATTCATTTGGCTCTACTAAAATAATCTTTGGTCTTTTAGGTCCATATTTATTTAAATAATACCAAATACCAGAAGCTGCCCAGCTTCCAACACCAGTTTGAAAAAAAATTATATCAGCTTCGGGTTTCTTTATGGTATTAATCTCATTTTCTAATTCTTTAAATTGAGTTAAATAACCTGACATAATATAGGCAGGAATCTCCTCATATCCTTTCCAAGATGTATCCTGAACAAGTTGCCAATTCATTTTTCGGCTAGTTGCTTTTGCTATTTGACATGTTCCCTCATAATTAAGATCAGTTTTATACACTCTTGAAGCTATAGCGGATAAGCTTTCAATTCTTTGATCAGATGTATCCTTTGGAACGTATATTACAGATTCCTTATTATTCATATTGCAAGACCAAGCAACTGCCATTCCATGATTTCCATCTGTTGCAGTACAAAATGTTGATATCCTCGGATTCATAGATAAAATCTTATAAATTGCATAAGAAGCTCCTAATACCTTGTAAGCATTCAGTCCAAATCGTTTAGATTCATCCTTGATGAAAATTTTATTTACTCCAATTTCTTTTGCTAACCCATTTAATTGAATCATTGGTGTTTCAGAATATTCTTCTAATTTATTATGGTAGTTTAAAGCATTATCATTATCAAGAATAAAGTGAATTTTATCATGACAGAGCTTGTTTGATGGATAATTGAGAAAAAAATCTTTCATTAATTAAATTAGGCTTATCAAATTTATAAATTTGTCAATTGTTAATTTTAGGAATAAAAATTTATGAATAAAATATCATTAAACTTATTTCTATTTTTTTTTATTATTTCTGGTCATATGCAATCACAAGATCAACTACCTTTTAAATCAATACCAGAATATCCAGACAATTATAAATCTGGAAACATAATCCAAAGAATGATTCAAGGTCTTGGATATAGATATTATTGGGCAACTGAAGGGCTCACGGATAAAGACTTAAATTATAGACCTTCAAATAAAGCAATGTCTGCATATGAAACATTAGAGCACATCCATGGTCTTGCAGAGACAATAAATAACACCTCGTTAAAGAAAGTGAATTACAGACCCTATAGGAATACTCCAGAAAATTTTAAATCAATTCGAAGGGAGACTTTAAATCATCTTCAGCTAGCTGCAAATAGATTCAGTGATTTATCATTTGATGAAATATCAGATAATGAAATAATTTTTGAAACTAATGACATAAAAACTGTTTTCCCACTTTGGAATCTTATAAATGGTCAAATATCAGATGCAATATATCATACTGGTCAAATAGTTAGTTTTAGAAGAACCACAGGAAATCCAATTAAAAAGGGAGTAAATGTTTTTATAGGTAAAACAAAATAATTAAAACAAAAGGAAGTGGATGTTTTAATAATCTCGTTAGTCACTTTTTTTGCAGCTATTTTGACTTTTTTTTCTGGGTTTGGTTTAGGCACTATCTTAACGCCATTTATGATGATCTACTTTCCTGTTGAAATTGCAATCGCATTTACAGGAGTTATCCATTTTTCTAATAATATTTTCAAACTTTTTTTAATTGGTAAAAAAGCAAGTAAAATTATTCTTATAAAATTTGGTATCCCTGCTGTCTTAGCTGCATTTATAGGCTCCTACCTGTTATTTGAATTAGACTCAGACAATATTATCTTTAGTTACATTTTATATGGTAAAAAAATAGAAATATCAACAACAACATTTATTATATCATTGTTATTGATTGCATTCGCTGCATTTGATCTTATACCACATTTTTCCAAACTAAAATTTGAGAAAAAACTTATTCCTTTAGGTGGCTTTCTAAGTGGTTTTTTTGGTGGCTTAAGTGGAAATCAAGGAGCTCTTAGAAGCTCTTTTCTTATTAAGACAGGATTAAAAAAAGAGGTTTTCATTGGAACAACAGTAGTCATTTCGTCTTTTGTTGATTTAACAAGATTAAGTGTCTATTCCTCAAACTTGATAAACATTGATCTTTCTAACTATTCGTCATTAGCTATTTTTTCAATTTCTTCTGGAATTATTGGCTCATTATTAGGACATAAACTTCTCAAAAAAGTAACATACAAATTTATAAGACTTTTAGTTGCATACCTTATCATTTTTCTTGCATTAGGACTCCTTTTAGGATTACTATAATTATTACCTTATATAGTTAGAAAGTACTTTAAAAAGACTAGGAAAATCTGTTTTAGTTACTTAGAAAAATAATAAAATAGAAATATAACCAAATAAATTAACAGATAAATTCTGTAGTAATTTCTTACCCTTATATATTCCTTATTATCAGGATATAAATTAAGAAAAAGACCCATTATTTCTTTTTTAAATAATGGTTTTATGTTAATCTTCCAATCATTTGTTTGATAAACGATTTTTCTGAACTTACTTCTAAAATAAGTACTTGGTATACCCCAAAGAATTAATAGAACAAGTAAAATGTTTGTTACCATTTAAATAAAAGCATGGGGGTTTTGTCAATATATTCTTTATAAGTTTTTAAATGTCCCCATTTCTTTTTTCCATTAGCCTCTAAAATTCTTACACCACTTATATGAACTAGCAGAAGATAAGTGAAAATCGGAGAGATTAAAGTGATGTATTGCCAATCAGATAATGATGAAAACGATATTACTGAAATACCAAGCCATAAAATAATTTCACCTAAATAGTTCGGATGCCTTGACAAAGCCCAAAGACCTGTTTTTATGAAGTCATCTTTATTTTTTTCATCTTTTCTAAAAATGGTTTTTTGATAATCAGCAATTATCTCTATCGCTAGTCCAAAAAGAAATAAAAAACTTCCTAAATAAAACCAATTATTAATTATCAGACCTTGATCACTTGCCATTGCAGTTAAAGCACAAGCAGAGCAAAGTGAAACCCACATGCCTTGAAAAGTCCATGTCATAAAAAATTGAGTAGGGGATCGCTTAATTAATCGAAATCTTTTATCCTCTCCAGCCTTGTGAATTCTTAAAAAAAGAAAACTACCTAACCTTGCTGCCCAAAAGCCTATAAAAAAAACTAAAATAAGATTTCCCAGATTAAATCCCTTCATAAGATAACTCTGATAAAAAACATATGAAATAATAGAAATGTATGTAAAACTTCCAGAAATATCATAAAATTTTTCAGTTTTAAAGAGAAAGGCTGGAACAAATAATACCCACTGAATAATAAAAGCAAAAAGAACAGCGCTTTTAACCAATTTAATTTCAGTTAAAAAAGCAATCAAATAAGAAATTGAAAAAGCTATAAAAGAAAATACAATATATAAAAATTGTTGTCTCATAATTTGATTTAAAATTATTCGTATTGAATTTCAATGTGAATCTCGTTTCTCCTGTTAAAGAACTTGTAAGGGCCATTATAAACCAAGACATAAGGGTCTCCCTTTGTTTTAATATTTAGGTCATTAAGCGATTCTAATAAAGTATTTGTATGCTGAAGTTCAGTCTTATAATTACTGTAGCCGCTATATCGAATAGAAGCTATATGTACTGGATCAGAAAAATAAGATTCAACTTGATCTCCTTTGGGCAAAATTAGTGAATCTTTAACGTATTTATTTGGAAGAACAAATTCCATAGTTTTCTTATCAATAGACATATAAACAGGAGTTGTCATTGCTATTTTTTCATTCTCTGTATTATTGCCAGAAATATATCTAAATAACTTTCTAAAATTATTATTACTTCCATACTGAGATGATGTTTTAACTTTTGCAGATCGAGGATAATATCTGATCTCTATTTTATCTTTTTTTTCTAAAACTTTATATGGTTGGGATTCATAACTTTGAGCCATAATATTAATTGAAAGAGCCAGTGAAAAAAAATAAATCAAAAATAATTTCATTCAGGAATCAAATTTAATATAAGATTTAAATAACTTTTAAAAAATAACAAACAAATTTAGTTATGAATTTAAATAATATAAAGCCTAAAGAAATCTTGCCAGGATTTTATGGAAAAATTATTCATGGAGAAAAAATGAGTTGGATTCTTTGGGATATTAAAAAAGGATCCAAATTACCAGAACATCGGCATGTAAATGAACAAATTATGTATGTAATTGAGGGTGAATTAGAGTTTACTTTAAATGGAAAAACTTCAATATGTGGTCCAGGTACCGTAATAGTCATTCCATCTAACCAAGCGCACTCTGGAACATCTAGAACTTCATGTCAAATACTTGATGTTTTCAGCCCTGTAAGAGAAGAATATAAATAACGTAAGTTTAAAATAAAATGATATTTTCACTTAAATTAGTACTAGATGAAGACAATAAACATAAAAGAAAAGTATGAGTTATTTAACGACTACTGGAAGCCTCGAGTAGTTGCAGAATTAAATAATCAGCAAGTTATCATTGCAAAAGTTAAAGGAGAATTTATTTGGCATGATCATAAAGATGAGGATGAACTTTTCAATGTAATTAAAGGAAAGCTTCGTATGGAATTTCGTGATAAAGTTGTCGAGGTTAATGAAGGGGAGATGATAATTGTTCCAAGAGGTGTTGAACATCGACCAGTTGCAGAAGAAGAAACATGGCTTTTACTTTTCGAGCCTCTAAGCACAAAGCATACCGGTGATGTTAACTCCAAAAGAACAGTTAAGAAATATCCCAGAATATAATTTGATAAATAAAACACTATATTTCGTAAAAATTAATTTTAATAGCAATGAAAAAATTACTTATACTAACCTTAATACTTATTAGCTCCTGTCAAGAGAAGTCAGTTGAAAACGATGCCCCTCTATCTGGGATAATTGATCAAGAGAACGAAAAAACAATTATTGTTGAAAAACTTGCTCAAGGCTATGTCGATGGAAAATTTGAAATTGCTGAAGCATATTTCACTCAGGATGGAGTTCATCGAGTTAATGATGCAGAATATTCAACAGAAGAAATTATTGCTGGATATAACTTTCATTCTGTATTATTTGACAATATCAAGCATAATGATCCTTGGGTAACAACTATGATATATAATAATGGCCAAGTTTTTACAAATCAGTGGGCTAGATGGACAGGTACCTCTAAAATTTCTGGTGAAGAATATCAGATTTTTTTCTACTGTGCCTGGCAATGGTACGATGATAAGATAATCGGAACTAGTTGTTACTTTGATACAACCGTTTTTGAGAATGAAACAAAATTATATCAGGAGAAAATTAATCCAAATGGCCTTAACTAATTAAGCATATTCAAATGAAAAAAATTATAATCACAGTTATTATAACATTTATAGTTAGCATAGTGGCAAGCTCTGTCCCTGGATATTTATTTTATAGTCCACATCAAATAGAATTACATAGTCTTTTCCCAAATGCAGTGCCTGCAATTCCAGATTTTTCCTTCATGATTTTAGGAGCTCTATTTTTTATGGTTTTTACCGTAGTTGTATTTGATAAAATGGGTGTAAACAATCTTAAATCAGGAGCTATTACTGGAATTTGGTTTGGTCTTCTTTTATTCTCATTTTTTGACTTTACATTAATGGGACTTTTCAATATTATTACCCTTGAATTTGCTATAATTGATATAGCTGTTAGTGCTGTTATGGGATGCATTCAAGGAGCGGTGATAGGTTGGTCGCTTGGAAAATTTTAAGTATAGTCATAGTTAATTAAACAAAAAAGCCTTTTATCAAGGCTTTTTTTTATGTTTGTTATTATTAATCATAAATTAAAATAAAATGAAAAAAGTAATATCACTATTTCTTTCTCTTTCATTTGTATTAGTTTCAATTGCTCAGTCAAATCCAGATGCTGAATATTGGGTTACTTATCAGTATACTCCAAAAAAAGGAATGACTAGCAAATTTGAGAATGCAGTAAGAGAAAAAACTAAATTATATAACAAAGCAGACAATCCTGTTTATACAGCAATAGTTACTACTGGAGAATTATCTGAAAACGGAAGGTATGAGAGGGTAATGCCAAGGAGAGACATTGATTGGTTTATTAAAGATCGATCAGCTGAAGGAAATTATTGGATTAACAATGTCGATAAATATATTCAACAGGGAGAGGGTCCATATGTGTGGATAAGAGTTAAAAACCTCAGTATTAATTTTGATGAGCCTTCACCTACTAAATACTTAAGAGTTCTAACCAGAGTTATTAAAAACGGTAATAACATGGATTTTTGGAGGTATCTTGGAAGATATTCAACTGTTTTGAAAAAAACTAGACCTGATATAAAGTGGGCAGTTTTTAGATTAGATTCAGGAGGAAATGCTAACACAATAAGAATAGTAACAGCATATAATGACATGAAAAATCCACAAGGAGAAACAAATGAAGGGGAAACTCAGGAAGTGTATAATGAAATGTTTGGTCCTGGTTCTTGGGAGGATGATTTTCAGAAATATAATGAGAGATTGATTGAATGGGCACGTCCTCAATTCAATTACCAGCTTAGAGCAGATTTGTCAACTAGTAATTAATTTTTTTCTTCCTATAATAAAAGCCCTCAAAAGAGGGCTTTTTTATTATATTACAATCCGTGACACAATAAAATAAAAAAATTGAATAAAATGGTTGAAAAATTATTTAGAAAAAGAGTATTAATTCTATTCATATTCTTAACAAATGTTAGTTATAGTCAAAATATTGACGAAAAAGTTGAAAAGTTACTCTCTCAAATGACACTAACTGAAAAAATTGGTCAAATGAATCAATACAATGGATTTTGGAATTTCACAGGTCCTCAGCCAATAAGTGGAGATTCAAAAAAAAAATATGATCAATTAAAAAAAGGACTTGTTGGGTCAATGCTTAATGTCAGAGGAACAGAAAATGTTAAAGAAGTTCAAAGAATAGCTGTTGAAGAATCTCGATTAGGCATACCACTTCTTTTTGGATTTGATGTTATTCACGGGTATAAAACTCAAAGCCCTATTCCACTTGCCGAGTCAGCTAGCTGGGATATAAAAGCTATTGAGAGATCAGCGAGACTTGCTGCCCTAGAAGCTAGTGCTGCAGGTTTAAATTGGACATTTGCCCCAATGGTTGATATTTCAAGAGACTCTCGATGGGGAAGAGTGATGGAAGGTGCGGGAGAAGATCCTTTTTTAGGCAGTACGATTGCTTCAGCTCGCGTCAGAGGATTTCAGGGGAATGATTTAAGTAAATCAAACACGATCTTAGCTTGTGCAAAACACTTTGCAGGATATGGATATGTAGAAGCTGGCAGAGATTACAATACGACAGAAATATCTCTCAATACATTGCATAATGTTGTGCTGCCACCTTTTAAAGCTGCTGCTGATTCTGGTGTTGGTACATTCATGAATTCATTTAACGATTTAAATGGGATTCCATCTACTGCGGATAAATTTTTACAACGAGACATTTTAAAAGGATTATGGGAATTTAAAGGATTTGTTGTTTCTGACTGGGGTTCAATTAGAGAAATGATAGATCATGGCTTCGCACCTGATCGCACAGAAGCTGGGAAATTAGCTGTTCTTGGTGGATCTGATATGGATATGGAATCATCTATTTATATTGAAGAGTTAGAAGGATTAGTCAATAGTGGTAAAATCTCAATCGATTATATTGATGATGCAGTTAGAAGAATCTTGCGAGCAAAATACCTTTTGGGTCTATTTGATGATCCCTACCGTTATATTGATTCTGATCGTGAAGAGAAAATTATTGGAAGTAAAGAAATTTTAGATGGAGCATTAGATATTGCAAAAAAATCAATTGTTCTTTTAAAGAATGAAAATAATTTACTTCCCTTGAAGAAACAAGGTCAAAAAATTGCCTTGATTGGCCCTCTTGCTGCTGACAAAAATAGTCCACTAGGAAATTGGAGCATTGCAGCCGAAAAGGGTTCGGCTATATCTGTTCTTGAAGCAATGCGAAAATATAAAAGGAATGATTTAATTTACAAACAAGGAGTTAGACTAATTAATAAAGTTCCTGATGGTTTTCATGAGCAAGTTTCCATAAATAATGATGATAGAAGTGGCATTGAAGAAGCTGTGGTTGCTGCTAAGGATGCCGAAATAGTAATTATGATACTTGGGGAATATGGTTATCAATCAGGAGAGGGGAGAAGCAGAGCAAAACTTAATTTTCCTGGATTACAACAAGAGCTACTTGAAAGGATAAGAGAAGTAAATAAAAATATTGTACTTGTTGTAATGAGCGGAAGACCATTAATACTTAATTGGGCTGATGAAAATATACCAGCAATAGTTCAGGCTTGGCATCTTGGAACACAGAGTGGACATGCTATTTCTGAGATTCTTTATGGAGATTATAATCCAAGCGGAAAACTTACAATGAGCTTTCCAAGAAGTGTAGGGCAAATGCCTCTTTATTATTCTCGTAAAAGTACCGGCAGACCTGGTGCAGATGGAGAGGATCAAGGAAGTGTTTTTTGGTCTCATTATCAAGATGAAAAGAATGCCCCTTTATATCCTTTTGGTTATGGGCTAAGCTATACCAAATTTGATTACAGTCAAATAAAACTTAGTAGCTCAAAGATGAGTTATGATGAAAGTATATATGCAGAGATAACTGTCACTAATTCTGGTAGAGTTAAAGGAAGGGAAGTTGTTCAAATGTATATACATGATCGATACGCTAGTGCCACTCGTCCTATTCGAGAACTTAAAGGTTTTCAAATTATTGAATTGGATCCAGATGAGTCAATAACAGTGACTTTTGAAATTGATAAATCTTTACTTGAATTTTTTAATGCAAACAACAGGTGGGAAGCGGAACCAGGCGATTTTGATATTTATATTGGAACAAACTCAGATACTGATATAAAGGCAGGTTTTATTTTAAATGATTAATCGCTTTCAAAAAAAGTATTTAAAAAAGCATTATACTATAGTGCGCATGAGGAATCAATTTTTTCCTCTTCCATGTTTTGATCAAATATTTCATCAATTACTTCTTCTATAATTTGATCTTCAATCTCCTCTATAATGCTACAATTAGCAAAAAGTAAAAAACAAAAAATAATTAAGTTTCTAATGAGAAGGTGTTTTACAGTTATCATATTATAATAACGAATGATTTATTTTGATATTGTATTAGATTTTATACGACCACAAACTGCTAAAACATTGAGATCATGAATGTTTAATTTTGTAGGTCTTTTAGATGTGATTGATATTTTACTTGAATTACTAACTCCAAGAATGTTTTCTAAAATTTCTCTACTCTCATCTGCATCTGCAAGCATTGGCATTCTTTGATCATGAAGAAATCTCAGAGCTTCTTTGTCTAAATCTGAGTAAACATCGTTTTGACCAACATAATAAATGGGGTTCATAATACTTGTTTTATCAGTTGTGTGTTTAAGTCCTAAAATGTGACCTAATTCATGTCTAATTGTCCATACAATAGAACTATTTTCTGTCATTTCTGGTCCATTAATAAAAACTCGTCCTTCATTTATATATCCGTTAAAGTCGGAGGACCAACTAGCATATCCCCAATACTTTTCAAGTTCTATATTTTCATATTCTGGGTAAAGATTCTTAAATGAATCTGCATCAGTAAAAAACATATGGACGTTTGAAGAAGATTTATCATTTACCTGTATTGAGGAAAAGCTATTATCATTTTCTAATACAGTATTTAATTCTTCTAAAAAAAATACTAACTCACTTTTGAACTGATCCGAAGGATTTCCATCTAAAAACACCTTCATCTCTTTCCATTTACGTGTATCCATTGGTCCATTCTCTCCATCACCTATAACGATCTCTTGAAAACGGGTAATTAAATCTTGTTTATTAAGAAACTTAGGGGCAATTTCAACATTATTATCAAGAGTGAGTGTTAAAGGGTTGTCTCTTGATCCATCTGTCCATCCAATAAAAAAATAATTCTCATCTGCTACTGGAGTAATTAAAACTTGAGAACCTGCCTCAAATTGACCATCATTTGGATTATCATAGGTTACAGTTCCTCCTGTAACGGCAAAAACTGTCAATTTAAATGTTGGAATAGAGGTAGTTTCATCAGAATTTTCCTTTGAACAAGAAATTAAAAAAAGAAGGGTTAATATTGAAAGTTTTATTTTTATCATTACTTATAGAGAATCATTTTAATTTATAGGACATTTTATATATTGCGAACTTAATCATAAATTAAATATATAATGAAAAATTTATACTTAACTCTTTTTACTATTCTATTCGCATTTAGTCTAAATGCTCAAATAGTAGTTTTTCATCCTGTTAAAGTTCCGAATAGTGAGATTGAAAAATTCATAGAAATAGAGACTAATTATAGTAAAAAATCTGCACAAGATGCTGTAAATAATGGAAACTTAGAGGGATGGGCTCTACTAAGAAGATTTAATCCTGGTCCTGATGGATATAACTTTATGTGGGTAAATGTATATAAAGATGTCAAGACTGTTGTTGAAAAAGGATCTTGGTGGGGTAATTCTGAGAAGACTCTTGGAATAAAACCATCTGTTTTATATGACTACGGAAAGGATATCGTAGCTGATAGAAGATATTACTATGAGATGAAACTACAACTCAATGGTAATGATTCTCCTGAATTTGTCATTTTTAATTTTACTACTCCAGATGATGTTGACGCGATGATTGATCAGACAAAAAAATATGTTATGCCACACTTTTCAAAAAAAATGAAAAGTTCTGGTATGGTAGGTTGGGGATTAGGTACAAAAATAACACCTCAAGGAGAAGAATTTTCCTCAGTTATGACTTATGATTCTTACGATAGTCTTGAAAATGTAATGCTCCATTTAGCAGGAAAAGGGGTAATTGAAGGACTCCCATTTGATAAGTTAGCCCCTGTGGATTGGACTATGAGGCCAGTTATGCAAGTCATATCTGTGACTGACCCTAGACAATAAGTTAATTGTATTAACTTAATAGGAAAAATTAACCCCCTTATTTCAGGGGGTTTTTTATATTTATAAAATATAACACAAACCAAAAATGATGAGAAATATTTTTTTATTAGCACTTACAATTACTTTATTTGCCTGTCAACAACAAAAAGATCCATTCATACATCCAGCCTCACTTGAGGGAAACTATATCGAATGGCTTGGGGAAAATCGAATAGCCAATGAGTTAGCTCTTACTGGTATGTATCATTTTATGAATGCTGAACAAGAAAAAGCGTTTACTTATTTTGAAGAAGCTTTAAGGTATGACCCAAGTATGTTTGCGCCACATGTATGTCTTGCAGAGATGAGTTCAGATGGTTCTGAAAAACAAAAATATCATATTAAGCAAGCCAAAAAAAATGTTGAAGACAACAACATGACGTCTAAAAAATTTGTTTCTATATTAGACATTGAGCCAGATGGATATTGGGGCTATTTTGATTCATCTCAAGCACTTGACTTGTGGAAAGAAATGCATGAGCTTGAACCAAAAGGAAACTTTATTAAAGCTTTCTATGCTTATAATATTAAGGATTTAGATGAGAGTATTGAAACTTTAGAGAAATTTGCAAATCAGGCTAAAGAAGAGGGTGAAAGATATGGGCATCTTTTAAATACTTTAGGTTATAAATACATGGCCAAAGGAGATATGAATAGTGCAATGTCATACTTCAGCGCATACATTAAAGAGTATGAAGGCGGTTACAATCCTTACGATTCAATGGGTGAATATTGGCTTAATAATGGTGACACACTAACCGCTAAATCATACTATCAAAAAGCTGTTGAGAAGTTTCCATTTGCTAGTAATGCAAAAAGTGTTTTAGGTAAATTAGAATAGAGTAAATTTTAATGAAAAAATGGCTGATTAATAATCAAAAATGGTTTTGGGCGACAGCATTTGTTTGTTTAATTGTTGGATATACTTATCCGGCTGAAACAGAGGTACAGAATCTTAGTGCAGCAATTGTTTTAATAATTGGAGGAATAGGGTTTTTACTTGCAGCACTATCAATTGCATTAAAAGCAATAGATAAAAAGTAAACTCCCTTTATGTAACCTTTAGGCTACCAATCTACTTTTTGTTTTCCAGAGAACTCTTCTTGTCTCTTTAAAACTTTTTTTTCTTCTTCTGTCAGCATATGCTGTTCTTAAGTCTAGTTGATGATCAGATTTCATGCTATGGTTTATAATCTGGTGCAAAAATATCAATTTTAAATCATAAAACACACACCTTTTTATTTGAAAATTTTATCTCTTATAATTAAAAATAATGATCACGATAATTAAAAAACACTTATGATTTAATTCTAAAATTATTGGATAAATCATTACTTTTAAACATGAATTTATTACACCGAGAAAAAGATTTTGAACTCTACTCTTCTGATGTCCAAACAAAGCTTTCAGTACCTTATTTTGAAAATGGAATCTCTGCTGGATTTCCTTCCCCAGCAAATGATTTCATAGATGGAAAGCTTGATTTAAATGAATATTTAATAAATAATCCTTCTGCAACCTATTATGTTAGAGTTTTAGGAGATTCCATGGCAGATGCTGGAATAACTAGTGGATCTTTATTAATTGTTGACAAGTCAATTGAAGTGTCTAACGGAAAAATAGTTGTCGCTTTCTTAGATAAAGAATTTACAGTTAAACGAATAAAAAAAATACAGGATCGGGTATATCTTAAAGCTGAAAATACGAACTATAATGACATTGAAATAACTTCTGAAATGAATTTTGAAATTTTTGGTGTTGTTACACATTCCATAACTAGCCACAAATGATTGGACTTTTAGATTGTAATAACTTTTATGCTTCATGCGAAAGAGCTTTTAATCCATTACTAAAAAACGTTCCTGTAATTGTATTATCTAATAATGATGGATGTGTAATTGCTCGGAGTAATGAAGCTAAATCAGTTGGCATAAAAATGGGGGTTCCTGCTTTTAAGGTTAAAGATTTAATTGAAAAGAATCATGTACATGTATTTTCATCAAACTATGCTCTTTATGGAGACATGTCTGAAAGAGTAATGAATATTCTCAAAAGTGAAGTGGAAAATGTTGAAGTTTATTCTATCGATGAAGCTTTTCTGGACCTCTCTGAATTTGCTGATAGAGACAGGGTTAAGTCCATTAGAGAGAAAGTGCTTAAGTGGACAAATTTACCTGTTTCAATAGGTGTAGCTGCGACTAAATCTCTTTCAAAAGTAGCTAATCAAATAGCAAAGAAAAGTTCAGTAGATGGAATCTATATCCTTGAAGGAGATAAAGATATAACCAAGGCATTAAAACAATTTCCAGTAGCTGATTTGTGGGGGATTGGAAGAAGATATGCCAGGAAATTAAAAGGATTGAAAATTAATACTGCTCTTGAATTCAGAAACCTTAATGAAAGCTGGGTTCGAAAAAATATGTCTGTCAACGGAGTTCGCTTACAAAAAGAATTAAAGGGGGAAAAATGTTTTGATTTAGAAATAATATCACAGCGAAAAAAAAATATTTGTACCTCCCGCTCTTTTGGAAAAGAAATACAAAGTTATACAAGGCTAGTTGAGGCCTTAAGTTTCTTTGCCAGTAGCTGCGCAATGAAACTGAGATTGCAAAAAAGCTGTTGCTCAAATATCTCTGTTTTTATTCTTACCAATCCACACAACTCAAATATAGAACAGCAGCATTCTTATTTGACTCTTCAATTTGATACTCCTACAAGTGATAGTATGGAAATAGTTAAAATGGCTGTAAAGGGTTTAAAAATGATATATAAAAAAGGTGCGACTTATAAGAAGGCTGGTGTCATAGTTGGGAATACAACGCCTAATAATCAAGTCCAAATGAGTCTATTTGACAAGATAAAAAGAAACAAAAGAAAAAGATTGATGAACTCAGTAGATAAAATCAATACTCTAATGGGGAGGAATACGGTCAGAATAGCTTCGCAAGGATATGGGAGAAAGTGGAAACTTCGCCAAGAGAGGCTTTCACCTTGTTATACAACTTGCTTTTCAGATATCTTAAAAGCTGTTTAATACTAATCAAGTTTTATTAAATTTACAGTAGATGAAAAAAGTAATCTTAATTGTATCTCTGCTTATTTTTACTTTAAGCTGTAATAGAACAAGTGAAAAGAAAAGTGAAATAAGTGATTTTCCATATTTGGAGTCAGATATTAATTATATCCAAAAAGGATATAAAGAAGGGATATTTAGCATTGAAGATGTAACGAGGGCTCATATTAAAAGAATAGAGGAAATTGATGACAATGGACCCAAAATACAAGCTATAATAAAAGTTAATCCTGAGGCAATTAAAATCGCTAGAGAACTAGATAAAGAGTTAAAAGAAGGTAAGTCCAGAGGAGAACTGCATGGAATACCTATTGTTTTAAAAGATAACATTGACACCTTTGATCAAATGGAGACTACGGCTGGATCAAGGGCATTAATTAATTCTAAGCCCCTTAAAGATAGCTATGTTGCTGAAAAATTAAGACAAGCTGGAGCGGTTATTTTAGGAAAAGCCAATTTAAGTGAATGGGCAAATTTTAGAGGACAAAATTCTACAAGTGGTTGGAGTGGATTAAATGGACAAACAAAAAATCCATATGTCCTCTCAAGGAATCCATGTGGTTCAAGCTCAGGCTCTGCAGTAGCAGTATCTGCCAATCTTAGTATTTTAGCTATCGGAACAGAAACAAACGGGTCCATTGTATGTCCTTCAAGTGCAAATGGCATAGTAGGGATTAAACCAACTGTTGGATTAATTAGTAGATCAGGAATAATACCAATTTCATTTACCCAAGACACTGCTGGACCAATGGCAAGAAGTGTTCAAGATGCTGTAATTTGTCTTGGTGTCTTAGTTGGAGAAGATGAAACGGACTCTAAAACATTAAATAATAAAAATAAGAAGATTAAAGATTATACTCAATACCTAAATAAAGATGGGTTAAAAGGAAAGAAAATTGCTCTATATACAGCTCCAATAGGCAGGAATCGAGATGTTGACTCATTAACTTACAAAGCCATTCGATTAATTGAATCAAAAGGTGCAGAAGTAATAAAAATTGATCAGATTGCTCCGTCAGAAACAAGTAAAAATTCATTTCAGGTGATGTTATATGAATATAAAGATGGTTTAAATAAATATTTTGCATCACTTGGTGAAGATTCACCAATTAAGAACCTAGAAGAGTTAATAGATTTTAACGAGAGAGACTCTATTGAATTAAAATATTTTAATCAAGCGTATCTTAAGATGGCAAATGAAAAAGATGATTTAAATAGTGAAAACTATAAAAAAGCATTAAGCAATCTCAAACGAATGAGTCAAAAAGAAGGAATCGATCGAGTTATGGATAAATACGAATTAGATGCAATAATTTCTCCGACGGGAGGCCCAGCATGGAAAACTGATTTAATTAATGGAGATAGTTTTCATATCGGCAGCTCTTCTAATGCTGCCTGGAGTGGATATCCAAACATTACAGTTCCGATGGGAGATATTCATGGATTACCAGTAGGATTATCGTTTTTTGGTAAAGCATGGAGCGAACCAAAGCTCATAGAGATTGCATATGCTTTTGAGCAAGAATCAAAATCAAGAATAATCCCTGAATTTAAAGCTTCAGATTAAACTATAATTTCTATATATGAAAAAAGTTTTAAGAATGTTCAGATCATATCTAGCAAGAAAAAAAAGAAAAGAAACCAAAGAAATTATTCAAACTCTAGAAAAAAGAAAAAGAGCAGATGCAAGAAATGATAGAAAGAAAAAACAAAAATTGAAAAAGAAAAGATAGCATGAAAAGTATCTTATATGAAAGCATTTAATTTTTTTTTATTTTGGGTTTTTGGCTTTTTTCTCCTCTTATCTATTGACTTATTTATTGAAGGCTTCGTTTTTGAATGGTTAGAATGGAATGGAACTAATAAAAATGATTGGCTTTTTGCACTTTGGTGGGGGATAGTCACAATTTGGCTTTTATTAGGGTTTAATAGCCTTTATTATAGAATACTTAATTCCAAAACTTAAAAAATTAAAAAGCTAATAGCCTTGTTTGGGAGATAGGCTATTAGCTTTGTATACCTACCTTTAATCATGAGCAATTGTGGTAGGAAATGATTTAAACCTTGTCATCTACAACAGGAAACCTTATAATGAGCACTAAAGTTTGGGATGTTAGCTTAACTATAAATAAGGTTTCCCGCCGTAGAAATTAACTAATCACAAATTAAAAAATTAAGTGCTGACAACACTAAATTATTTGCATGACAAATGTATTAAATGAAGATCCTAGAATCCAGTATAATTAATTGAACTTTCTAATATCATTATTTATATTTATTATTATTGAATCTTGTATTAATAAATTATATAGCAGGATCAATAGCTGACAACCTTTTATACACGGAGGGGATTAAATTAAAGTATTCATTTTTTAACCTTAAACTTATTTAATTTAATAACTAAATAAGCTAAGGCTATTGTTTCAATCCCAATCCAAACAAATATAGCGGCAATATAATCAAATAAAAAACTAACTGAGAAGTAGGCTAACATTGTGAAAATACCTAGATTAATGATAAATGGTTTAAAAAATTTTAAAATAGCTTTAATGTCATATTGCTTTCTTTCTGATTTAGACATTTCCCTATAGCCAGCAAATAAATGTCTGGCATTATTTTCATTTGTAAACCAACCCACTAAAACATAGATTAAACTAATAAGAACAACTGCAATATCTAGAACGAACATTAATTATATGACTTAAAATTAAAGATACTAAATAAATAAAGGTTTAATAGAACAGGATATAGCTTCTAATAATAACGTTTATTTTTTCATACATTTATTGAATGGAAAATAAATCAATAATCTTTACAAAAAGACCTAATGGAATTCCAACTTCAAAGAATTTTTTACTTCAAAATGAAACAGTTCCATCTATTTCAGATGGAGAGATTCTTTTAGAGTTAGTATACATCTCTGTCGACCCTTATTTAAGAGGGAGAATGAATGATGTTAAATCTTACATACCTTCGTTTGAAGTTGGAAAAGCTATGATGTCGGGTGCAGTTGCAAAAATTATTAAATCTAAAAATGATAACTTTTCTGTAGGATCACATTTATATGGTATGCTTGATTGGAAGTTAATTCAGGCTTCTGATGGGACTGGATTATTTCCTATCCCTGAGGGAATTGCTCCTTTATCATCTTATCTTGGAGTACTAGGCGTTACTGGTCTTACCGCCTACTTTGGTTTGCTTGAAATAGGTCAACCAAAAGAAAATGAAACTTTAGTTGTTTCAGGAGCAGCAGGTGCTGTTGGTCTAACGGTATCACAAATTGGAAAAATTAAAGGGTGTAGGGTAATTGGAATTGCTGGTTCAGATAAAAAAGTTGAAAACCTTAAAAAGAAATTTGGACTGGATGATGCAATTAATTATAAGAAGAGTAAAAATCTAATAAAAGAAATAAAAGAATCTTGCCCTAATGGTGTGGATATATATTTTGATAATGTTGGTGGGGAAGTATCAGATGCTGTCATCTTCAATACAAATAACTTTTGCAGGATTGCTGTATGTGGTGCAATTAGCCAATACAATGACACTAAACTCTCTGATGGTCCTCGAATCAATCCTCTTGTTATCAGCAAAAGATTAAAAATGCAAGGTTTCATTGTTTTTGATTACGCAAAAAAATATTTAGAGGCTCAAATACAGCTTGGGAAATGGATGAAAGAAGGTAAAATTTCATTAGAGGAAACTGTGATTGAGGGATTTGAAAATCTTCCAAATGCTTTCCTAGGCCTATTCGAGGGGAAAAATATGGGTAAAATGATTGTGAAAATTTAAGAGGGTGTAATCTTTGCTTAATTATTGACAAAAATTAATAAAATAAGATTAAATAAGGAATCATTACAGCAAGAAAACCTGCTATAATTGCAATGATGAATCATTTAGTTTCTTTGCTCATATTTCTAAAGATAAGAAAGCTAAAATTATCATGAATTTAAAAAAATGAGAAAGCTAATACTCTTTGCAATACTCATACCATTTTTCTCATATTCTCAAAAGACAGATGTCTTGGCTCGAGCTAGTATGAGATACC
>MDTD01085382.1_pt1 | contig 21624 bp, 22 predicted proteins | sample 811221 | NCBI WGS metagenome assembly MDTD01 (sample SAMN05326646, study PRJNA326480) | marine metagenome | isolation source: seawater | place: Pacific Ocean: South West | collected 2011 | reverse complement strand
TGCAGTGGGTTTTTTGCGTCTTCACTTGCAATCATCCACCTCAACAAACTCTCCACCCTGTCACTTCGTGACATCCCTCCTCTCAAGCCTTTCAAGAGGAGGGACCAACCAACCGATATATACGAGGATTTAGGTCGGACACAAGGCCCGCCCCTACTGAGATTCATCCGATATACACGTATTTTTCGTTTGTATCGCGATATATCGTTTGATACGCATCGCTCCCCTTGCCAACGAAGTTGAATCGCAGGGGGAGCTGGACGACCGGAGGTCGGACTGAGGGGGTCTTGCATCGCTCCTCTTGTCAACCAAAGCAAAGCGCTGGTCACACAGGGAGAGCTGGCGGGCGAAGCCCGTCTGATGGCGTTCTTGCATCGCTCCCCTTGCCAACGTAGTTGAACAGCAGGGGGAACTGCCAACCGCAAGGGAGGCTGAGGGGGGCCTGTTCCCTCTTTTGCATCGCTCCCCTTGCCAATGAAGCAAAGCGCAGGTCAAATAGGGGGAGCAGGACGATCGTTTGTTCGGACTGATAGGGGTCTTGTATCGCTCCCCTTGCCTACAAAATTGGACAGCAGGGGGAACTGGCGGACGTTGTGTGGTTTTGGGGGCGGGTCTTTAGACCTGCCCAATTCTGAACGATGCGAGGCCGTAGGCATCGCGTACCCTCTCTATAGGCCCAGGTTTTAACCTGGGTGCACAGCCATTTGTATCCTGAACACCATTCATATGTGGTTGTGTTCGTATCCTACACACCGCTCATACGTGGTTGTGCGCGTATCCTACACACCGTTCATGTGTGGGTTGTGTTCGTATCCAGTCTGAGGATTTTATCAATCGGAGTGGGGATTGTGTCGGCACGATAACATCGTGCCCTTGGAGCAGGATGCTAGGGGGGGTGGAGCAGGTAGGTGTCAGGGGGTGAGTTTGATGTCGAATGTGATGTTGGCTTGTTTGTCTTCTTCGCTTGTGGGGAATCCACGGAAGGCGAGTCGTTTGAGGTACTTTTCGACACAAGATTTTACTTTAGTGTCTTCTGTACCAGTGAAGTTAAATGTGCCAGGGATGGGGTTTCCGCTCTCAGTGGAGATGCTGCCTTTGACTTTGAGCGTGAGCTTTGAGTCGCTTTTTTGGGCACATTTGGAGATCTCTGGTGAGATGAAGTTGTACAGCCAGAAGTGGATCGCAGCGTTGGAGTAAGGAACCTGTCCAATACGGTCTGCTTTGTCTTCGAGGCGGTAGTATCGTCCGATGGGGCGATATGCGGAGATGGAGCTTGCAGCGACTGGCCATTTACCCGACGCTTTGATCACACCACCCCAATAGGTTTTGGCTTGTGCCTTTTTCTTTTTACGTCGGCGACGACGGCGACGGCGACGGCGTTTTTTCTTTTTGGGAGCTTCTTCGGCTTTGGGTGCTTTGAGCAGGGATTTTGCGTGTGCAACGGTTTGCTCGATGACTTTTTGCCCATCCACAGAGAAGTAGGGCATATCGTGTGCATCGCGACTGACACCTTTGCCTGTGAGCAACGCGTCCATGTGGGTGCGTTGTGTCTTCATTTTTTCTTTGAGTGCCTTCATCTTAGGCGTCTCAGGTGCTTTTTTGTTGTTTGCTCTTTGTTCCCGCTTGAGATCTTTCAGCTTCTCAAGTGCCTTGTCGTAGAGACGTTGGTGGGCAAACAATTCATTGTAACCACGTGCGTAGCGAAGGAGATGGAGGTACACAAAGTCGAAGTAAGCGACCTCTGGGACATCTGTGCACTTATCGCCTTTGCATGTGGCGAGGATGATCTTTTTGCAACCATCCTGGCATTTGGCTTGTGCGCTGAAGTCACCTGCTTTGATGGGAGGACAGTAGTCCGTGAGTTTCTCTTGTGAGAGTTTGCCTTTGCGGGCGATCAAGCCTGCGAGGTCGCCCCAGCACTGAAAGAGAGGTTTGAACTCTTTGTTGCGGGTTTGATCGAGTCGTTTGAGGGTCTTTTCGAAGACCGCGTCGACTTTTCTGGGTTTTTTGCGCTTGGCGACGTGGGTTGGAGGTGGTGTGTTTTCCACGACGTAGTAGGTGATGGCAACGACCATACTCAACACGAGCAGGATAACGAGGCGCACGAGCATTGGGGTCTTTTGTGGCTCTTCTGCGCTCTTCAACTCATCGAGATCTACAGTCTCACCGTCTTCGTTGAGCAGCTCACCCGCCTGGTAATCTCCATCGTAGTTGCTGAAGTCGATCATATTTTTGTCATCGCTCATCGCTTTTCTCACTCCCATACTATACAGGTATATCAACAGTAGGTTGTTGTTTGTTTGTTTGTGATTTGGCTGTATGGTGAATCATTCTTTGGAAAGCCATTGTAGCCTGACTCACCCCAAAACGCAAAACCCAAATGAAACTTGTGTCTGAACCCGTTGTCAGCGGTATCGGTTTTTTGTATGGTATGCGTCAAATGTAGAATCGTTGTGGTGATTCATGAGCAAGGAGCCACGGTTTGATCCAGAGTTTTTTGATGCTGGGATGTCCCCTCTGATCCACCGGGCTCTACTGTATGAGGAGAAATCGGATGCAAAGTTTCCAACGCCCCATTTCGATCATTCTAGGAGGAGGCGCAGGAACACGTCTATTCCCTTTGACCCAAGATCGTTCGAAACCCGCAGTCCCCATCGGTGGAAAATTTCGTCTGATCGATATTCCTATCTCAAACTGTTTGAACTCCGAAATATATCATACGTTTATCCTCACTCAATTTAACTCAGGCTCACTCAACCAACACGTCTCGCGCTCATTCCCCATGCCCAACTTCCTCAACGGATTTGTAGAGGTCCTCGCGGCAACTGTGACGGATGAGAATGACGAGTGGTATCAGGGAACAGCAGACGCTGTCAGGCAAAATCTTTGGTATATCCTGCGTGTCGCACGTCGTAGAGGTTTTAAGCAGGCGCTGATCCTCAGTGGAGATCACCTCTACCGCATGGACTACCGCAAATTGTTGCGTTTCCACGAAGAACGACAGGCCGATATCAGCGTCGCTGTCCTGCTCGTGCCACCCGAAGATGCAACGGGTTTTGGGATTCTACAGGTTGATCGTGATCTTGAGATCGTGCGCTTTGTTGAAAAACCAAAAGATCCAGAGATCTTGCAATCACTGCGTGTCGAAGGCGAGTTTGCAGGGATCCAGATCCCACCAGAGCGACCCTATCTCGCCTCTATGGGGATCTATGTCTTCGATCTGGATGTCCTTGAAGAGCTCCTCGAAGGCTCGTCTGCCAATGATTTTGGTAAGGAGATCCTGCCAAACGCTCTCGGGAACAAACGCATGTACGCCTATCCTTTTGATGGATATTGGCGAGACATTGGGACGATTCGTTCATACTATCAGGCGAACTTGGAGATGTGTGCGCCGATCCCAGAGTTCGATTTCTTTCCGGATCACTCACCCTTTTACACACGTGTGCGCTCCTTGCCTCCCGCCAAGATCCGCAAAGGAAAGCTCGATCGCACACTGATCGCAGAGGGGGTCGACATCGGTGAAAATTGTCACCTGAAACACTCCGTGATCGGATTGCGCGCTGTCATTCAAAAGAATGTCGAGATGGAAGATGTTGTGCTCTTTGGGAACACGCGATTTGTCAATGATGAAGCACCCTCCGATCAACCCGCAATGGGGATCGGAGAAGGAAGCATCCTGAAACGTTGTATTGTCGATAAAGACGTGAGGATCGGAAAAAATGTCATCATCGAAGGCAGTCATGATCTCGAAGATGGAGATCACGGGCTGTTCTTTGTCCACGATGGACTCGTGATTATCCCACGAAAAACTGTCCTCCCTGATGGCTTCCGGATTGGCTCTTAAGAACCCCTCAAAGAAGAACACCCCCAACCTTTTAAAGCAGCATCAAGGTGTCGAGACCAAAGGGTACTCTTTCTCCGAAGCCGCTGCCCACTCCCACATTGACCCTGCGTAATTTTGTACCTTCTTGAACCCCAAATCCAACAACACAGTGACAAACCATCCCGAACGAATCCCACCTGTACAGTATGCGATCACAGGTTTGTCCGGTTCCAATCCCTTGGTCTTGAGCAGGTCAAGCAGCGTCTCTTTTTGCAGCAGTTGTCCGTTGGCGGCCAAGAGCTCTTTGTAGTGGAGCTGAATGGCACCTGGGACGTGACCTCCTCGACTCTCTCCGTAAGGTGTTGAGCCTTCAAACTCCCGTTGCTCACGTGTGTCGATCAGGCTTATTTTTCCACCCAAGAAGGCGTTCTGTGTGAGCAACGACTTGATCTCTTCCTTCTGGATATCCCACGTCGCGACGCGCTTGACGACAAAGTCCCCCTTACTTGGAGAGAATGTGCCCGTCGTCATATTCGCACCTGCGGCCTTCATCGCATCGGAACCACCATCAACCCAGTAAGCCTTTGTGTGACCTAGTGTTCGAAGCATCCAAGAAATTCTACCATCCTCTCCCCAGCCTCCGATCGGGTCTCCTACGACCAGCACAGGTGTCGATGACTTGATCCCCAACGCCTGAATCTTCTCCGTGAGGAGCTTATCGTCTGCGAGCAGCTTGCCATTGTCAGGAGCATCTGGGCGTGAGAATTGTTGCCACGTCACCCACTGCGCTCGCTGGACGTGCTCTCGCTTCCAATCATCCTCTGCACGTGCGTCGAGTAGGATCGCGCCTTCTTTGAGGAGAGAGAGCGCTTGCTCTGCGTTGACAAGCCATGTCCCAGAGCCTTCGTAAGGTAGGGAGGGGGGTTCGTAGCTCGCGATAAAGCAACCCTGGTAGAGGAGCGTGAACAGCACAAAGAGTGCAAGCAGTCGTGTGTTGTATTTCATCGAATTTGTCGTATGTGTTGGAGTCTTGGGTGATGACGTGAGATGTAGACGTGTTGTGACAGAGGAACGTTACGCTGGGGCTTACGAGGAGGGGCTTTGATCTTGAAGGTCTGGGGACTGAGTGACTTTCTCTTTGGTTTGGGATGGTTTCTTGGTACGCGATGATACGATTTCATCGACATGCTCACAAAATTGAGAAATGCTCTGATCCTCTTCGTCCAATTCACGTAGGAGTTGTCGGGCTTTCTTGAGCGCATCGAGCTGTTCGGGGTGCCGATCGATGGTCTCTCGCAGGACATGTTTGGACAGGTGACTGAGTACGTACAAGAAAGTTGGGTTGGTGAGCTCTCCGTCCTGACTTTTGAGGAAGGGCGTAAAGACCTTCTGCTTTTGTAAGGGGGTGGATGAACTCAAAGATGAAAATTGAAAGGGCTCATTTTCATCGGATTGTAGAGGTTGCAAGATCTTGACCAACCGATCCTGTGGGGAGAGCTGGTTGAGCAAGAAGTGGACGAATCGAACGGAACCTGCTGGGTGAATACGCTCCAGTCGTTCGACAAGCTCGACCTTTTCATCTATCCAGAGTTGAGGTGTTGGGGGGACATGGTAGAACTCATCGGGGTGTTCACTCCATTGCTGCAGGATCTCCCAACTCCAGCTTCTACAATCTCCTTTTTCCAACTCAGTGGGCTTGATAAAGAAGCCTCCTGGAGGTAGGTGAAGCAACAAGGAGATGTGTCGAACAGTTTGTGCGATCGTTTGGTGAGCATGGTGCCAGTTACGATCATCTTGTGATTGCATGAGCTTGAAGGCTTCAAGCCCATGATCGATGATCCGCGTGACGAGATCCTCTTTGACGGCTTCGTATTCGTCGATGGAGAGACGCAAGAGAGGGTGCGTGTTCTCATCTGTGACTTTACCACGTAGGGCTTTCTTTCCGAGCAAACGCCCACGTGTTGTATAGAACTGATAATCGAGCAGCTCTCTGACACGTTTTTCGTAGAGCGGACGATATTCTCGGCAGAGCAGACGAAGAAGGCTCTTCCACTCTTTGTGCCCTGGTTGGAGCTTTTTGAGGAGCTGATCCATCGTCAAGAATTGGTATCGATAAGTGCGTTCCCAGATACCGTCTTCGAGGAGGAGACCCCGTATTGTGGGAGAGAGACTGCGCTTGTTTGCGAGCTTACCGAGGTCGAGATCTTTGTCGATCCACAGCGCGAGCTCACTCCACCCACCTTCGTGACGATCTTGCTCCGTTTTGAAGAAGAATAAAAAGCTACTGAAAAATCGTTGCTCTCGGATCTTTCCGCTACTTTTATGAAGGTGTCGATCGAGGTGGATGATCCGTAAAGAGACGGTGTCTTCGATGTTGATCCAACGGTGTTGAAGCATCTCGGGACGAGACAGCAGAGGGATGATACGCCCTTTGAGATCTTGTTGTGGGATCTCACGATCTGATTCGAACTCGATATGTTCGAGGATGTCTTCTTCTTGTGGCTGTTGTTGGTGTTCTTCTTCAACTTGATCGAGATGTTTTTGCAGGGCCGTGGGGGCGAGGTGCAAAAAGCGACGCAGATGTTTGTGGGTGAGTGGCCAAGCTTTTTGAGCCTGTGTAGTATCTTCAGATGCCCGTGGATAGAGCAACGTAAGCGCACTTTGTGGTGCTTGTGAGAGTACCCAAAGCAGCTCGCGCAGGTTGTGGATGGGGGTGTGGAACGCCTTGTTGGATGATTCGCTGTCTTGACTCCACGTCACAGCGGCGAAGAAGAGCTCGGGTTTTTCTTGTATAGAGGAGATGAGCAGTTCGATCGCGTCAAAGAGTAGTTTTGCGGCCCATTCTTGGGATGCTGAGCGGTGGAGGATATCTCGCCAGATCGCCTGGAGATGTGTCGCTTGTCGAAAGAAGCGATCATCTTGTTCTCCAAGTTGGTTGTGAAGGGCGAGTTGATCGAGTTTGTCGTCATCATCCTGAATGGACCAAAGCTGTGTTGTTGGATATTTTGTGATGTGGCTTTGGTATTGGATGAGCGCTTGATGGATACGTGGATGGCGTTGTGCGTTGAGCACAGACAGAGAGAGGTAGGGCCAGTTGTGTGGGGAGAGTTGGAGTTGATCTTTGGAGATGGCTTGTTCAGCGCACACGCGAAACAAGCTGAGGCGTCGCTCTGTGCTGCTGCTGTCCGCCTCTGTTTCGTGGATGTATCGGGCAAGTAGGCCAGGAAGTGGGCTACAAAAAGCGTCCCATGAGAGCAAAGAGCAGACGGAGAAGAGTTGTCTGAGTTTTTCGATCTGCTGGATAGGCAGTGACGTCGATGGTTGTGGTTGTTGTGGCGCTGCTGGAGTGGGGATATTGGACGAGGGAGGACGTTGGAGATAGGCGTTGGCTTGTTGCCAACAGTTCTCTGTGGGGGTTGTGGTGTCCTGGAGAGGTTGTCGAGGCAGTGCCTGATCGCGGAGGAGTACACCAAAGCGCGAAGCTCGTTGTGGTGGGAGTAAAGACCACAGAAGTCCTGCGAGGTCGCGTTGGTCCATCCCTGGAAGGGCGAGACTGGCGAGCATTTCGTATTGCCAGTCGCTGCTCTCCTGCTGAAACCAACATAACTGTGCGTAGAGGGCGAAGCGTTGTGCGTCGTCTTCTTGGAGGTAGGCTTCGTATTCATCTTCGAGGATGAAGCGAAAGAAGGCACCAAAGACGTCCCATGAGAGGAGCGCGAGCTCACCTGCTCCGTGGCGCTCGATGACGATCGTCTGTTCTTGTGGGAGGACTTCGCAGAGATACTCATGTCCCTCGACGAGCTCAATACCCCAGTGATCCCAATCTCTATGTGGGAAAAGGTATTTGAGTGGCTCCGTAGCGGCTTGCAGTATTTTCGCATCCTCAGAGAGGAACGTGGTGCATTCAACACGTTGTGTACGATCATTGGAGAAGTATGTGCCAAAGAGAGTGCGATATTGACCGGGTGTGCGTGACACAGCGCCGGTGATGCGTGATGGAGGCCGATGATGGGTCAAAACAAGTCTCCCTTGTTGTAGGGGGCAACGAGTCTCGGAGCCGTTGCGGTACAACACCTTTTGCGTTGACATCAAAAACGATTTGTCGCTTTTCAACCTTGTGAGATTGTTTTGATGCAAATGGCGTGGTATGTGTTGGTTGTCACATGCTATGTTGTCTTTCGGCTTGTTTGGCTTGGATGCCAGAGGGACTTCCTCTTGCCTTATATACGTGATATCTTGTTTGCCACCTAAAAGGCAAACTTTTTGTCCGTAACTGACACCACCCGAAATGATGCACACGACGGTCACAGAAGGCAAGGCTTAGGTTTTGATTCGTCACGACGTCAAAGGTTTCATTTATGAAAATATTCGGTGTCATCGAGAGCATTTTGTATGCAAGGGCTCTCTCATGACGAAAGACACAGGTATTCCTACATTCTGAACGATTGATGAAAGAAGGAGAGAATGGATGTCGCAATTGAAAGGAAACATGGTGATAGCGCAGGGTGGTGGGCCGACAGCCGTGATCAACCAGAGCTTGGTTGGCGCGATTTTGGAAGCTCGTCGTTCCCCTGAGATCGGCGAAATCTACGGTGCGTTGCACGGTGTCCGAGGGATCCGGGATGCGCAGTTTGTCGATCTTCGTCAGGCGACGACAGCGAACCTTGAGGCTGTTGCCAAGACACCTTCTGCTGCGCTGGGGTCGACACGCGATAAGCCTGACGACGCATACTGTGAGAAGATGTTTGAGGTCATGCGTGATCGCAACATTCGGTACTTTTTTTACATCGGCGGAAACGACTCTTCCGAGACTGTACGTATCATCAACGACAAATCCAAGCAGACAGGCTACGAGTTGCGTTGCATTCATATCCCCAAAACCATCGACAACGACTTAACCGTCACGGATCACACACCTGGCTTTGGCTCTGCGGCGAAGTTTGTGGCGCAGGCGTTCGCTGGTGTGAATCTCGATAACCGCTCGATCCCTGGCATCTATCTTGGTGTTGTCATGGGCCGTTCGGCTGGTTTTCTCACAGCCTCTTCGGCGTTCGCGAGACGCTACGAAGATGACGGACCTCACCTGATCTACCTTCCTGAGCGCCAATTTAGTGTCGAGTCCTTCGTTGAAGACGTCAAAGAGGTTTACAACCGTATTGGTCGCTGTGTTATCGCAGTGAGCGAAGGGATTTGGAGTGAGATGGACGACAACGGAAAGCACAAGCCGATGATCCTTTCGATCTACGAGCACCGTGGTGAAGAAGTCCCTCGCGATCCTTTTGGTCATCCACAGCTCGGCGGTGGTGCGCTCGCGGATACGCTCGTCGCGTTGATCCGTGATAACTTGAACGTCGGTCGTGTTCGTGGGGATACATTTGGATATCTGCAACGTTCTTTTGTTGGTTGTGCGTCAGACGTCGATCAAGAAGAAGCGCGATGTGTCGGTGAGCGTGCGGTGCAGTTTGCCTGTCATGGGGACAGCAGCGGCTCTGTGTGTATGCGCAGAGTGGGTGATTATGCGATTGAGTACTTCCTTGAGACCGAGATCGAGAAGATCGGTGGCAAGACCAAGTACATGCCCGAAGAGTGGATCAATGAACGTGGTAATAACGTCACAGAAGCGTTCTGTGCATATGCCAAACCATTGATCGGTACGCCTGTTACGGCTGAGCGACTTGCTGCACCTGTTGTCGAGTGAGTCAGTAGAGGAAGGGAGGGAGAGGGGAGCGAGAGAACGCTAGAGGGCCTGCTCTGGTCTTTCGATCTCTGCTGTGATGCCTGTGGAGATGGACTCTGTACTGCGTAAAATGCGTGCCATGGTACGTTCGGCGAGTCCTGTGGGAGCGGGGCTGTCTTGCCAGCCCTGGAGGAGAGCCTGCTTCGTTTGAGCTTGTTTCATCGTCTGTTGAGAAGCTTCAGATTCTTCGATGTCTTTTAAAAGTTCTCGACTTTTTTCTTCTGAAAGAAGGTCATAGAGATGTGCAAGCATCAAGTCTTGGTCGTGTACGCAGGCCATTGTACTGTTCTCCTGTAGTGGAATGGTTAAGGCTTTGCTCAATTGGCAATCAAAAGTGGCATCAGTCGCCACGTTGTCCGTCGCGCGTGTAGCCGACGGTTGGATTTGTTGAAACATGATCTCTTTTTTTGAAAGGGTAGAAATCATCGTGCAATGAATCCTTCACTGTGTCATACGAGCGAGAGGGCCTCATTGTTTCCCTTTTGTTCATTTTTTGCCTCTTTTGATCTCAGTGCCAGGCATCGCGAGATGGCGAAGCTGGTGACTGAGCTGCTTAAGTGCAGCGTGCATCCGTGATTTGACGGTGCCGAGAGGGATCTCAAGGGTCGTGGCGATCTGCTCGTACGGAAGATGTTGGTATTGATAGAGTACGAAGACGGAACGCAGCTTTGGAGGTAATTGCTCCACGGCTTCGGCGATACTCTCGCCAAGCTCCCTGCGATACAGTTCATCCTCGGGATTGGGTGAGGTGCCTTCGAGGCGATCCTCAAGTGTTTGTTGTGTGGATTGTGTCTCCGCCTCTAGTGATACAAATATCCGTTTGCGTGGACTTCGCAGCGAGTCGATACAGATGTTGTGCGCGATGCGATAGGCCCACGGTGAAAAGGAAGCACCACCTCGGAAGCTTGGAAGATTCTGGTAAATGCGAAGGAATGTTTCTTGGAAAAGTTCTTCTGCTTCAGAGGGAGAGGAGACCATTCGGAGGATGAAGTTATAAAGAGGTCGTTCGTATCGTTTGATCAGAGCACCAAATGCAGCTTGGTCTCCATCTTGTCGGCACGCTTCGACGAGCTCCAGGTCAGTTTTATCTTCGTAATCGCTCATATTCACGGTTCTTTAGTGAGTTTTCAGGTTCAGTTTCCTTACGAGCTTGCCACCTGTCCGTTTCCGGGTGACATCTTTTATCATCATCCATTATAGTGTTTGACGTGCTGTGTGGTCAAAGGGTTCGTTGTCTTTTTTTACGATAGGTGCAAAAAACATAATGGCGACAAATACGAAAGCAAAGAAACAACGTCTTGATAAGTTACTGGTTTCACGGGGTCTTGTGGAGAGCCGTGAGAAAGCCAAGGCCTTGATCCTTGCTGGAAAGGTAATCGTTGGAGAGCATCGTGTGGATAAGGCCGGCACGATGTTTTTTCCTGATGTCTCGATCCGACTCAAAGCTCCACCCATGAAATACGTCTCACGAGGTGGGTTGAAACTCGAAGCTGCGCTTGAAGCGTTCGATGTCCAGATCAAAGACACCAAAGCGCTCGATGTCGGCGCCTCTACTGGTGGATTCACAGATTGTCTTCTGCAACACGGTTGTGATCACGTGACCGCTGTGGACGTTGGATATGGCCAGCTCCACAACAAGCTACGCCAAGAACCGAGAGTGCTCTCTCTTGAGCGAACCAACGCACGTTACCTGACCCGCGAGATCTTGCAGCTTGAGGAGGGCGCGTTTTTTGATCTGATGGTCGCAGATGTATCCTTTATATCGCTGCGGTTGATCATCGGTCCGTCGTTGCCTTTTTTACGTGAAGGTGGAGATCTGTTGCTGCTCGTAAAACCCCAATTTGAGGCAGGCAGAGGCGCGACAAAGGGGGGCGTCGTGAAGGACGACAAGGTCCGTCAAGCCTGTGCAGATGGTGTGCGTGATGAGGCGATGGAGTGGGGACTTGTGGAACAAGGAAGGATCGATTGTCCTGTACATGGACCCAAAGGGAACATCGAGATCTTGATGTGGTTAAAGAAGGGGCCTTCGCCTGCTCAGCAAACGAGCGACGAGAGCGAGTGATTAAGAGTCACTTCGCTCAGTGTCTTCTTGAGAAGGAGCTGATGTGTCCGGGGATTCTTTGGGGGGGCTTGTGTTTTGTTCGGCTTCTCTCTCGGCGTCGATGGGGAAGACGAGATCGCGATCGAAGATGCTGATCCCAAGCGCTTCGAGGATCTTTCGCTTGGTTGAGTGACGACAGCGCTCTCCTCGTTCAATTCGATCGATTGTTAATACGGACAACCCGGCTCGTCGCGCCAACTCCGCTTTGCTCATCATCCGCTCTTCGCGTACTTTCTTCAGATGATTTTTGACGCGCATACCACAACCTCATACAAAAATAGATGAACAACCACTACATACAATTCATTCAAGAGAAAAAGGATACATACTCTAACGATACCCTGTCTGGCAAAATCCTGGTCCGAAAAGTTTTGTGTTTTTTTGTAAAAAGACCATGATTTCCACCTTGTAGGGACAAAATTTATGCTTAATTAAGCTATAATTTGACTTAATTATGGTGAAATTGAGTGCAAAAAGGAAATAAATTACACAAAAAAATGGATAACGTTTCTTCCTTCGATTATATCGAGGGTTCAGCTTGTCATCGAGAAGGGCACTGCGGTGGTCCAGGCCACGGGGAGCTGAGTTTGTCCGTACTTTGCACCTGCAAACGCGCCTGCAAGAAGTCCAAGTGTACCTTGATCTCCTCCTTGTGCATATGTCGTGAGCAAACAAGAGGCAAAATCATCCGTTTGTGTAAAGTGTCGATATGACGTCTGCATCGCCGTGACTGCGTATCCACTGTTGGATAACGTGTCTGGTGGCAGCATATGGGCCACGCGAAGAGCTGGCTCTAGTGTTGGGGCGAGGGAGATCAACAATGGCGTCGTATGGTTTGGATGTGTCCAACGTTCAAAAAGTAACGCACGAAGAAACCTCACGAAGAACAAGGCCGCACCAACACTCCTCGGATCGACGTGTGTGAATTCACACAACCGTCGCGTCTGTTCTTCCATCACATTTGGCTGCGTTGCGAAGATGAGCGCAGGGAGCGCTCTTTTGACGCCACCACTCCCCGCGAGCTGTTGTCCACCTTCTTCCCAGACTTGTCGCGCTGCGATATGCGGTGACGTTCCTTGTTTGACGCGTTGGAGGACGGCGTTGGTTTGCCCACCGATCTCCTCTGGACCTTCATCATATGCTTGCAAAAAGAGTGGCAATAACTCCTCTGTTGAGAGCGGTGCTGTTGGCCTCTTTGCAAAAAAAGATTGATAAAACCGTACGTCAGGTGTCAATGGGAATGAGGGTAGGGCGATACTGTCAGGAGTGAGCGCATCTGATAAGGCTGAGAGCGTGACGGTGTGCTTGGTGAGCGCCGTGCCAAAAATGTGCCCTATCATGGCACCGTGGAATGCGCCTCTGGCTCTATCAGCTGGAAGATGTGTGAACATTATACAAGGCTGATCAGATATTCGCCTGCTGTGTGCGCGAGGTAATTGACGATACTCAGTTCACCTTGTGTGAAGGGGCGATCGCCTGCGTTATTGAAGAGTTGGATGGCACCCAAGACTCGTTTTTGGTGTTGGATCGCGACACACAACATGGAGCCTGGGAGCAGGCCAATGCGTTTCATGATGTCATTGGCAAAGCGGGGGTCTTGTTGGACTTCTGCGATCAACAGGCTGACACCTTCTTGTGCACAAAAACCGACGATGCCTTGTCCCATAGGGATACGGAAGTTCACAATCTCGTCTGCTTTGGGGCCGGAAGCGACCTCAAACCACAACTCTTGGTTGGGGCTGTTGATGTCCGTAAGCAAGACACTACCGCCTGTTGCGCCTACGTTGTTGAGGGCAAGGTCGAGCACAAATTGCATCGCTGCGTGACGATCTTCACCGTAATCGTAAATCTCCATCGCTCTCATGAACGCATCCGCGAGGATCTCCGTTGTCATCCCTGGGGAGTAACGTGCACTTTTCTCCCCACCTGATGCGAGATCAGAGAGTGAGATGGCGGAGCTTGAAGACTGTGCAGGAGCTGGAGTCGGTGTCGCAACAGGTTGTGGGGCAGGAGCTGCGACAGGCTGGGGCGCTGGGGCTGCAACGGGCTGGGGCGCTGGTACAGGGGCAGGCGCAGGGACGGGCATTGCGACTGGCTCTGGTGCGGGCGCGGGGGCTGCACCAGGCTGAGGTGCTGGTGCTGCGACAGGTTGTGGAGTTGGTGCGGCCGTGGGAGGCAAGGACTCCTCCATTGGGGGCATGGGGGGAAGCGCGCCTTCAGGGATCGGCTCTGTGTTGCTTCCGATCTCGTTTTGTGAACCGACATTGGAAAATGTTTGGAGCTCAGGATCTTTGAAGGAGGCGACAGGCTCTTCTTTCGGGAGTGTATCTTTAGGGGCGGCCTCTTCGATTCTTTCCGCTGCGGGAGGGGCGACTGCGACAGGGAGCCCGACGTTGTCTTCTGTGACGGATTGGGTCTCGATCGTGTGCCCACCACCTTCGTTAAGCGGTGCAGGTGTATCGACCTGGATAGGAGCAGATGCCGCAGGCTCCGAAGGAGCTGTCGAGACTTGGTTGGCCTGGTTTTGTTGCGCTGCCATCGACTCAAAGAATCCTACTGGTGGGATAAATGCTTCTGTTTTTCCACCTGTAGGCATGTTCATATTGCTCATCGGAGCGGCTGCAGGGGCAGCGACGGGCTGCGCTGCGGAGGCGGTTACCTGATTGATCTCGTAGATTCGACCTGTTGTGGCGTCTGTTACGCGGATCGAGTGTTCGCTTTTGATATCGCACATGATATTGCGAACTTGTGGCTCTTCGCCGAGCTGCTTGAGGCTATCGCGCAAAGCGAACAGCCAGTTGGGCGCTTCGACGACGAGCGTTTGTACTTGTTGTGGGTTGTTTTGTTGGGGCACTTGAACTTCAAATTGCATGATCGTACTGACCTCCGCGTGGTCCAAAACTGTTTCCTATCCATTTGATTGTATGGAACCACTCATTTTCTCGCAAGGAGGTGACGGTACTTTTTTGTGCTTGGAAGACTCTTCTATTCTGTTAATGCTTAACACCACCGTGCTTTTGGTCTCTTTTGTTGCCCCCTTGAGAGAAGGGACTGCTTGGGTGACATTTTGTTTTTGGATGTTCTGTGCTATGAAGGGCCATCTTCGTCAGGGAGTCGCGGGTTGTGATCTCCCTTTGCCGTGCCCATGTTGGGTGTGGCATATTCAAGGTGTTGAGGAGGCAAGAGAAGATGCTCCAAAAACGTACAGATGATAAAGAGACCACTAAAAAGTCGAGACGAGCAGTTGTTCGTAAGCCTGAGTGGTTGCGCTCCCGGTTGCCAGAAGGCGACTCTTACGCCCCGATCAAAAAGATGCTCCGTGAGCGAGAACTATATACAGTTTGTGAAGAGGCCCGTTGTCCCAATCTCGGTACATGTTGGTCCGGTGGGACTGCGACGTTCATGATCATGGGTGACACTTGCACCCGTGGATGCCGTTTTTGTGCTGTCAAGACGCGCAAGACGGGTATCCCACTTGATCCAAATGAACCGCGTAATGTCGCTGAGTCAGTCAATGAGATGGCGCTGGACTACGTCGTGTTGACCTCTGTGGATCGCGATGATCTACCTGACGATGGTGCTGGTCACTTCGCTGAGACGATCCGTCAAATCTATGAACAGTCGAGCAAGCCGATCCGCGTTGAGGTGTTGACGCCAGACTTCCGTGGCAAGAGAGAAGCGGTTGAGGCGATCGTGGCAGCGAAACCGACAGTCTTCGCGCACAACGTTGAGACCGTTCGTCGATTGACCAAGACGGTCCGTGATCCTCGCTGCGATTACGATCAGAGCATAAACGTCTTACGCTGGGCGAAGGAAGCAGATGATAAGATCGTCACCAAGACGTCTTTGATGCTTGGGCTCGGCGAAACACATGACGAGATCATGGAGACGATGGACGATCTGCTCGAAGTAGGTGTCCAGATTCTGACGTTTGGACAGTATCTACGTCCTACCAAAAAACACCTCCCTGTTGCAGAGTTTATCACACCAGCACGTTTCGAAGAGCTCGCGGAGATTGGCAAGCAAAAGGGCTTCTCCTTTGTGCCCTCTGGACCTCTTGTCCGGAGCTCGTACAAAGCAGGGGAGTTCTTTACCGAGCACTTCGCCTCATCCCAAGAAAAGTGAGGTCGTTTGCCATACGTGGTCTTTTCGCCGAGTGATGGCATCCCACAACGTCGGCAGTATACGGTTGTCAAATGAGGTTAGGCTGGTGCAAGCAAAAAGGTCGACATTGGCTCGCGCTTTTGTGTGTGATGCTCAGCGTACAGGCTTGTACAACGACCCCTCATCTTCGCAAGGTCTCTTCAAAGCTCCCTCCCATCAGAGATCGTGTTGCGCCCCCTGAGCGTCGTTCTCCACAAAAGAAACCACCTCAAAAAAAGCGCGCCCCTTTTGCGAAGGGGGTAAAGCTCTGTCAACAATCACGATGGGAAGAAGCAGAGGCGTATTTCCTGGCGCAAAAAAAACGCCTGACCTCCCTCACCAAACCACAGCGTGCGACGCTCTTTCTGTTTTTGGGTGTGATCGAAGCCAACTTGCTGCGCACACAGAAGAGCTCCACATCATTTGTAAAGGCTTTGCTCCTCGATCCCTGTATTCAGCTCCCTCCGGTGCTCGATCTATCTCCACAAATCCAAAACAGATTCAAAGGACTGTCCCAAAACTTTGTGCGCTTATGTAAGCAAGAGAAGACGCAAAAAAAACCGGATCTTCGGGATCTGGTCCCTCCAAACATAAGAAGCCGAGCGAAAGTTGTCCGACCCAAGATCCCCGATCGAAAAGCGATCAAGTTGGTCGCGTGGTTGGTCATGGGATCGGGCGTTTTAACGCTCGGAGCGGCTTGTGTGTCAGGTGGTTTGTCGGTTCTTGATGAGCTGCAGAGGAATCGTCAGCCTTTGACGCCTTTGGGGACGGAGATGTACTTGTTGCTCGACAAGCAAGCAAAAGATCGTGCGCTACTTGCGAACGTGCTCTTCGGTACCTCGGGGGTTTTTTTGTTTACGGGGTTTATGTTGCACGTTTCGCAGGCCTTGCAGGTTGATATGGGTCCTGGAGAGGTCAAACATACGACGACATTTTTTCACGAGCGCCAAAAAAAAGTGGTGTCTTCGGCAAAGCCAACTACAATACTCACTGTCCAGTGAAAGATCATAACGAGATGAACGCTGTTAGGTGGATGGATGAGAGCAGAGTGGTGTTGGATCCCGCCCATCGTATTGATCGGTGGTATGGTATGGGCCGCTTGTGTGGTGACCCCTGCCGATCTTGAGTGTCGGCCGTGTACGCCTGCGCAATGGTGTGGTGCGGACTTTTCCTGTGTCGAAGGGATCTGTCGACCTCCTGGCCAGGAGGTCCTGAAGTCCTGTGGTCAGGAGCACCTACCGGATGCGAGCGCTGGTGAGCAGGAGGGGGCAGAGACTACAGGTGATAGAGTCGAGTGATTCTGCCTGTCATATTTGGGTGTTGCCTTGGGCAAAAGCTGTTCATGAAGACCGCGACTTTCGCTTGGTTGGTGCAGGGATTGCGAGAAATGGTTGACAACTTGTGATTTCTGCTTTATGTTCCACATCCCAGGATTGTGTATCCAGGCTCAGATTTGAACGTATCTATGCGTCAAAACTAGAGAATAAAGAATCAAGAAGAACAATAAAAAATATTTTCAAAAGAGGTAAGTCATGAAACGGACTTTTCAACCTAGCAATATCAAGCGTGCGCGCACACATGGATTCCGTAAACGTATGAGCACCAAAGGTGGTCAAGATGTTATCAAGCGTCGCCGTCGTCGTGGACGCAAACAATTGACTCCCTCCGTTTACAAAAAGTAATCAACAACCCCGTGTCTGCTTCACAACACTCATCACCTCCCCCCAAACGCCGATATACTTTCCCCAAATCCAGGAGATTGTTGTACCGTCGTGAATTTTTGCGGGTGCAAAACAAAGGCAAACGCATTCATTGTGGACCTTTGTTGGTGTGCGTGTTACCTGCAGAGAGAGATGTTGGGCGGGTTGGGATCACGACAAGCAAAAAGGTCGGGCGTGCTGTGTTTCGCAACCGTCTGCGTCGTCTGATTCGAGACGCGCTACGTCGGCTGCTGTTGCCCGAAGAGTTACCCTTTGATGTGGTGTTGATCGCCAAAAAAGGGCTGCCTCTTACACTCGATCAGGAAGCGATCGATCGAGCGATCGCGCTCCTCGTGCGCAAACTCACCCAAGCTCAAAAAGCAACTCATCCACAATCCCACCCTTCAGCTCCGAAAACAAGCGAGAAAGAAGGGAAGGAGTAAGGTATGTTAAAGCGATGGATGCTCGCTTGCATCTGGTTTTATCAACATTACATCTCTCCCAATACCCCTCCCGCTTGTCGCTATCATCCCACATGTTCAGAGTACGCAAAGCAGGCGATCACTCGGCATGGATGGCGTGAAGGAGGATGGCTCGCTGCGCTGCGTATCGCACGATGTCATCCTCTTCATCCTGGAGGCGATGATCCTGTCCCCTAAGAAGGCGGATACAAGGGCACATTTTTACTCTGTTTGTAAGCATTTCTCGGCATATGGGATTGAATTTTGATCACCATGTGTTCTATGGTGGGGGCTGCGAGAGCCGGCCCTCCACTTGATTCTTGTGTCTACGCTTTCATCTTCCCCTTATATAGGGGTCACCCGAACAAAGGAGAGCTTGTCGCTCATCATGGAAACACAACGCTTGATCTCGTTTTTTGTCTTGAGTTTTGCCATCATGTTGGGGTGGGCATACGTCTTTGCACCACCTCCCAAAAAACGTCTCAAAAAAGGAACGCTGACACGACGTGTTGTCCCACCTGGAAAGCGCGTGAAGGCAACCAAACATTCGAAAGTCCGAGGTGTGAAGACTGCAAAGAACGCACCCTCATCACGCCCCACGAGCATGGCAGCGGCTTCGCAACCTGCGAGCATGGCGACAACACGCACTACTCCACGTGTCGCCGCTGCGACGCGAAGAGCCGCGCCGAAGAAAATCGCCGCACAAAAAACAGTGCCACTCAAGACTGTTTCGTTCGATGATCCACTCTACAAAGCGACCCTGAACAACCGAGGTGGTGTGCTCTCCAGTCTTTTGATGAAGACATTCTACGAGCCAAAATCCAAGGCCAAGAAAAAACCACGCCTGGATCTCTTTGACCAACACGGAAAAGAGACACTGAAACCTTTCTCCGAGCGTTTTCTCGACGGTCAATTCGTCAAACACGACTACATCAACTACGACAAAGTCGAGCTGGTCGCGAAGTCACCAGCGAAGGTCAAGTTTACCGGTCGTCTCCGCTCCAAAAAAGGTGGGTACATCGAGATCGAGAAGACCTACACGTTCGAGAAAAAACGTTACGCGTTTCGCGTAGACTACCTCATCACAAACCGCACATCGAGTGAGGTCAATACACAGGTGAGCCTGGGTCTTCACGACTATAAAGATCCCAAGACTCTGAAAGCCGGCGGTTGGTTCTCTGTACCTGACGTCTACCAGCTCTTGTGTAAGGTGAAGCAAGATAGCCGTCCTGCTCGCTACAACTTCAACGAGCTCGCAAAGTCCAAACCTTATGGTGTCGGAGCGCGTTACGCGGCTGTTGATCGTCGCTACTTTATCACCGCGATTGCACCCCACTGGAACGCAAAAGATGGTGTTGGGACGTGCAAGTTCTCTCACCGCAAAAATGGCTACGTCAATCTCGACATCCGCAACAAGGGTACCAAGCTCGCGACAGGCGCAACCTTTGCTTTCCACTACACAGGCTACGCTGGGCCCAAATACTACAACCGTTTGAGCAAAGCAGACAAAACGATCAAGCTCGAATCTACCATTGATTTTGGGATCTTCGCTTTCTTGTGTCGCCCCATGCTCTGGTTGCTTCAATTCTTCTACAGCTTGCTCGGCACCATCAGCCTCGCCAACTGGGGGATCGCGATCATCCTGTTGACGCTCCTGATCAAGTTGATCACATATCCTTTGACCAAGACCAGCATGAAGTCGATGAAGAACATGCAAAAGCTCAAGCCTGAGCTGGACAAGTTGAAGGAAAAATACGGAGATGACAAAGAGAGCATCCAACGCGAGACGATGAACCTCTATATGAAGGAGGGGATCAACCCACTCGCAGGTTGTTTGCCAATGCTCGTGCAGATGCCCATCTGGTTGGCGCTTTATAACACCTTGTTCTACTCTGTTGAGCTGTACCAGGCACCCTTTATCCCTGGCTGGATCATGGATCTTTCCTCAAGAGATCCATTCTACATCTTGCCTGTGATGCTCGGTGCGTCGATGTTCTTGCAACAGCGCTTGACTCCACAGACCGGTATGGACCCCATGCAACAGAAGATCATGAGCGTCATGATGCCCGCGATGTTTACGTTCTTTATGTTCTTCTTGCCTGCTGGTTTGACGCTGTACATTTTCGTCAACACCATCCTCAGCGTCTTGCATCAATGGCACATTTACAATACACCTGATGATGACGATGCAAAACCAAAGAAGAAAAGTCGTTGGATGGAGCGTATGAAAGACGCCATGGAACAACAAAAAGCACAAAGCAAGTAGTTCCCACCGATCGTTCAAAGTTGACCTGTCTACAAAGGAGCCCTCACCATGGCTGAAAAAGTTCGAATCTACCAGATCGCAAAAGAGCTCGATACCAACAGTAAAGAGCTCCTCACCAAGCTCCAGGAGATGGGCTACGAGGTCAAAAGCATCCAAAACTCGTTGCCTCGCGATGAGGCTGATCAGATTATTTTGGAGTTTTCATCGACCCAAGCCCCCAAGAAAACTCGGACCAAGAAAGCTCCAGTCAAGAAAGCTTCGACCAAGAAAGCTCCGGCGAAAAAAGCTCCGGCGAAAAAAGCTCCGGCCAAGAAAACCGCAACGTCCAAGAAAGACGAAGAGGTTAAGGAAAAGGCGCCTAAAAAATCGACCCGCTCGTCCAAAAAGACAAAAAAGTCTGAAGAGCAGGAAGAAACACCCAAGAAAAGCACACGCAAAGCGCCCAAAAAAGAGACCGCAAAGAAAAGCCGCAGCAAAGCCAAAAAAGAAGAAGTGGTCGAAGAAGTTGAAGTTGACGAAGTCGAAGTTGAAGAAGAGGCTTTTGAGCTTGACAACAGCATCGCCCTCGAACACGGTCGCCGTCTCGCTGAGAGATTGCTTCACTTCTTCGATGACAATGCTTCCGTTTCGCTCGCAGATGTCCGCAAAGATCGTCAGTACCTTTCGATCGCTGATGCTGACTTCTCCGATGTCTCCGCACCTGAGCGACGTGAACTTTTCCAATCCATCACATACATCCTTGGTAAAGTCGACTCTTACCATTTCGAAGGTGAGAATCGCTTCTCCTTGATTGAAGAGTCCCAAGAGACTGAAGCTTCACAAGAGACCGAAGAGTTGAGTGGATTGGCAACCATCGCGGCTGATCTTGCGATGCGTATGCAAGGACTCGGAAAATCGATCTTGATCGATGCCCTGAACTCCCAACAACGACGTGAGATCCACACTGCGTTGGCTGATGAAAATCAAATCAATACGTTCTCCGACGGAGAAGGTATCTTCCGCCGATTGGTGATTCAACCTGGAGGTCAAAACTCCAACTCCGATCGTTCCCGCCGTCGCTAAGACTATCTGATCCGGCGGATGTTGCACCAGCGCAGCGCGCTGGACCGCATTTGAACCCCTGCGGGGTTGGGACTTTACCACCTACAAAACTCTTCTTGGAGAGGCTTCTCTTCATAGCTGATTTGCTTCGTGCGCTTTGCAACATATGCCTCAACAAACTCACCACCCTGTCGCTCCGCGACATCCCTCCTCTCAAGCCTTTCGAGAGGAGGGACCAACCAACCGATATATACGGGAGATTCTTGAATGCTGATCCGGCAGACGTTGCACTTGCGTCCAAAGCAAGCGCCCTCATCGGGCTTATTTGCTTCGTACGCTTTGCAACATATGC
>MDTD01122347.1_pt1 | contig 21653 bp, 17 predicted proteins | sample 811221 | NCBI WGS metagenome assembly MDTD01 (sample SAMN05326646, study PRJNA326480) | marine metagenome | isolation source: seawater | place: Pacific Ocean: South West | collected 2011 | reverse complement strand
CATGGCCACAAGATAGAATAGAAAAAATTTCAAACACAATAGATTCATTAAATCCTTTTGAAGAAAAAAGAGATTTTTTTGCAACATCAATATTATCTGAGAGCATAAATTTACAATTTGATAGCGAGGGAAGAATTTCACTTACACCAAAATTATTAAAACATGCAAAAATTAAAAACAGCATGTTGTTTGTTGGTCAAGGCAAAACATTTCAAATTTGGGAACCAACAATATTTGAAAAATTTAAGATTGCTGCAAGAAAAAAAGCAAATTTAAATCGTGCAAGTCTTAAATGGGAGCATCAATTTAACAAATAAAGGGGAGATAATAAGATGACAATTAACTTTAAAACACCAGAAATAAAAGAGTTACAACCAAGGCTTTTAGTAATGGGAATTGGTGGAGCGGGTGGAAATGCTATTAATGAAATGATTGATAATGGAATGCAAGGAGTAGAATTTATAGCAGTAAATACTGATGCTCAAGATTTAAAGCATAGCAAAGCAAAATCGAAAATTCAAATAGGTGTTAATCTTACAAAAGGATTAGGTGCAGGTGCAAAATTAGATATAGGTCAGGCAGCTGCAGATGAGTCTCTAAATGAAATTGTAAATATTTTACAAGGAGCAAATATGGTATTTATTGCTGCTGGTATGGGAGGAGGCACTGGCACGGGAGCAGCTCATGTAATTGCAAGAGCTGCAAAAGAATTAAATATTTTAACAGTCGGGGTTGTTACATTACCTTTTTTATATGAAGGACCTTCAAGAATGAGAAGAGCACAACAAGGCTTAGAAGAACTTAGAAGACATGTCGACACTATAATAGTTATCCCAAATCAGAACTTATTTAAAATTGCAAACGAACAAACTACATTTGAAGAGTCTTTCAATCTTTCAAATAATGTTTTAATGCATGGTGTTCAGAGTATTACTGATTTAATGGTAAGACCGGGTTTAATAAATTTGGATTTTGCTGATGTGGAATCTGTAATGGCATCCATGGGTAAAGCGATGATGGGAACTGGAGAGGCTGAAGGAGATGACAGGGCTATGAAAGCTGCAGAAATGGCTATTAGCAATCCGTTAATAGACGACTATACTTTAAAAGGAGCGAAAGGTCTGTTAGTCAATATTACTGGCGGCAAAGACTTAAAACTTTTTGAAGTTGATGAGGCAGTTAACAAAGTAAGAGCTGAGGTTGACCCTGAAGCTGAATTAATTATCGGCGCTATAACAGATATAGAACTTGAAGGAAAAATGAGAGTTTCGATTGTCGCAACATCTTTAGATGGTCAACAACCAGAGACAAAATCTGTAATAAATATGGTTCATAGAATACAAAACAGAAATCCAGGCTATTCAGATTTCTCTTCAAGTGGTAGTAATCCAGCATCATTTAATTTTTCGACCGCAAGTGCAGAGCCAATAACACATGGCGCAAATGCATTAAAACTTGAAAATGAAGTTGTTTCTGAAGAAATAAACAATCAAAGCATTCAAGATGATATAAATAAGGTAAATAATGAATATCATGAAGAGCTACTAAAAAACCAGGAAGTTAAAAGTATTGTAGAAAATACATTGGACGATGAAAAAATGTCTTTCACTGAAGAGGCTACGATGCCTGATGTGAAAGATGAAAATAATGAGATCAATAATGATTTGAGTGAATTTGGAGTAGATTCTCAATCACCAGATTTGTTTAATAATGAAAACAATTCTCATGAGTCAGAAGATCTCTTATCATCTGAAAATGACGATAAGGATGATGACTTAGAAATACCAGCATTTTTAAGAAGACAAAAAAATTAATGGTCTTCGAAAAAATAAATGGAAGCCACCATAGTATCGGATAAACCAAAACATTATCCGGTACTGCTTAATGAAGTTATAAGCGTTATTTCCCCTCAGCATGGTGGCACATTTATTGATTGCACCTTTGGACAAGGTGGCTACTCAAAAGAAATTCTAAAATATAAAAACACTAAAGTAATTGGCTTGGATAGAGATATTGAAAGTGAAATTACTGCAAAAAAAATAGAGGAAAAGTTTAGTGAACGGTTTTTATTTAAAAATTTGAAATTTAGTAATCTAAATAATTTAAAATTAAAGAATGAAGATGTTAAAGGCATAATATTCGATTTAGGATATTCTTTTGATCAAATAAAAGATGAAAAAAAAGGGTTATCTTTTAATTCTAAAGGAAAACTTAATATGAGAATGGGTTTTAATAACTTTTCTGCTCATGAAGTAATAAATAATTTAGAGCGAGAGGAGATAGAAAAAATTTTAAAATTTTTTGGAGATGAAAATGAAGCGAAAATTATTTCGAAAAACATAATTAATGAGAGACAGTCGAAAAAAATTGACACGCAGACTCTAGTGAAGATTATAGAAAAATCAAAAAAAAGAAAAAATTACAAAACACATTCAGCAACAAAAACTTTTCAAGCTCTACGAATATTTGTAAACAACGAAATAAGTGAATTAATTAACGGACTTATCCATGCTGCAAAAATTCTTAAAAAAGACGGTATTTTAGCTGTTGTAACATTTCACTCATTAGAGGATAAAATTGTAAAATATTTTTTTAAAAGTTTATCTGAAAATAAAAGTATTTCTAGATATCAACCAAAAGTGAGACAACATAAGATTTTTTTTAAAATGCCTTCAAAAAAACCAATCACTCCCTCTAATAAAGAAATGAGAGAAAACTTTCCTTCAAGATCTGCAAAACTAAGATTTTTAATTAAGAAAGAAAATGCATATGAAATTGAAAGTGATATTTCTGAAAAATTTTCAAATTTATTAGATATTGAAAATATAGGTCAAAAATTGTGAAAAAAATTTTTATTTTTTCATTAATATTATCTTTAATCATATTCACCTCAGTAGTTAAAAATTCTACTAAAAATATAGATAATCAAATCTACTCAATTAGAGAAAATATATTATTTTTAGAAAAAAGATTTAAAGATACAAAATTAGAATTTGATTATCTAAGTTCCTCTGAACGATTATTGGAATTTCAAAAACAGTATTTTGAAGATTATTTAGTAAAAAAAACTCTAGAGGAATTTAAAACAATCAAAATACAAGACGATAAATTGATTATTAAAAATTTGACAATATTAGGAAAAAAAAATGAATAAGAAAAATCAATTTATTTTATATGATAAAAACGATGAATTCGAATATAATGAAAATAAGTCAGATATTAATATTAAATTTAATCGTATAGCTTTTATTTTTTTTGTTTTTTGTTTAATATCAATTATTTATTCAATTCATCTGGTTCATCTGGGTTCTAGAAAAGTAGACGATTTTTCTGAAAATAAAGATAAGTTTTACAATAATCTAAAACGTACAGATATCGTTGACAGAAATGGAAATTTTTTAGCTAAAACAGTCAGCTCAATAGATATAGGCATTAATCCAATCGATGTAATTGATAAAAAAAAACTTTTGTTGAACTTAGGTTATATCTTTCCAGATAAGGATTATAAATTGATTAAATCAAAATTAAATAAAGATAAATTTTTTTGGTTTGAAAAAAAAATATCTGATGAGAATTATGAAAAAATCATGATGCTTGGAGATAAATCTATTAAACCTGAGGAAAAATTGATAAGAGTTTACCCTCAAAAAAATTTATTCAGCCATATCATTGGTCAAATTGATGATGATAATAATGGGATTTCTGGACTTGAAAAATCTTTAGATGAAGAATTAAAAAAGAGTAAAAAGACAATTAGATTAACTGTAGACAAAGATATTCAATTTTTAATACGCGAAGAATTGATAAAGTTTAATGAAATTTTTAGAACAAAAGGAAGTGCAGCCATATTAATGAATGTTAATTCTGGTGAAATTTTAGCTTTAGTGTCACTACCAGATTTTAATCCAAATCAAAGATTAAAAATTACAGATACCAATTACATTAATAGGGCAACGAAAGGAGTTTATGAGTTTGGTTCAGTTTTTAAAACATTTACTTTGGCAGCAGGCTTTCATGAGGGTATTATTGAACCTAAGACACAATTTAAAAACTTAAAAAAAAATATTGATTGTGGAAAATATACCATAAAAGAATACGATGAAAAAATTCCACCAAATTTAACAGCTGAACAAATCTTAATAAGGTCTGGAAATATAGGTTCGGTGAGAATTGGACAGTCTTTAGGTATAGAAAAATTCAGAAATTTTATAGATAATCTCAATTTGATTGAACCTATCAAATTCGATATTGAAGAAATTGGTTTACCTATCAAATTCAAATGGGGCAAATGCAAACTTGCAACTACATCTTATGGTCATGGAATCACAACTACTCTTCTTCAATTAGCAAATGCATATGCAATATTAACTAACGGAGGATATAAAATTAACCCAACTTTGGTGAAAAAGAAAAACAATATTAAAAATAAAAGAATACTTAAAAATGGTGTTAGTGAAAAGATAAATCCAATTCTTAGAAAAATTGTTACATTAAAAGAAGGCACTGCCTCATTAGCTAATATCAAAGGATATGATGTAGGTGGAAAAACTGGAACAGCACAGAAAAGTTCTTTAGGTGGCTATTCTAAAAACAAAGTAAATACTTTTGCCTCGATTTTTCCGTCATCCAATCCAAAATATACCTTAGTTGCGATGTTAGATGAGCCAAAAACAAATAATGAGTATATTTATAATTATAGAGATGGATCTGGTATTAAATATAAAGGCACGCCATACAATACAGCTGGCTGGACTACTGTAGAGGTCGTTGGGCATATTATAGAAAAAATTGGGCCTATTTTAGCCACAAAATATAATGAAGTTTACTAGTAATGTATTTAGGAAACTTTATCAAAAATATAAATAAAAAAAATTTTAAAATTTATTTTTCTGATCTGGCATTCAATAGTGAAAAAGTAAAAAAACATAACATATTTTTTGCTATTAAAGGCACTAAATTTGATGGAAATAAATTTATTTCTAATGCAATTAAAAGAGGGGCCAAAGTTGTTATTTCAGAAAAAAAAATAAAAAACCCTATAAAAAATATTCTTTATTTAAGACATCAAAATCCCAGAAAGTTACTAGCTTTAACTTCATATAAATTAGTTAAAAAATTTCCAAAAAATTTAATCGCTGTTACAGGGACGAATGGTAAATCTTCTATAGCAGATTTCTATTATCAAATTTTAAATTTAGAAAAAAAAAGAACTGCATCAATAGGAACCATTGGAATTCAGTTAAATAATAAAAAAAAGTATATTGATAATACAACTTTAGATCCAATAACTCTTCGAAAAGCAATTAATTATCTGACTTCCAAAAAAATTAACAACATTATTCTTGAAGCATCAAGTCATGGCTTAAAGCAAAATAGACTTGATGGATTATCTTTCGATATAGGGATATTTACAAATCTGTCTCATGATCATTTAGATTATCATAAAAATTTTAATGATTATTTAAGTTCTAAATTATATCTATTTAAAAATTTAATTAAAAGAAATGGTTTTGTTATAACAGATCCCTCAATTCCTCAATTCAAAAAAATAAAGAAAATAATTAACAAAAGGAAATTAAAACTTTTGACAATTTTAGAAAAAAATTCAGATTTAGAATTAGTTTCTCATCATTATGAAAATGATTCTCAAATTTTAGAAATTAAAATTAGTAAACTAAAAAAAATTATTAAGCTAAATTTAATTGGAAAAGTTCAGATCAAAAATATTTTTATGTCAATTTTGGCTGCTATTAAAAGTGGGGTTGATATTAATACCATCTTGAAATCAATTATTAATCTAAAACCTGCTGAAGGTAGATTAGAAAAAATAGGAGAAATTAAAAATAATAGCAAAGTTATATTAGATTACGCACATACTCCCGATGCACTAAGTATTGTATTGAAAAATATTAGAGAGCAATTCCCAACTGGAAAAATCAAATTAGTATTTGGATGTGGTGGAGATAGGGATAAGTCGAAAAGAATTAAAATGGGTAAAATAGCTGAAAAATTTGCTGATGTTATTTATCTAACTGATGACAATCCAAGAAATGAAAATCCAAATATGATAAGAAGTGATATTAAAAAAGGCATAAAGTCTAAAAATTTTTTTGAAATATCTAGTAGAAAAAAAGCAATTTTAAATTGTATTAATGGTCTTTCCTCAGGAGACATAGCAATAATTGCAGGAAAAGGTCATGAAAAAATTCAAGAGCAGAATGGTAGAAAAAAATTTTTCTCAGATCGTGATGTAATTATCAATTCAATAAAACAAAAAAATAAAGAGTTATTTGAAGATAAAAGATTAAACATTATTCAAGAGAAAACTAAATTATTACCTAAAAATCTTAAGTTGAAAAATGTATTAATCAATTCAAAAGAACTTAAAAAAAATGATATTTTTTTCGCAATTAAAGGAAAAAAACATGATGGAAATCGATTTTTAATTGAGGCAATCAAAAAAGGTTCATCATTAGTTGTTACAAATAGAAAAAATAGAAAAGTAAAATTATCTAAACAAATTAAAGTCAAAAATACTTTACGTTTTTTAACTGAATGTGCCTCTGATTATAGAAATAATATCAGCACAAATATTATCGGAATTACAGGAAGTTGTGGAAAAACTACTTTAAAAGAATTGTTAGGAAATAGTTTAAGTCAAATTGCAAAAACATATTTCTCACCTAGATCTTTAAATAATAAATATGGTGTTCCGCTAAGTCTATTAAATTTAAAACAAGATAAAAAATTTGGAATATTTGAACTTGGCATGGATAAAAAAGGTGAAATTGACTATTTGTCTAAAATTCTGAAACCTAATGTGGGAATTATTACTAATATAAGTTATGCACATTCTAAAAATTTTAAAAATCTAAAAGGAATAGCAGAAGCAAAATCTGAAATAATTCAAAATATTAAGACTGGTGGTAAAGTAATACTTAACAAAGATGATAAATTTTTTAAGTTTCTAAAAAATAAAGCTTTGAAAAAAAAATTAAGGGTTTATTCATTTAGTTTAAAAAACAAAAATAGTTACTCTAATTTAGTAAAGATAATCAAAATAAATAATAAATTCAAAATATTCTTTAAAGTTGGATCAGAAACTAAGTTCTACTACTCTAAAAGTGACTCTAAAAACCATATTCAAAATATGTTAGCCGCATTAACAACAATTAGTTTTTTTTATAAATTAAAGAATATTTCAAAGAATATTTTTTTAAGATTTGAATTACCAGAGGGAAGAGGCGATATTTCAAAATTAAAATTTAAAAACAAAATAATTAATTATGTTGATGAAAGTTATAACTCTAATCCACTTTCACTCAAAACAGCTTTAATCAATTTTGCGGGTATTAATTCAAATAAAAATTCTAAACACGTAGTACTTAGCGATATGCTTGAGTTAGGTAAAAATTCTTTAAGTCATCATAAATCAGTGTCAGATTTAATTAATAAACTTGAAATAGATAAGGTTCATATTTATGGAAAATTAATAAAGAATACATATGAAGGCTTAAGAAAAAATAAAAAAGGATTGGTTTTGAATAATATTTTTCAAATTAATGATTTGATTAATAAAACATTAAGTAATAATGATTATTTGATGTTGAAAGGATCTAATTCTACTGGCCTTAACAAACACTCTAAAATTTTAAAATTAAGAAAAATAAATGCTTTATAATTTTTTATTAGAATTTGTTGAAATATTTGGTTTCTTAAATGTTTTTAAATATATAACTTTCAGAACAGGTTTAGCTGTTTTTACATCATTATTGGTAGTCTTGCTAATTGGTGGGCCTTTTATCAAAATGGTCTCAGAAAAAAAAATTATAAATCCAATTAGAAATGATGGTCCCGGAGATCATATTATTAAAAAGATTGGAACTCCTACAATGGGCGGTCTAGTAATATTGATTGGAATTATTTTGTCTGTAATCATGTGGTCAGATTTAACAAATATTTATATTTTGTTTTCACTTTATATTTTAGTCTCTTTTGGTTTGCTTGGTTTTTTAGATGATTACAAGAAAATAAAAAATAACAATTCATCTGGTGTATCATTTAAATTTAAATTGATCGCTCAAATTTTTCTATCAGTTATTGGTATTGCTCTTTTGACTTATTATTTAGAATATCAGGAACTAACCTATTTATACTTTCCTTTTTTTAAAGATTTATTTATTAATCTTAGTTGGTTTTTTATACCCTTTTCGGTGTTTGTAATTGTTGGTGCATCCAATGCTGTTAATTTAACAGATGGTCTTGATGGACTTGCCACGGTACCTGTTATATTAGTTGCTGCTTGTTTTGCTTTCATTAGTTATGTTGCAGGCAATGTGATTTTTTCTGAATATCTTCAAATAACATATATAGAGGGGACTGGTGAGATCTCTATTTTTTGTGGAGCAATAATAGGTTCTTGTCTTGGCTTTTTATGGTTTAATGCTCCTCCTGCAAAAATTTTTATGGGTGATACTGGATCTTTATCTTTAGGGGGATCATTAGGAGCGATTGGAATAATTACTAAACATGAAATTGTTTTAGCAATAACAGGTGGACTTTTTGTTTTGGAGGCATTTTCAGTAATTGTTCAAGTTGTTTCTTATAAGTTAACAGGAAAAAGAGTCTTCAAAATGGCACCTATTCACCACCACTTTGAAAAAAAAGGCTGGCCAGAGTCAACAGTTGTAATTAGATTTTGGATAATTTCAATAATTTTAGCATTAATAGGTTTAGCTACACTTAAATTAAGATAATGAATGAAAATTCAAATATTTTTTTGAACAAAAAAATTTTGATTTATGGTTTGGGAAAAAGTGGATTTTCATCTTTTTTATTTTTAAAAGGTAAAAATGAAGTTTTTTTATTTGATGATAATAAAGTAGAAATAGGCCAAGTTTATAAAAAAAATCTAATTTCGATTAACTTAATAAAAAAAATTAAATTTGACTCGATTATATTGAGCCCAGGTATAGATATTAAAAAATGTAAATTAAAAAAATTTTTAGAAAAAAATTTAGATATTATTCATACTGATTTAGATATTTTTAGCTCGTTTTATAACAATTCTTGTATTACGATTACTGGTACAAATGGTAAATCAACTACATGCCAACTACTTTATGAAGTCTTAAAAAAACAAAAATATGATGTTAGGCTTGCAGGCAACATTGGATATCCCATTTTATCCGTTAAAAATATTAAGAAAGGAACTATATTTGTTATTGAGGCCTCATCGTATCAATTAGAATATAGTAAGTTATTTAAGTCAAAATATGCAGCAATTCTTAATATTTCCCCTGATCATTTAGAAAGGCATAAAACAATAAATAATTATGTTTCAGCAAAATTTAGATTAATAAAAAAACAAAATAAAAATTCGATTTTGTTTCTAAATAAAGATGACAAATATATAAAAAATAAAATTAAAAAGATTAAATATCAAGGTACAATAATAAAAATTGATACAAAACTTAATCATAAAATTAGTAATATATTCAATAATGATTATTTTCAATCATCTTCAAATAAATCGAATTTGTCATTTGTAATAGAAATATCAAAAAAATTTAATGTTTCAAAAAAAAATTTAGTTAATGCTGTTAATAATTTTAAAGGTCTAAATTATCGCCAGCAAACTATATTTGATAATAAAAATATTTTAATAATAAATGATTCAAAATCTACAAGTTATTCCTCTTCAATTGAAATGCTCAAGAGAGATAGTAATATTTATTGGATTCTTGGAGGAATACCAAAAAAAGGAGATAAATTTAAATTACCTAAAAAATATTTTAAAAATATAAGAGGATACATTTTTGGTTCATACCAAAAAAAGTTTATTTTAGATTTAAAAAATAAAATAATACTTAAGAAATTTTCAAGTTTGTCAAATACTTTAGATAAATTATTCGATGATATCAAAAATGACAATTCTTTAAAAAAAATAATTTTGTTTAGTCCATCTGCTGCATCATTTGACAATTTTAAAAATTTTGAATTTAGAGGAAAGTATTTTAATAAAATTATTAAAAAATATATTTATGTTAAATAAAATTTTTGATTATTTTTCATATTACCAATGGTGGAAAAATTTAGATAAATTTATTTTAAGTATAATCACTACTTTGTTTATTGTAGGTCTTTTTTTTTCTCTTGTATCAACTTCTCTTATTGCGTCAGATAAATTAAATACAAATAGTTATTTTTTCTTTTTTAAACATTTAGCATTCGTTCTCATTGGATTTTTGATAATTTTTTTGTTTTCCTATATGGAACGAGATACCTTGTATAAAATTTCAATTTTGATTTTTTTAATTTCCATTACCCTTTTATTTTTAGTTCCTTTTATTGGTATAGAAGTAAAAGGATCAACTAGATGGTTAGATATATTTTTTCTTCCCAGAATACAGCCGGTAGAATTAGTTAAACCCTTCTTTATTATGATGTTAGCCTTAATAATTTCTCATGAAAAATTACCTAATTTCACAATTAAATTTATTATTTCATTTTTGTTAACATTTTTAATCATCACTTTGTTAGTCTTACAGCCAGATTTAGGTCAGACTTTGTTAATTGTATTTAGCTGGACAATATTAATTTTTATTTCTGGAATAAATTTATTTTTTCTTATCTCTTTATCTGTAATTGGTATTAGTACGTTATTATATTTTGTTTTTTATATTCCAAGGTTTGAATATATTAAAAATAGATTACTATCTTTTTTTGATCAAGAAAAAGGAACGTATAATTTTCAATCAGATAAAGCACTAGACTCAATTACGAGTGGAGGCTTTTTCGGAAAAGGTATTGGGGAGGGAACTTTAAAGAATAGAGTACCTGAAGCACATACAGATTATATAATTTCAGTTATTTCAGAAGAATTTGGAGTTATAGCGATAATATTAATATTAATTTTGTTTTTAATTTTAATTTTTTCAGTTTTAAAAAAAGTAAATAGTGAGTCAGATAATAAGATTAAATTAATTTTAGTAGGATCTGCTAGTCTAATATTATTACAGGCGATGATACATATAGGGGTTAATATCAGATTATTTCCTACAACAGGTATGACTTTACCTTTTTTAAGTTACGGAGGATCATCAATAATTAGTATTTCAATATTATCGGGTATAATCTTAAATTTGACAAAAAGAAAAGTTTAATCAAAGAGTGAAAAAAATATTAATCACCACAGGTGGAACCGGAGGGCATGTAATACCTGCCAAAGTAATTAATGAACATTTAGAAAATAATTTTGACGTATATTTTTCTACTGATGTGAGAGGTTTAAAATATTTTGAAAAAAAAGATGATAAAATTATAATAATTGACACTCCTAAATTAAATATAAGTTTTTACTTGCCATTTAAGCTAATGAAATTGATTTATTTAATAATTGAGACATTAATTTTTTTAAGAAAAAAAAAAATTGAAAAAGTAATTTCAATTGGAGGTTATATGTCATTGCCTATAATAATCGCTGCAAAAGCTTTAGGGTTGTCAGTGTTTTTATTTGAGCCAAACCTTGTTTTGGGTAGAGGCAATAAATTTTTTTTAAATTTTTCAAAAAAAATATTTTGCTATTCGAAAAAATTATCAAATTTTCCGAGGAAAAATAATCATAAAATTGAGATAATAAAACCACTGGTATCAAAAGTTTTTTATAAAATAAAAAAAAATCATAATGAAAGTAAAAAATTTTGTTTTTTAGTATCAGGTGGAAGTCAGGGAGCTAAAATTTTTGATCAGCTCATCAAGGAAGTAATGTTTGATTTATCTAAAAATTTGTCAATAAAGGTAATACAGCAAACTAGTAAAGAAAACATACAAAATTTAAAAAACTTTTATGACTCTAAAAATATTGAAAATATAATCTTCAATTTTAATGAAAAATTTATAGATTTAATTAATATGTCTGATCTTTGCATTACCAGGGCAGGTGCAACTTCATTAGCTGAGATTTCTTTTTTAAGAAAGCCATTTATAGCCGTTCCACTTCCTACTGCCAAGGACGATCATCAAATGAAAAATGCTATTCACTATGAAGATATGGGATGTTGTTGGGTATTAAATCAAAAAGATTTAAATAAAGAAAAACTTTTGGCAATGATATCAAATATTTTAAAAGAAAAATCTGATTTTTTTGCTAAAAAATCTAATCTTGACAAAATAAATTCTAATAATTCATGGAATGATATAAATCAGAAATTACAAAAAATTTTAAATGCAAATTAAACTAGCAAAAAAAGAGATAATTCATTTTATTGGAATAGGCGGTATAGGCATGAGTGGCCTTTCTTTAATTATGAAAGGACAGGGATTTAAAGTTCAGGGGAGTGATATAATTCATAATAAAAATATTGATAGATTAAAAAAACAAAAAATTAAAATTTTTTTAGGTCAATCAAAAAAAAATTTAAAGAATGCAACAATTGTGGTTATTTCATCAGCAATTAAGAATAATAACCCTGAATTAATAGAAGCAAAAAGAAAAAAAATTCCAATTATTAGCAGAGGCAAAATGTTAGCCAGTATAGTATCTTTGATGAAAAATGTAGTTGTTGTGGGATCACATGGCAAAACTACTACAACTTCTTTGATTACGTCTATATTTCAAGAAACAAAAATTGATCCAACAATTATTAATGGAGGTGTCATAAATTCAATTAAAAATACAGCCAAACTAGGAAAAAGTGAGTGGTCTATTCTGGAAGCAGATGAATCTGATGGAAGTTTTGTACATATATCCCCAACTTATGGAATAATAACAAATATTGATAGAGAACACATGGATTTTTACAAATCTATGAGTGATTTAAAAAAATATTTTATCGAGTTTGCAAATAAAGTCCCATCATTTGGAAAATTATTTATTTGTTCAGATGATAAAGTCAACTCAGAATTAATAAAATTAATTAAAAATAAAAATTTCTACACATACGGTCAAAAAGATAATTCAAATTTTACGATAAAAAATATTACACAATATAAGTCTCACTCAAAATTTGACCTTAAAGTGAAATTACCGAACAAGAGTGATCTAATTATTAGGGATATAAAAATTCCTTTACTAGGCATCCACAATATTAGAAACACAGTTGGAGCGATCGGAGTTGCTCTGACTGTTGGAATTCCTGTTCAAAAAATTAAAAGAGGTTTAAGAAATTTTAAGGGAGTTCAAAGAAGATTTAATAAAATTTTTTCATATAATAATATTGACTTCTATGATGATTATGCTCATCACCCAACAGAGATAAAAGTTGTATTACAAGGTGTCAAAAAGGTTTTTCGGGAATATGAAAGAGTATGTATTTTTCAACCTCATAGAATTTCAAGACTGAAGGATTTAAAAGATGAATTTACTTATGCATTTAAAGATGCAGACATCGTGATTTTGTGTCCAATTTATTCAGCAGGTGAAAAGATAAAATTAGGGTTTCGTTATGAGGATTTTGCAAAAAAAATAATTAAAAATTCAAAAGTAAATTTATTTATGGTTGAAAATAATTATCAATTAGCAAAATATTTAAAACAAAATATGCGTGGAAAAAAAATAGTTGTAGGAATGGGTGCTGGATCAATTTCTAATTGGATAAAAGAACTACCAAGTCTAATGATATGAAAATAGAAAAATTAAAAAATTTATTAAAAAAGTTTGAATTAGATATTATTTATAATGCTGATTTAAAAAAAAAAAATTGGTTTAATATAGGTGGAAAAGCAAAAGTTTTTTTTAAAGCTCGTGAATTAAAAAATTTAATTGACTTTTTAAAAATTTTGAATGGAAAAGAAAATATCCATATAATTGGCGCCGGCTCTAATATTCTTATAACAGATGAAGTTTATGATGGTGTAGTGATTAAACTTGGTGAAAACTTTAATAGATTATCTGTCTTAAATTCAAACATAATTATTTCTGGTGCTGCTGTATTGGATAAAAAATTATCTGATTTTGCAGCTGAAAAAAATTTGAGTGGGTTTGAATTTTTATCCTGTATACCTGGAACTATTGGTGGGGGGATAAAAATGAATGCTGGATGCTTTGATAGAGAGATAAAAGATATTCTAGTTTCTGTACAAGCAATTAACAAAATTGGTAATATAATTACCATTCCAGCTAAAAAGATTAACTTTGAGTACAGAAAAAATAACTTGTCTGAAGATTTAATATTTATAAGTGCCTCATTCAAAGGTGTAAAAAAAGATAATAAAGAAATATTAGAAACCATATCAAAATTAAAAATTAAAAAAGAAAAAAATCAACCATCTAAAATTAAAACAAGTGGAAGCACTTTTAAAAATCCAATAAATTTTACTAAAAAAAAGGTATGGGAATTGATAAAAGAGTCTGTGCCGGCTAATACAAATTTTGGCGATGCTTGTATTTCAGAAAAACATTCAAATTTTTTTGTTAATAAAGGAAATGCTTCATTTAATGATATGATAAAACTAATAAATTTTGTTGAAAAAAGTGTATTTGAAAAAACAGGTATTAGCATAGAAAAAGAAATAAAAATTTTAGAAAATTGAAAAAAAAAATTTTAATAATCTCTGGTGGAATTTCAAAAGAACGTGAGATAAGTCTTCAAACTGGCTATCAAGTTGCCAAAGAATTAAAAAAAAATGGGTACAAAATAAAAATCTGTGAACCTAATCAACAGCTGATATCTTTAACCAAGAAGTTTAAGCCAAATATTATATTTAATGCTTTGCATGGCCAATTTGGTGAAGATGGGTATATTCAGACTATTTTAGAAAATATAGGAATTCCATATACTCACTCTGGTGTTGTTGCCTCTGCTAAAGCAATGAATAAAGAAATCTCTAAAAAAATATTTATCAAAAACAATATTCTGACACCTAAATATATTAAATATAGTTACCAGGAAAATTTTTCAAAATTAGATGAGCAAATTAAAAATAAATTTGGATATCCTGTTGTTATTAAGCCAATCAATGAAGGATCAAGTGTCAATGTTTATATTTGTAAAAAATCTAATCTAAATAATAAATTAAAAAAACTTAAATTCTACAATGAAATTTTAATCGAAGAATTTATTCCAGGCCGAGAAATTCAAGCTGCTATTTTGGGAGATAAAAAATTAGGAGCAATTGAATTAAAACCTAAAAGAGAATTTTATGATTATGAAGCTAAATATAATACCAAAGCAAAAACAAAACATATTATTCCTGTTAATTTATCTAAAAAGAAATTCAATGAACTAATGAATATTTCGTTAAAGGTTCATAATTTATTAGGATGCAAAGGGGTAACTAGATCTGATTTTAAATATCATAAAAAAAAATTTTATCTTTTAGAAATAAATACACAACCTGGTATGACTAAATTATCTTTAGTTCCCGAAATATGCTCACATAAAGGAATAAACTTTATAAATTTAATTAGGTTGATATTGGATGATGCATCAACGAATAAGTAAAAAAATTTTTATATACTTATTAATTTTTTCAATATTAGTCACTGTTAATAATAAAAAATTAACCTTTGATTTTTATAAGATAAAAAAATTTAACATAGTGAGCTCTTACGACTTAAATACAGATAAGATTTATAAAGAACTAATAAATTTCACAAATTACAATATTTTTTCATTTGATAAACAGCATATATATAAAATTATTAGTTCAAATAAAGCTGTTGAGTATTTTCAAGTTTCAAAAGTTTATCCATCAACACTAAATATTGAAATAATAAAAACACAATTTTTAGCAATTACAAAAAAAGATAATGTAGATTATTTTATCGGAGCTAACGGTAATTTAATTGAAAAAAATGATAATAATTATGATCTTCCATATGTTTTCGGAAATATAAATGTTAATGATTTTTTACATTTTAAAAATATAGTTGATAATTCAAAGATTAAATTTACTGACTTTGAGAATATTTATTACTTTAATTCTAATAGATGGGATGTTGTTAATAAAGAAGGTATTGTTTTAAAGTTACCTCATAAACTATCTGTAGAAAAATTAAATTTGATATTTAAAATTATTAAAAAAAATGAGTTAAAAGACTTAAAAATTTTTGATTTTAGACTTAACAACATGATGATAATTAATGAATAATAATACTGATAATAAATATCTCATTTTGATTAAAAAAGAAAAAATTGCTTTTAAAGCCTTAAACAATGATGACAATCAGATTTTCGAATTAGAAACTTATATTGAAGATTATTCGCTAGATAAACTATACTTCCACGTTGAAAATTTTTTACAAAAAAATATTTTTCAAATTGAAAAAAAATTAAATAGTTTTATTAACGAAATTTATATAATTTTCGATAATGATAAATTTTTTATTGCTGAAACATCAATAAAAAATAATTTAAAAAATGACACAGAAAATGATATATCAAACGACACCTTAATTGAAATTCGAAATCAATTTAAGAAACACTCACCTGGAAATCAAATTATACATATGTTAATTAAAAAATATATTATTGATGGAAATATTTATGAAATTTTGCCTAAAGATATTGAACATGACAATTTCACTGTTGAGGTTGAGTTTATTTGTTTAAAAAATGAAATTGTAAAAAATTTCAAAGATATCTTTTTAAAATATCAAATATCTATAAAAAAAATTTTTAGTTATGAATATTTAAATACTCTCAAAGATAAAGATAATGGTAAAGACGATATTTTCAAAATTGCAATTGATAGTTTAAATGGGCTAAATTCGAATGAAGTAATGATAATTAAAAAAGAGCCAGAAAATAAAGGTTTTTTTGAAAAATTTTTCAATTTTTTTAATTAATTTTTGTATTTTCCAGTAACATTAGTTGTTTTCATTTATCTATAGCAAGACTGTAAAAAGTCTGCGTGAGTTTATTAAATCAAAAAACACTTAAAAATAACATTCAATTTAAAGGTGTAGGTCTACACAGCGGTAAAATTGTTAACTTAGTAATTAAACCCTCTGCAGTAGATACAGGTATAGTTTTTAAAAGAGTTGATCTTAAGGAAAATAATTTAGTTTTTCCGAGTTTTGCAAATGTAAGTAACACATCTTTAAATACCACTATATCTAACGATTATGGTGTTAAGGTATCTACCATAGAGCATTTAATGGGAGCTTTGTTTAGCTATGGAATTGATAATGCTCTTATCGAAATAGATAACGAAGAAGTTCCAATTTTAGATGGATCAGCAAAAGAATTTATTGAAAAATTATCTTTAACTAATCTTGTTGTAAGTAATAAACCGATTAAAATTATAAAGATAAACAGAAAAGTTGAATTTAGAGAAGGAGAAAGATTTATTTCGATTGAACCCTCAAAAATAAGTTTAGATATAGAATTTCAATTAAAATATAATAATACAATAATTGGAAATCAAAAGAATAAAATTAGTGTATATGCTGATGATTTAAATGATGTTTTAAATTCAAGAACATTTTGTTTGTTTGAAGATATTGAAATAATCAAAAAAAATGGTCTAGCAAAGGGCGGTAGCTTAGAAAATGCTATAGTTGTAAAAGGTGAAAATATTCTAAATGATGAAGGTCTTAGAAATAATAAAGAATTTGTAAATCATAAAATATTAGACTGTATAGGTGATCTTTTTACAAGTGGATATAGAATGATTGCCAATGTAAAATGTTCTCAAGGAGGTCATTTTTTGACTAATCAAGTTTTAAGAAAAGTATTTGATAATAAAGATAATTTTTCAATTATTGAAATACAAGAAAAACACCTTCCTCATACTCTTATCAATAGATCTATGCTAAGATCTATAGCATAAACGTTTTTTAAGCTTTATAATAAATATTAATTCTAATTATATGATAAAATTAAAGTTTATATTTCTGTTATTTTTATTTTCGATTTCTGCGTGTTCACAAGAAGAAAAAGAGATTTCTATCATTAAGGAAAGCAAACAAGACCTAGAGATGATATCTGCGTATAAGGAGGGATATTTAGCGATTGAGCAAGGTGATCCTTATTTTGCAGCAAAGAAATTTTTAGAGGCTGAACTTTTATTTCCACAGTCAGAGTGGGCTCCAAAATCTGCATTAATGGCATCATACTCTTTTTATTTACAAAATTATTATTTAGAAGCATTATCGAATTTAGAAAGATATTTGAAAACCTATCCATCAGATAAAAGTCAAGCATATGCTCATTATCTAATAGCTATGTGTTATTATGAGACGATTGAGGATGAAAAAAGAGATGCTGCACCTTTAATTAAAGCAAAAGATAAATTTAATTTTATAGTAAAAAAATATCCAGATAGTGATTTTTCTTTAGATGCAAAATTTAAATTAGGACTAATCGAAGATATATTGGCTTCAAAAGAGATGTACTTAGGCAGACATTATTTAAAAAAAGGTAAATGGATAGCTTCAATAAATAGATTTAAGACTGTTATTCAACAATATAATGAAACTATTTTTGTAGAAGAAGCACTTCATAGATTAGTTGAAATAAATTATAAACTAGGCCTTAAAGAGGAATCCGAGAAATATGCTAATATTTTAGGATATAACTATTTATCAAGTGATTGGTACAAAAAATCATATAAAATTTTTAATCAAGATTATTCATCTCGTGTACAAAAAAAGATAAAAAAAGATAAAAAAGGAGTATTAGATAAATTTAAAAAACTTTTTGATTAATATGAAAAAAAATTTAATCCAAAAAGAATATAATAAAAAAATCAAATTATTAACATATTATAATAAAAAATATTATGATGATAACATTTCCGAAATATCAGATTCAGAATATGATCAATTAAAAAAAATTATTATTGATTTAGAAAAAAAATATGATTTTTTAGAATCTGTTAATTCACCCCTTAAAGCAGTTGGTTTTAAACCCTCTAAAAATTTTAAAAAAATTTATCATAAAGTACCTATGCTTTCTCTCGCAAATGCGTTTAGTCGGGACGATCTTATTAATTTTGAAAAAAAAATACTTAACTATTTATCAAAAAATAATAGTTTTGGTTTATCCTTCACAGCAGAACCAAAAATAGATGGTATTTCAGCTTCTTTAACATATTTAAATGGAAAATTAGTTACCGGTTTATCTAGAGGAGATGGAAAGGAAGGAGAAGATATAACTTTAAATTTAAGTACAATTAATGATATTCCTAAAATCATTTTATCAAAAGACTTTCCTAAAGAAATTGACATAAGGGGGGAAGTCTTTATTCAAAATAGTGATTTTGAAAAAATTAAAAATAAATTTGCTAACCCAAGAAATGCAGCATCAGGCTCTTTGAGACAAAAAAATCCTGAAGACACTAAAAAAATTCCATTAAAATTTATTGCTTATACATTTGGATATGAAAAAGGTTTAAAGATTAACAACCAATTTGACTTTCTTAATAAATTAGGTGAGTGGGGATTTAAAACTAATCCTCTTAACAAATTAATTGTGGGTGTGGATAACCTGATTAAAAATTATAATGAAATTGAAAAAACTAGATCTAATTTAGATTTTGACATAGATGGAATTGTTTATAAAGTAAATGATTTTAATCTTCAAAAAAGATTAGGTTTTGTTGCTAATGCTCCAAGGTGGGCCGTGGCTCATAAATTTTCATCTAATAAAGCTACTTCAAAAATTTTAGATATCGATATTCAGATTGGAAGAACAGGAGCATTAACTCCTGTAGCCAAAGTAAAACCAATTAATATTGGAGGGGTATTAGTCTCAAATGCAACTCTACATAATGAGGACGAGATAGATAGAAAAGATATTAGAATTGGAGATACCGTCACTATTGAAAGAGCTGGCGATGTTATACCTCATATTCTTTCTGTTGATTTTAAAAAAAGACCAAAAAAATCTAAAAAATTTCTTTTTCCAAAAAAATGTCCCTCATGTGGATCAGAGACAATAAAAGAATTTAATCTGACTACTAAAAAAAAGGATGCTGTTAGGAGATGTTCCAGTGAAGGTTATGATTGTGATAAAATTTCAATTGAAAAATTAAAACACTTTGTATCTAAAGAAGCTTTTAATATTGATGGGTTTGGAAAAAAAATTGTTGAAAGTTTTTGGCATTTAAATTTGATCAAATTTCCTCAAGATATTTTTAGTTTAGATTTCAAAAAAATTGAAAAACTAGATGGATGGGGTGAACTTTCTGTTCAAAACTTAAAATTTTCAATAAATGATAAAAAAAAAATATCCTTTGAAAGATTCATATATGCTTTAGGAATAAGACATATAGGGCTTGAAAATGCGAAATTATTATCCAAACACTTTGTAAATTTTTCAAATTTTTTAGATATATCAAAAAATAATTATTTTAATGATCTTACAAATATTGATGGAATAGGTGAAACACAGGTTAATTCATTAAAGATTTATTTATCTAATAAAATGAATTTAAAAATTTTAAAAGAATTAGGAAAAATTTTATTTATTAAAAGTGCTGAATTAAAAAAAAAAAATGGTCTTTTAGTTGATAAGACTTTTTTAGTAACTGGAAAACTAAGTGGAATTAGCAGAGCAGAAATTAAATCTCTTATAGAAGAAAATTCTGGCACTACTGTTAGTAGTGTCTCAAAAAAATTAAATTTTTTAATTGCTGGGGAAAAGCCTACAAAAAGAAAAATTGAAACTGCAAAGGAATTAGAAATTAAAATTATTGATCAAACTCAATTTTTAAAAATGCTAAATAAAACTAGCTAACCATTTTTTTTCTTTATGATTTAAATATTTTGAAATATTTAAATAAACATTAAGATGATATTTAAATAAATAGTCTTTTTCTATTTTGCTCAGTAAACTAAAATTTATAAGATCCTTTTCTATTGGTGCTAAAGTTAAATTTTCAAAAAAAATTTTTTTATAATTTTTTTTAACATAAATTAAGTTTTCTATTCTAATCCCAAATTTGTTTTTCCTATAATATCCGGGTTCATTACTTAAAATCATTCCTTCTTTAATTTTTATATTGTTAAATTTAGATATCGATTGAGGTCCTTCATGTACGTTGAGAAAAAATCCAACACCATGTCCTGTACCGTGAGCATAATCTAAATTATTTTGTTTGAGAAATTTTCTTGCTCTAATATCAATTTTTTTTCCGACATTAATTTTTTTTAAATTTGTGGTAGTTACAGCGATATGACCTTTTAAAACATACGTGAAGATATTTTTTATATTTTTATTTGGTTTTGAAAAACAAATTGTTCTAGTAACATCAGTCGTTCCATACTTGTATTGACCTCCAGAGTCACATAGAAAAATATCTTTATTCTTTATAATTTGGCAATTTTTTTTATTAGCTCGATAATGAATTATTGCCCCATTTTTTCCTGTACCCGCAATTGTCTCAAAACTAGGGTAAAGATAATTTTTATTTTTTTTTCTAAAACTTTCTAATTTATTCTGTGCATCTACCTCTGTAATTTTTTTCTTATTTGTATTTTTCATCCAATATAAAAATTTTGTTAAGGCTACTCCATCGGATATGTGGGCCTTTTTCATATTATTTATCTCAACCTTATTTTTAATTGATTTCAAAAAATATGTTGGATCTTCTCTATTAACAATTTTAAATTTGGATTTAATAATATCTTCAAAAAAAATTGAACAAGAAATTCTATCGATAATGAAATTTTTACCTTTTAAACTTAAAATATTTTTTGAAAATTT
>MDTD01113502.1_pt1 | contig 21655 bp, 23 predicted proteins | sample 811221 | NCBI WGS metagenome assembly MDTD01 (sample SAMN05326646, study PRJNA326480) | marine metagenome | isolation source: seawater | place: Pacific Ocean: South West | collected 2011 | reverse complement strand
TGTTAAACAAGACTTTTGTTTTTTGTTTTTCATGAATTAATTTTTCAAATAATTTAAAAAATTCTTCACACATTTTGTCGGAATTAAATGGGTAATTATCCAATTTTTCTACAAATAAATTATAATTTGAAATTATTTCAGTTAATTTTTCATCAAAGTCCTCATTAAAAGAAAGACCGAAACCATTACAGTATTCTGGTATTCCTCCACTTTCTGTATAAAGAATTGGTAGTCCACATTGAGCTGCTTCAATATGATGATTTCCTGAGGGTTCATTTATTGAAGCTGTAACATAAATATGATGTTTTTTTAGTTCGTCAGATAATGATTTTCCAGCAAGTGGTTCAACAAGATTTGTGTTAAAAAATTCATAGTCATTATTTAAGTTTCCTATGTATGTAAAAGATATTTTATTTTTCCATTTTTCATCACTCGTCATTTCATCAATGTATTTATAAACTTCAAAACCTTTATTCTTGTGTGAGCTCCAATGGTGTGTAACAATTTTTATAGGTAAACTACCATCCCAGATATTATTATTTTTTTTATTAAAAATTTTTTTATTAGCTCCAGCAAGAATTACAGAAGTTTTTTCTTCTTTCATTCCTATATCCACATATATGTTTCGTAACCATGAACTGACAAATACGACATGGTCTGCGACATTACTTGCATTTAAATAAAAATTATTTATATTGTCGGTATTTTTTCGCTCATCACATTCGTTAATTCTTTGGACTACAGCAACATTTGGATTTACAAGCTCTTTATATTTCTCAATTTCGATATGATTAAATGTCGATGAAGATTCCGACCTACTTCTTGGATCAGTTAATAGAATCAAATCAAGATCTGGATCTGATAAATCATAAAACACTTCATGTCCAATATCTTTTAAGTAGTTTGATAAATTTATAGCAAATAGGTTTCCCCCACCCCACGGACCTTGTACAATTTTTGAGCCTATACTAATTTTCATAAAATTTAAGAATCATGTCTTTAAATAAGTTCATACCTTCAGGAAGTTTATATCTCAAAGCATTATTGTAAGCATAATCTACATTTGTCTTTGCTTTATAAAAACTTTCTGGGTCATATAGCGAATCATTATGAAGTATTTCTCCTGCAACACCTACATCCGTTGACAATATAGGAGTTTTTGTAATAGCACACTCTAATATTGCTTGAGGACCTCCTTCAATCCTTGATGTTACTAAATAAAGATCAAGAGCATTGTAAAGTTTATTTAAAGTTGAGGAATCAACCATTTCAAAATAAGCATAAGGAATGTCTAATCTTTTTAGTTGCGTTATAACATAATTTCTTCTCTTACCAGCTAAGATAACTTTTAAATTTTTATTTCTAAGTGTTAGCTCTTTCACTTTTTCAATAAATATATCTGGACCTTTTATCAATTTTGGAGAAATATTATCACTTCCTTCAGTGTCTCTTTGGAAGCTCCCAACTAAATATTCATTTTCACTTAAACCAAATTCTTCCCTCAATTGTCTCTTTTCGCTTATTTCAAAAAATAGTTTTTGATTGATCCAAAATGGTATAGAAGTAATTTTTTTATCTGTTAAATTTTTCAGTTGATTTTTAGTTTTATTACTAATTACGTGGTACTCATCTACATATTTATCAAGTTCATAAAAATCTTTTTTATCGAATATATTAAAATCAAAATGATAGTGAGAACATATTACTTTTTTTTTGGCTAGTTGTTTTTTTGGTAAATTTCTCCACAACCATGGTGAAATAATCCATATAACATCAGACATATATATAGATTTTGTTGAAATATTAGGGTTGTTTTCTAACCACTCTTTTCTTATCCTGTCAATTATCCAGGATTCGTTAATTTTACTAAGGTAAATTTTCATAAAATATATAAATTAATTTATTACTCCAAAACTAATATTATTAACTTAGAGTAGTTAAAAGTATGCAAAAAATTTTAATAACTGGTATGACTGGACAAGACGGTTTATTTTTAACCGCAAATATTTTAAAAAATAAAGATACAAGTGTATTTGGAACTAGTAGAAGCAGCTTAACAAAAAATTTTTATAAACAATTATCATCAATTACCAATGAATCATTTGATAGAGTTAAATTAATTGAAATTGATTTACTAGATGCTCATAAAGTTAATTCATTAATTTCTGACATAAAACCAAATAAAATTTTTAATTTGGCTGGCCCTAGTTCGGTTTATAAATCTATTAATGACAACAGAATTTCTTATAAACAAATTGTGAAAATATTTAACAATATTACAGAATCAGTAATTTCAAATTCTTTGAACTCGACAATTTTTCAAGCTTCTTCATCTGAAATGTTTAAAGCTACAAACGATGGTGTTTTTAATGAAAATTCAGAACTTGAGGCTCTTACTCCCTACGCTGAAGCAAAAATAGAAAATCATCTTAAAGTAATTGAACTTTCAAAATTGTATGATTTTAATATTTACTCTGGGATAATGTTTAATCATGAATCAGAATTTAGACTTCCAGAATATTTGATTATGAATATTATTAATAAAGCTGAAGACATTTTACAAAAAAAAGAAACTAAATTTTTCGTTGGAAGCTTGGATCTTGTGAGAGACTGGTCATTCGCAGGAGATGTTGCAGATGCAATGGTAAAAATAACAGAAAACGGCAAGCAGAATAGCTATGTAATAGGGTCTGGTTCAGGAACTAATATAGAAAATGTAATCAAGATTATTTTTCAGTATTTTAATTTAGACTATAAAAATTATGTTGAAATTAAGAAAAATCTAAACCGTAAGAATAATCCGAAAATAATCATTTCTGATCCTACACTAATAAAGAGTGAGCTAGGATGGTGTGCAAAAATGAAGCTAGAAGACTTAATTAATAGATGTATTGAAAAAAAGTTTAGAAATTAGGAATAATATTTTTTCTAACACAACTAGCAAAATAATTTTGTTCATTTATTTTTTCAGTAGATATGGTGTTCTTCATATTTAAAATGTAAAGAGGCTCTCTTATTTGATAAATAGAAATATTGCTTTTAATTAAATCTGAAAATAACTTGTAGTCTTGGGCATAGTAAAAGTTTTCGTCATAACCATTGATTGAATCCAAACAATATTTTTCTATCATCATAGTTCCGTGTATAAATGGATTTTTATATTTGAAAATAAATTTATATGGAAAATTAAAACTTAAACCAGGAATAAGGGAATTATCATCTTTAATCTTTGCACGGGAGGTACATACTTTGTAAAGACTTGTAGATAATATATTTATTTGAACTTCTAATCGATGTGATAAAGAAATATCATCTGCATCTTGCCTAGCGATATATTGACCACTGGATTTAGAAATTAATTTATTAAGTGACTTTGTTAAACCAATATTATCTTTATTTTTAAATAGTTTAACTCTGGGGTCATTGAATTTATTTAATTTTTCCCAGGTGTTATCAGTACTTCCATCGTCTAGTATTAATAATTCTATATTTTTATATGTCTGACCAAGGATACTGTTTACTGAGTCATTTATTGACTGAGAATTGTTAAATGTAGAAAGTATTACTGAAACTAATGGAGAATTGCTATTATTCATTCAACTGCAGTGCTTTAAATTTATTGAACAATTTTTCATCCGATAATTTTAAATCAATAAAATTTTTCACTTCCTCACTAAGTGCTTGTAACAAATTTTCATTATTAAGCATATTTAATTTGCTTTCTAGGTCTGAATAATTATATTGGTCAAATTTAAGTTCATAATCTTTTGGAAAAAACTCAACCATCCCTCCAAAATTAGGAAATATCGAAGGTATCCCCATTGATGATGCTTCACATAACAACCTTGGCTGCCCTTCATACATTTTTGTTGCTGTGACTACAGCTCTTGAATTCTGAATCAATTTTATTGCTTCCTTATTATTTAATTTCCCTAAAAATTCTATATTTTCATTTTGATGATTTTCCATAAGTTTCTGTAAACTTTCACCCTCTCCAATAATTTTCAATTTTAAATTATCAATACATGAATTTTTCCAAGATGTAATCAATTCTTTTACCCCTTTTGCATTAGAAATTCTTCCTGCATAAACAACGTAGTCAGAATTTTTATTGTAAAGATTACTCTGCTTCTTTATATTATTTAAAGGATTTTCGTATAAAAATATATTGTCTGAACTTAAGCCACTTTTAATTAAATATGTTTTTTGGAATTCTGTCATAACTAAAATTTTGAGATCAAAATTTTTTAATATTTTTTTATACTTTTTTCCATATCTAATTAAAAAAAATGATTTTAAATAAGAAGATTCATAATATTTATTAAAAAAAAGGTTTTGATTGGTAAATCCGCATTTGCGACAGTAGTCATGATTTTTTAAATGAGATTTTGAACTAAATGAATCTGTGCAACTAAATCTAAAATTGTGTATTTTTAATATTGTTTCTATATTTAAGTCATTTAAAATTTTAAAGATCCCTAAGTTTGCTTTAAACCATGTGTTATGAATATAAACAATATCTGGTTTATATAATTTTATTTTTTGTATAAATTTTTTGTTAGATTGCTTGTTTTTATTAGTAAAAAAAGAAACATAATCACTTAAACCTAATTTATCTGAGTTATCGAACTCTAAATATTCGACATCATAGTATTTTGATAAAAAAATCTTTTCATCCAATATATTTGAGTCTTCACCCCCGAATTCTCTATATTTTGTATTTAATATGAGTATTTTTTTCATATCTTTCTATATTGTCTACTTCAATTCTATTATTTTTTTTGATAAATTTTAAACACTTTCTTTAGGCTAACATTGATTTATATATTATGTTTCTACCTATTTTTTTTATTGGAATGTCAAAAAACTGTTACACGAGTCTAAAGACAAACTTAGATTATCTCATAAAATTTAAAGAAGATACAGGCTTAGATATTAAGATTTGCATAGTTGATTCTGACTCGGTTGATGGAACTAAAGACTACTGTAGAAAATTAGAAGATAAAAATAAAATTGACAAGTTCATTGAGGTAGATAATTTAGAAGATAAATATAGATCTAGAATCAAACGTCTTGCAATAAGTCGTAATCAAGGTTTGGCTTTTATTAGGGAAGAAATAGATCAAGAATCTTTATATGTACCCATGGATATGGATCTTAATTTATTTAGCCTTACAAGTTTTGATAACTTAAAAAACACGTTTAAGTTCTTAATTGAGAATGATAGTGATTGTTTATTTCCATATTCTGTTCCTTACTATTACGATATATTTGCGTTAAGAAAAAAAGGGTGGGTCAAAAATAACAATATTTTGAAATCAAAAAAAATTAAAAATCAAATTATATTTTTTTCATTTTTCATCAATTATTTTTTAATATTTAGAAAGCAAAAACATATAAAAAAATTTAAACAGGAATTAATAGGTGTTGAAAGTGCCTTTGGTGGTGTTGGCATGTATAAAGTAAATAGAGAATTACTCGAAACTAGCAATTATTCAACAAATAAAGATAATGAAGACATGTTTTCAGAGCACCTCTTCTTTAATCAAAACTTCGATAAATTAAACATATTAACAAAATGGAATATTGAAGCTCCAAAAGAATATACTTTTTTTAATTCATATTCTTTAAATGAGAAGTTAATTTATATTCTAAAAACAATTAAAAATGACTCAAAAAATTTTTACGATAAAATGAAAAATGGAAGCTAAAAACTTATCGTTAACAGTTATCGTTCCAATTTTTAATGAGGAAAAATATCTTGAAAAATCGGTCAATAGATTACTAAAAATAAATACATGTAATCAGATAATTCTTGTCGACGATTTTTCAAGCGATATGAGTTTAAAAATTGCTAAAGAATTAGAGCTTCGTCATAACAATATAAAAGTTTTACCTTTAGATAAAAATAAAGGTAAAGGTAATGCGATTCGTGAAGCGTTACCTCTTGTAGAATCAACGCATGTTATTGTCCATGATGCAGATTTAGAATATTTTCCAGAGGACATTGTACAAATGTTTAAATTAGTAAAACAAAATCCACAAAACCTAGTTCTAGGATCTAGAACTCTTTCTGGAAAGGAAAGAGAAAACAAATATAAAATTACTTACTATGCAAACAAATACTTTACATATCTTTTTTCAATCTTAAACTTTACTTCAGTATCGGATATTGCAAGTTGTTATTGGTTGATCGATACAAATACATTAAGAATGTTTGACATTAAAGAAAAAGGTTTTTCTATTGAAGTTGAAGTTTTATCAAAATTTTTGAAGACCGAGAATGACATTATTGAAGTACCCATCAAATACTCAGGCAGAACATACGAGGATGGCAAAAAAATTAAGTTTAATGATGGAATTATCATTTTTTTAAAAATATTAAAATATTCAAAAGCTTTAAGTTTTTTCAAAAGAGTCTAAATCTGAAATAAGACCTAAATAGACTAAATTAAACATGTTAAGAATATAACGGTAAGAAGATTCTAGTTCAATGTTTTGCCAGTAACTGATATATAAGATAAAAACAAAAAATATATTTGAAACTATAAATAAATTTTTAGATAAATATATTTGATTTACATTCCTGGTTTTAAATAAATTAAATATCAAAAATAAGAAGAAATAAACAAAAATAAGTGACGTTGGTTTGTCTATCCAAAAATTTTTAACGATTAAAAATATATTATCAAGATTTAAGTCTCGAAATAAAATAATATCGAAAATTAAATCAACATAATCTAAATCGTTTGTATAGGTAGCGTAGTGTGTTTTTCGGAAGTAAATGAATTGGTAAAAACTTTTTAAACCGAAAGGAATTAGGGCAACCAAATAATTGGCCTTATTTTTATAAATAACAAGACCAATAAAGCAAAATAATAAAAATGTCAAAGATACAAATTGTTTTGTTAATGCCATAGTTCCAAAAAATAGGTAGTAGATATTAGACAAACTTCCATTAGATTCTTTAAATCTATCAAAATTCATGAGATAAGCTGCAATGAAAAAACTCACTAGCCCTTCTAGCATTAGTGAATTTACAAACAGATAATATAGCCAATCATTATTTAAAAATAAGAAGATTAAAACTAAAGATGAGAATATTTTATTTTTATATTCAATTTGTAAATCAAATATCAGCAAAATCCCAAACAAGATAAAAATATTAGAGTTTAGATTAAAAAATAAAAACTCCTCAGTTTGAAAGTTTATAAAATTAATCAAACTTTGAATATACGATAAAAATAAACTTTGTCCTTCAATTAAATTATTTTCTAAAGCAAAAAAATAATTATTTTCATAAATAATTTTTGCTAATGGAAGCCATTGGACGGTCACATCAGTATTTAGCTCAACATATTCATTTTTTAAAGTAATGTTTTTAAAATAAATATTATTAAATAACCTAAGAGAAAAATATGAAATCATCAAATAAATAACTCTCAGGGGCTTGAGTTTTAAAATAAAAATTAAAAGCCAAATAATAATTGTTACGTAGAAAGTGTTTGAAAACAAAAATAATTTAGTAATAGGAAGAAATATTAAGTCAATTATAAAAAATGATGTGAAGAAAAAAACAAGTGATAATGATCTTGAATTGAGACTTAGTAGATTATTTATAGAGCTTGACAAGCAATAATAAAAAAGAACAGCTAAAAAAAAACTACATATATTCATTAAATTATTTTCGATTATTTGTTTCAAGTTAACCGTACTTAGAATATTTATTATTGAATTTAAAATAATTGGTGATAATAAAACTATAAGCGAATATTTTTTCAAATTCATTATTTTATAATTCGATAAATTATTGAACATATTTTAAATCAATCTCTGTGTTTTATTCTCATATTAATTAAAGAATTCAAAAGGTCAGCTCTGTTTATTTTAAATCTTACAAAAGTTGAAGAAACTTGTTTGTTATTCTATAGCTATTTGCCATGGAAGTATAGGTTATTGGTCCTGTATTAACAACGGGCAAAACAGATGAATCAACCACAAAGCATTTTTTTAATCCATTTACTCGTCCTAAATCATCTGAACAATTATTACTATCGAGAACTCCGCTTTTAAATTGAGACCCAAAATGATAGCTTTCTCCATTAGAAAGAACTTTTTTAAAAAAACCAAAAGGGAAAATTCCAAAATCTTTATATTTTTTTAAATGTTTACTAACTATATGTTTTTGTTTATCTTGATCAAAAAATTCAATGTTTTTCCTCAAATTTTTTCTTTTGTCCAATGTTAAATCTATTTTTGAAGATATGTCTGGATCAAGAAATACTCGTAACCCACCAAAAATATTTTTAATAATATTGGGTGCAAATGTAAAAGTACTAAGAAATTTATTATGATTGGTAAATATTTTTAATAAATTATCTGAGTATAAATATAACTGTGAAAAAATTAATTTTTCTTCGATTTCATCTTCAAAAAACAATTCTGGATGAGATGAATGATTTATATTTTTGTATGGTGTTGTAATAAAGGGTACCGTCATTAAGTCAGAAGATTGAATCGTTACTTTGTTAACTAAGTTTGAATTAAGGAAGATTTCAGAAGTACCAAATGGACCAGCAGCAATAAAAACATAATCAAAATCAAAATTTAATGTTTCATGCTTATTTACTACTTCACAATTAACATAATTATCATTCTCATTAAATTTTAGTAATTTATGATTTGGTAAATAAGCTAATCTATCTTTGTCAATAAATTGTTTGATTTCATCAGCAGAAGACCACAGGCTTTCTTGACTACACATAATTTTATAAGAATTACATATATTGCAAATTTCAATATCATAATTTAAAGATTTACTAGCTAAAAATTTTGAATAAGAGGCATTTATTTTTTTTGTTTTATGGATTTTTTCTATAATTTTTTCAACTTTTGCATTTATTGGAAGATTCACAACGTTGTTTGAAAAAGAATTATCTTGAGAAATAAAATTCATCTCTGACCTTAAGTAGGTAAATGCCTCATCTAAATATATATTTTGCTTTGTGAATTTTTCTTTTTCTACATTTGAAATTTCATTAATTGAAGAACCCCAAACAGATGAAAGGCCTCCAAAATTTTTGGTTATTAAATTTTTAATTTCATTGTTTGTGTTTTCAAAAATATCTTCATTTTTAATTCTAGAAGTATTGATTGATTTTGACCCATAAACACAATTGGATTTGTTATTTACTTCTCTAGTATCTGCATTATCGATCATTGTTATATTAAGATCATCTCTAGTCAATAATTGCTTTAAACACATAAATGCAGAAGGGCCAGAGCCAACTAAAAGTATATTCAAAATCTAAACATCCTTGTATCATTATACAATGAGGCTATTTGTTACAGGATGCACTAGTTCTTTAGTTAGTGTTATGTTGTCTCAATTAAATAATATAGAAATTATTGAGATAAAATCGAAAACAAGCAGAAGATCGAAAAAAATGTCATTTGATAAATCATCGTTAAACGCTTTCATGGAATCTGATTTTATTTTACACTGCAGTTGGAACATGGAAGAAAGATCGAAACTTGAATCAGAAAAAATAAATGTAGATGGGACAATTAATTTTTTTAATTCTTTGACTCCTTTGCAAAAGAAAAATTTTATATTTGTATCAACTGTGGCAGCATACCCTCAGACAAAATCTGTCTATGGAATGCATAAGTTAAAATGCGAAGATTACATCATTTCTAATGGAGGAAGAGTATTAAAGTTAGGTATTTTGTATGACCCAAATTCCAGTGAACTATTATTCTTAGAGAATATTAAATCAATAGCTAAAAAATTACCATTAATTCCAAATTTTTCAGGTAAAAAGAAAATATATAAGATTACATATTTAGAAAATCTTGATATTTATTTTAGAACTATTCATAAACAAAAGCCAAATTCAACTTATATTTGTACTCATACGAATGCTATAGATTTTAAAGAATTGATTAACAAAATAATAGGCATTGATAAATTCATATTTTATTTTCCATTAAATGTTGGATACTTTATCTATTTTATAATTAGCAAATTGTTTAAGAACCTGAAAATTAATTTAGACAGTTTTGAATATATCAAAGGTATGATTAAAAATGTCCCCAGGTAAGTTTAATTTATCGGTAATTATTCCAAGTAAAAATGATGAACGTATTTTTATGGATGGTTTTTTAAATCTTCTTAATTTTCTTAAAAAGAAAACGTGGGATTCAGAGATTATCTTAGTTTCAAACGGAAGTAAAAAAGAAAATATAAATTTAATTAAAACTGATGGTGAACCATATTTTAAACATCTTATATTAAAAGAAAGTGGAAAAGGGCTTGCTATAAAAGAAGGTATTAAAGAATCAAAACATGATTATATTCTTTTTATGGATGCTGATTTTTCAGTTTCTATAAATGAACTTGAAAAGTTTTTGCAAAATGAAAAACCTATTGGCAATGTTGTTATAGGTACCAGAAGAACAAAAGATTCAATTAATAATGGAACACCAATTATTAGAAAGATTGGTGGAGCTGTCTATCTTTTTTTTGTAAAGGCTTTTTTTCAATTAAAAATAACTGATACTCAGTGTGGATTTAAACTATTCAAAAAAAGTGAATATAAGATAATTAAAGAAATAGCATATAATAACTTTTCTTTTGATATTGAACTTTTATATAAGCTTTCTAAAAGAAATAAAATATACGAAATACCCGTACAATATAATCATCATCCTGATTCCAAAGTTTCTTTGTTTAAAGATTCCTTCACTATGTTTTTTGATTTAATTTTGCTAAGGTTCAAATAAAAAATGATAAGCTATAACTACCTTGCTTCTCCTGGACAACTAGGTAACCAGATGTTTAAATATGCCGCTTTAAGAGGTATCGCTCATAATTTAAATAAAGATTTCATGATGCCACCATCGTATCCTTATTTATCTGATAACAAATTATTAAGAAGAATATCTATTAAGACAAAACTTGTTGACAAGAAAAACAAGCAGAATCATTTACTTTTCAAATATTTCAAAATGGAGTCTGTAAATAAAAAAAATATTGGATACTCAGATACTGATATTATGGTTAAAGAAAACAGCTTTGAGTTCGATGACAATATTTTCAATTTTAAAGATGATAAATTTGATATTTATGGCTTTTTCCAATCAGAAAGATATTTCAAGGAAGTCGAATTAATTATAAAAAATGATTTTCAGTTTAAAAAAAATATTGATGAAAAAGGTATTTATATATTTAAGAAATTAAATAATCCTGTCTCTATTCACATCAGAAGAGGAGATTTTTTAACAAATCCTAATCACAATGTCTTAAATCTAAATTATTATGAACAAGGAATCGAGTTATTTAACAATAGAGAGTTTCTTATTTTTACAGATGATATAAATTGGTGCAAAAATCAAAAATTGTTTAAGTCGAAAAAATTTATTTTTGCTGATGATCACACACGATCTAACGAAGCATTAGATTTAAACTTAATGAGCAAATGCAATTATCATATTATTGCAAATAGCTCATTTAGTTGGTGGGGAGCATGGTTGTCAGACAAAAAAAAAGTTGTCTCTCCCTCAAATTGGTTTAAAAATTCTAAATTGTCTCATTTGAATACTAAAGATTTGATACCAGAAGACTGGGTAAAACTTGAAAACTAAAAATATTACTGTAGTTACTTCTTCTAAAAATAGAACAGAAAATTTAATTAAGTCGATAAGTTCATGTGAAAAAATAGATAGAATTAATAACCATTTTGTTTTAGACTTTGATTCCGATGAAAATATTGAAATTGATAATAAGAATATAACTATTTTTAGAATTGAAAATGAACCGATTTATTGGGCATCAAGAGCATACAATGCTCTTTTTAACGAAGTTAAAACAGAATACATATTAAAGATAGACGCTGATACAAAAATTAATAGTTCATATTTTAATGAATTAAAATATGATCAATACGATTTAGTTGTTTTCGAACTAAACAATAATGATCCTGGAAATTTTTTAGTTAAAAAAGAATTTATTGATAAAGTAAATGGATTTAATGAATATATATGGTCTTGGGGGTATGAAGATCATGACCTCATTCAAAGAATAGAGAGCACAAAAGCAAAAGTTCTTTACACTAAAAACATAATTCAAAAGATTGAACATTCTGATAGATTTAGAGCTAGGGTAAAAACTTCGAAAATATTCAAAGATCAAGATTTATTTTTTTATTCACTTACAAAAGCCTACAATGATGCAAATGGATTTTTATCACACAAAAATTTATGGTCTAAAAATAATGATCTTCAATATATTCATAGACTTAACGAGATAGAAATTAAACATTTTTATGATATTAGAAATCTTCCATTAAATATCAAGTATCAATATAAATACTATGTTCTAAAATATTTTTTTAAAATTTATTATCAAAAGAATCTAATTTTAAAAAAATTTACACCAAGTATTTTGTTTTTACTACCAGAAAAAATGATTTATAAATTTTTTTCAATAAGAATATTCGTTTATAAAAAATAATCTATTTTTTAAAATAATTTGGATTTTTATATCTTCTATATAGATCGTAATCATAGCCTCTAAATAAAAGATACTTTATATCTGAATCTAATTTGTTTGCTTGTATGTAGCAAAAATGATTTGGGTTATAACTCCAGACATTTTTTAATTTTTTTTTCTTTTTTAAAGAATTTTTCCAAGTGGTAAATTCGAGTTTTCTCATGTCATAATAAATTTCAGAAAATTTATCCATATTTTTTGAGCTAGAGAAAAACCAATGATCAATTAATCCAGATCCAAGTCCATAGTTGCTTTTATCAAATGGACCAAGATTATCATTATCATTACTTTTGTCTTTAGGCAAATTGTCTGATTTTTTACTGACGTTCCAATGACTTGCATAAAAGTTATTATCAATAAATTTATTTAAAGGAAGTTCACTGAACCACATTAGATCCATTCTTGTGTGAAGAACGACATCATATATAAATTGATTCTTTTTTTCGAACTCTTTTTTTAAACTATTTGATTTTTGTTGAGAATAAAAACGACTTCTGACTGAATTCTTAATACTGTTAATGTCTTTTGCAAACTGTTTATGATTCTCAAAAATGGTAAGTTTTGGATTTAACTTTTCTATTAATCTTTTTTTTCTATCAATAGACCAACTATGTATAAATATATCAGCATTATTTGGAATAATTACATTAGTTAAAAGGGAATCAATTGGTTCCTCAATGTCTAAGGGTGTTTGATTTTCATTTGTTTGTCCAAACAATGTTTGTTTGTACCCCAAACTTCCATATAGGCAAACAGCTATTTTAGGTATGGTTTTCATGATTAACTTCAATATTAATTAAATAGCTAATTTAATTAATTATTATAACAACACCATTTTAAGGTATACTCTACTACGTTAAATGAATACACAATCTAACAGCAAATTTATCTACCATAGAGTTAATACCTTACAAAAACTACAAGAAACAGATAAAAATTTTGGTGTTGAGGTCGACATAAGATTTTCAGGAAAAAAATTTTTTTTATCGCATGATTGTAATTACGTAGACAGTGACCTGTATACGTTCTTATCAAAATTTGAACACAAACTTTTAGTTGCAAATATAAAAGTGGTTGGAATTGAAAAAGAATTTATTAAAATAATGGAAAAATATGAAATAGATAATTTCTTTCTACTAGATGTAGAGCCGTCATTTTTAATTCATAATTATAAAGACTACAAAAAGAACTTATGTATTCGCTATTCATACTTAGAAACAATTCAACTTGCAAAAGATTTTATTGACAAAGTAGATTGGTTATGGATTGACACATATAATAAAGTAAAATTAGAACCAGAAATATTTAAAAATTTTAAAACTTGTCTTGTTTCACCTTCAAGGTGGGATAAGAAAAAGGATATTGAATATTACAAAAATGAATTCACAAAAAATGGATTCTGGCCAGATTTTATAATGATAGAAAAAGGAGAAGAAAAACTTTGGAATATTTAGATAAACAGTCTGCCAAAAAAGTTGTATATGAAACAAATGTATCTCTTCATCAAAAAAAGCTTGCAATTCAGAGTTTTGGAAATACTAGCAATAGAATAAAAGATGGCTTCATCATCAAACCAAGTGGAGTGGACTTAAACCAAGTTAAAACAGAAAAAATGGTTGAAGTATCCAATTCAGGAAGTTTTAGTAGATCTGGACTTAAGCCGTCAATTGATGAGCCAACACACAGGGTAATTTATGAAAATTTTAAAGAAATTGGTGGAATCGTACATACTCATTCAAAATTTGCAACTTCATTTGCACAGGCAGGCAAATCTATCAAAAATTATGGAACAACTCACTCTGATTATTCTGAAATAGAAATTTTATGTACGAGAAGCCTGAAAGAAAAAGAAATAGAGAACAATTATGAATATAACACGGGAGTGTTGATTGTAGACACATTAAATAAATTAAAGATTAGTCCACTGTGGACACCTGGTATCTTAGTAAAACATCATGGGTTATTTTCTTGGGGAGTAGACGCTTATGAGGCAGTTAAGAATGCAGAAGCAATCGAATATATTGCTGAAATGGCATTTTATTCAGAAGCGCTAAATGAAAATATAAAGAAAGTGCCAAATGCTTTATCTTCAAAACATATAAAAAGAAAAATTGGAATAGATTCTTACTATGGACAAGATTCCGAAAATTAATGAATTTAAAAAGTATTTAATTTTTAATACAATTAAATTAAATTTAATTATTTTTATTTTTCATTTATTTTTAGTCCGAATATTTTCGAAAGAAGAACCGATAGTATTCATGTTTTCTTACTTTGCTCTTTACTTATTTGTATTACTAGCACTAAGAATAAATATGAAAAATAGATTGTTGCTAACTTCATTTTTACAAATTGTTTTTATTGGTTCAATTTTAAATTTTTTAATTTCTCAACTAATTCAAGATAGAATTTTAGAGATTGGGTTGTTTTATTTCCTAATGTTGATTTTCTCTTTTTTAATTTTTATTTATCAAAGTAGAACGTCGCAATACACAAAATCTATTGGGTTAGCAATACACCTAAATAATGATTTAAATCTAAGTCGTTTATGGAAAAAATTTCAAAATACAATTGACTTTATTCACTTAGATTATATTGATGAAGAATTTGCGTCAGACAACATAGCTAAAAATTTACCGGTCGTCTATGAGATTAAAAATCTTTGGCCTGATAATTTAATACAGTTACACATCATGTCAAAGGATTATAAAAATGTTATCAATAAATTGAATGAAAAAAATATTGATTATTACATACATGAGGAATTTATAAATTTAAACTCTTTTAAGTTAGATGACAACCTAGGGGCTGTTATTACTACTCAAACAGATGAGTCTAGAATTGAAGAGATAATGCGAACTTTTCGTAAAATAATGATCCTTTGTGTTGAAAAACCAGGATATTCTGGTCAGAAGTTTGATAACAAGATAGTAAATAAAATACACACTGTAAATAATTTAAAAAATAATCATGTGGTTACTCTTGATGGTGGAATGAATCCAAAGATAGCTAAAAAATTCAATGTTGAACTTATTGCAGCTTCTTCATCGCTTATGAATACAAAGTTACCTTTTTTACATATTGCACATTACCAATTAAAAATACAATGAAAAATACAATAGAAAGTAATTTTTTTCACGATTTATTTGGAGTTCTGAAAAATTTAGAGTACATAAAGTCAGCCAATATTGTTGGGTCAATACTAAACAAAAATTTAGATGAGATTTCAGACTTAGACCTTGTGGTAATTATTGACAAGTTAAGTGTTGATAAACTCCATGAAATAGAAGATATAATTCTTTCATTTAATTATTCAGATTATGGATTTACAAAGCCAATAAAACTAAACAAAAAATTTGGACCAATAAAATACGATTACAAAAATAATCATATTATTCATTTGATGATTTACGATTTAGAAAATCATCAAAAACATGTCTACGATAGTCCTTTTACTTGTTTTGACTGGGAAAGAACGAACATATATTCAAAAAAACACATTGGTCAATTTTGTCCTGTTTACAAATTAATGTTAAAAGATTTTATAAATGCAAGAAGAGGCCTTTTGAATTATATTAGTAATCTAAAAAATAGTTCACTGGAATATAGTGAATATCAGATAGATAAAGATTCAAGCATTAAATTACAGACAAATCAACTAACTATAAACGAAAGAGATAAAAATGAGTTTTCATATCATATATGTAAAAATTTAATTTTTAATTATCTTAAGTTTGTAAGTAAGAAAAATGAAGACTTCGAAGAAAATTTTATTAAAGAATTTCAATCGATTGAACCTCTATTTTTTGAAAAAAATAAGAATATATTTAATTTGCTAGAAAAAGGAAAAAAATTATTTTTACAGAACGAGAATTATATAGTTCAAGAAACAATTAATTTTGTTGATAATTTTTATGATCATATAAAACACGTATATGACAAGTCATTAAAAATTTATTTTATTAGACACTTTGAAACAAAATTAAATAATGGAACTTTCCTTGGGCAAAAATTAGATCCGACAATAATTTCAAAACAAAATTCAAAAAATATTTTAAAAGATATTAACTATAAAGAAATCTATTCTTCTCCTTCATTGCGATGTAAAGATTCTCTAAAGTCATTAGGTATTAAGAGCTTTGAAATTGATAAAAATTTAAAAGAAATAGATTATGGTGATGCTGAGGGGCTTGAGTTAGGTCAGCTAAAAGAGAAATTTCCTAAAATAATTGAAGAATGGAATAATGGAAACGATGTTTCATTTCCAAACGGTGAAAATACACAGGATGTTCACAAAAGAGTTTCAAAATCATTAACAAGGGTGAAAAAAAACACATTATTTATGACACATCAAGTTCCAATAAGATGTATGGTTGGAGAATTTTTTGATTTAGATATAAAAGAATGGTTTAAAATAAAAATTCCGTTCGGAACTCCTTTAGAGTTTATTAAATTACAAAACAAATATTATTTAAATATAACGCAAACATTAAAAAAAGAAATACTTGAGGACATTCAATGATTCACTTAGGTATATTTATTGAACCTGTTGGAGATTTAAATAGCTCAATAATAGAAATGAAAGATAAGATTAAAAATCAAAGTATGCAAACTGAACTAGTCTCTCATCCTCCCCATATGACCCTCATTCATGGACATTATAAAAATAAACAAGAAATTATTGAAAAGTTTAAAATGTTCAAATTCAATAGTTTTAAAATTGAAACTACTAATTTTTATTATTTTAGAAATGATATCAATACTGGGCTAGATACGCTGGTAATAAATATAATTAAATCAAAAGAACTATCGGATTTATTTGAAAAAGTTCTTGATGTATTTAAACCCGATAATTCAGATTTGTTTAAGAATTATCTAAAAAATGATAGATATAAAACAAACGTCCTTAAAACTAGATATCCTTTTGATCCTGAAATATGGATTCCACATTTCACAATAGCATCTCATCAACAGAATAAAGATGAAAAAATTAAATCAATAATTAAAAGGTATACAATAGCAAAAACTTTTACTGTACAAAATATTTCACTTTGGGAAATAAATAAAGGCAAACATTTTAAAATAGATGAAAATGAAAGTATCTGAGAAAAATTGTTAAATATATTATTGATGGCAGGACAAGGGACCAGATTTAGTGATTCAAATTATAAAGACCCAAAGCCTTTAATTAAAATCAATGGCTTGATGATGTTTGAGCACGCGATTTCAAGCTTTCCAAAATCAGACAAAAATTATCTCGTAATAAACGAAAATATTTCTGGTAATAAAAAATTTAATGACTATGTTAAAAAAAATAATATAAACTTTGAGGTTGTGAAAACTCCAAACTTTGGACAAGCTCACTCTTTGTACTTATTTCTAAAAAATACAAATATAAATGAACCTTTTTTTGTAGGGCCCTGTGATGCTGTTCTAAAATTAAATGAGTTTTTTCCTGGAGATATAGATTTTTGTGCAATCACTTCTACACCCTCACAATTTCAATCTAAAAATACTGAAAAATTTGGTTTTTATGATAAAGATAATGATTTCTTTATTTCGAAAAAAAATATCAATATTAAAAATCACGAAGTAATACTTGGTGCTTTTTATTTTAAAAGTAAAGATATATTTTTTAATGCTTACAATGAAATGATTTCACAAAATGACTTAATAAATGGTGAATATTACTTAGATACAATAGGAAATTATATAAATAATTCTAAAAATTTTTATATTAAAGATTTTTTTTCAATTGGTACTCCAGAAGAGCTTGAGGATAATATCAAAAAAATTTAGACACTTAAGGAAAAATTTTCATTTCATATCTTGTTTTTTTATATTTTAACTTTCTATATTTCAATTAATACCCAACTTAAGTAATTAAGTCCATAATTTGCTCAAACGTATTAATTAATTTATTTAATATATTTATGTCTTGAAATGAAGCCATTGGCATTATTGTAAAAAATGAATAAATTAAAAATATGGTGAGATGATTTGTCCTTACTGAATTAGTAATTTTAAAATTTTTTAGATCACAAATATAAATTATATAAAAATAATACATATAAATAAAGAAAACAAAATATCGACCCCAATCTCCGCCTCCAAGGATAAACAAAAGTGAACAAAAAATTAATTCGACGGGAAATACCTTAATAGAATTTAAAAAATTAAATAACTTTTCTAAATTACAGCCTAAATGGTTGACAAAAAAATAAATTCCAAAATATACCAAAAAACTTAACCAGTGATTAATTGTTCCATCATTGAATTTATTCAAACCGGATTGGCCAATCAATTGTTTTTCATACGAGTAATTAAGTGCATAAATTGCAGAACTCTCTAAATCTGACATAATTTGTTGTTTGTCAAAATCAGTAAGTTCATTCCACATCTTTTCAACGTCTTCTAAGTTACCCTGTTGAGTAATTAAAAAGACAATAAGTAATAAGCCAAATACCGTGTAGAAATAAGAAAATTTTATATCTATATTCTTAAGTATCAAATAATAAAATGGCAGAGTTATAAATAAAGCTCCTTCATGAATTAATGCAATAAAGATTAATGAGGTTATTAAGTAAATTTTTACTCCTAAATTTATTTCATTCCTCTTACTTTTTAATAAAAGTATAAATATCAAAAAAAAGTTGATGGCAAATATTTCCTTACGGTTATAAGAATTTCCATGGTAAACAAGATATAAAAGTCCAAATGATGACAAAAGATAAATATTGAATTGTTTTAGATGAATTTCATATTTTTTAAATATTAAAAATATTAAAAATAGTAGTAAAACACAATTTAAAAAAATTATAGAATTTAAAGTTTTGAATGCAGGATTTCCATTACTTATAAATAAAACGATTTCACCAAGTAGTCCTCTTCTAATAAACTTATCAGGATAAGAAATAAGATTTTCACCATAAGACCATGTTCCCCACTTGAGACTATTAGACAAAATCGTATACCTCATTAAAAATAGTAGAGTAATGGACGTTAATGAAAGAAAGACTATATTCTCTTTAGAAAAAGATTTTTTCATTATTAGTTTATATTAATCAAAACTTTTGAATTTTTATAAAAAATGATTCTACTTAAGCTTACCGTCTTTTCTTAATTGGGCTCTTATTTGTGTTGCGCTTATTTGATGTATGTCTTCACCTAAATCATGTTCAGTGAATGAATATCCTACTCCTCTTCCAAAACTTATATCAACAATATTTGGAACTTTCTCAATTATGTATTCCACCCCATAAGTAAACCCATCTTGCTCTAATTTATTTTTTATGTTAGAAACTACTTCATCAAAATTAAATGGATTATCGTTTTGGATAGTATCTGTTCTTCCACCACTCGCTTCAATATTAGCTGGAACAGTTCTAACTAAAATACAGACCTGACCAGTTTCTAAGAGTGCTTTTTTAAATAATGCACTATGGCCCTCATGCCAAGGCTGCCAACGTCCTAACATTTGGGTAGTAGGTTTATACCAGTCAAACATTAGTTATTTTCACTTTGATTCTGAATAATATTATAAAGGGTTTCATGGTTTTTTTCATCCCACTCTTTTACAATAAAGTCAGCTTTTTTTGGTTTTTCAAACATTTTATTAGTATCTTCAAATCTTCCAGAAGAAATTGTATCCATCCAAATATTGTAATCTGCATTAAATTCTCTTCGAGTATTTTCTGTAGGACAAACAAAATCGGCAACTACTATTTTACCAGCTAGAATAGCTCCATCAGAAAGGAATTTCATACGATAAGCCTGCCTTAGCCTTCCTTCTGGTGTGAAGTCCCAGTCATCATACTTTTCTCTTACCTCATCAGCATTTATGTGAACAGCTTCTAATTTTTTAGATAAAAGTCTTGCTAAAGTTGTTTTTCCACTTCCGGGTAGACCAAAAATCAAGATTTTCATATTTTATATATTAATCATTTCATAATTGAATTTTTCGAAAAAATATTGCATTTTTTTATTAATTTTTTGAATTAAGTTTGGATATTTTTTTAATAATTCAATTTCATCTAAATTTTTTGGTTTAATTCCCTTTTTTAAATTAAATTCTGTAAAAATAGTTTTTAGACCATTAAAACTTGGATATAAGGTCTCCAAATGTAATATATCTTCATTTAAATTTTCAAATCTCAAGTAAATGTCAACTACATCGGAGTTTTCGATAAAATAAAACTTCTTAAATCGATCTAATACATCAACTCTATTTTCCACAAATTCGTTTATGTCATTGAATTTATTATTTCTATTTGCCCAGTAATATGCTGAGACCAAAAATGTATAAGGATTTCTGATTATTGCAATTTTTTTATAATCGGACCAAATTTTGGGAGATATTTTTTTTTGTATATTTTCTGCTGTTTCATGTGTTTCAAATTTTGAATATTTTTTCCGAAGTATCAAGCTTTTTATAAAAAGTGTTTTATTCTTCTTAAATAATTCACTGTATTTATATTCATAGTTTTTAGGATTTGGTATTTCTAATTCTTGTCTTAATACTTCCTCGTCATTATTTAATGGAGTAATTATATCATTATCAGAAGTGAATCTTGATAAGGCAAGCTCGAAAGAAGATCCAGCTACTTTACTGCCCTTAATAAAAATTATTTTTTCTTTATTGATAATAAGTGTCATAAGTTAACTGCTTCTGGTTGCAGTAACAAAAACCCCGTATGCCAAAAGTTCTTCACTACCGGTATTATTAAACATCATCATGTTTAATATTCTAAAACATAAGGATTTGAAAGCTGTTAAAGTGTATTTTTTATTTAATCTAATCAACAGTCTTCCATAAGTGAAGTGACGCAATCGTTTTATAAGGTGACCACCTCTCTGCATACTCATCGTATTTTTCCCAATCACTATTTTTTTTTATTATTCCGTAATTATTCATTGCTAATCTCAATCCAGCATCTTTTGAACTGAAAACATTTGTTTTCCCGATACAAAATATTTCAAACATATTCACTGACCATGGACCAATCCCAAATACTGACAAAAGAGTTTGATTAAGATCTTTGTTATTTAAATTAGATAAGTCTTCAATGTTTTTACTTAAATATAAGTTAGAAAGTTCTTTTA
>MDTD01166614.1_pt1 | contig 21659 bp, 23 predicted proteins | sample 811221 | NCBI WGS metagenome assembly MDTD01 (sample SAMN05326646, study PRJNA326480) | marine metagenome | isolation source: seawater | place: Pacific Ocean: South West | collected 2011 | reverse complement strand
GCCGCCATTGGCCAGAGTGAGAAAGCCCTTTGCCATCTGGATGGCCGTGGTGCCGATGCCCTGACCAAAGCTGATGGCGGCCAGATCGACGCTGGTCCACTTGTCCGGCGGCATCATGATGCCGCGGGTTTCGCCCTGAAGCCCGATGTTGGTCTTTTCACCGAATCCGAGGCGGGAAAGGTAGGAATGGTAGACGCCAGCGCCGAGATCCAAACCGATCTTCGCGGTACCGATGTTGGAGGAGTAGCGCATGACCTTATGGGCCGGGAGCCATTTTTCCGGGTGGGTGTCGCGGATGGTCTTGCCTCCGACCCGCCAGCGACCATTCTCGCAGTTGATGAGCGTATCCGGTTCGATAACGCCTTCTTCGAGTGCAGCGGCAAAAAGAAACGGCTTCATGGTGGAGCCGGGTTCGTACACATCGGTGATGGCGCGCAGGCGGCGCTGTGACGCTGTGGATTTGGAGACCGCGTTCGGATTGAAGAACGGGTAGTTGGCCATGGCAAGGATGTCGCCGGAATCCACATCCACCACCATGACGATGCCGGCCCTGGCCTGATACTTCTCAATGGAGGTTGCCAGCGCCTGTTCAGCGGCATGTTGGATGTGTGTGTCGATGGTCAATCGAATATCGAGACCGTTGATGTCCATCTCGCGGCCCTGGGCGTCGAGGTACATCCGACCGCCCTTGGCGTCGCGCTGGACCACATATTCGGCTTTGCCGGGCTTCATGCGCTCGTTGTAGATTCGCTCGATACCTTCCAGGCCCTGACCGTCGATATTGACGAAGCCGAGAAGCTGACCGGACAGGTGCCCATTGGGGTAGATGCGGGAATATTCACTGAGGAGGCTGATGCCTTTGAGATCGGCGCGTTCGATGGCCGCAGTTTCCCTGTCGGTCACCTGTCGTTTTATCCAGACGAATTTCTTCTTGGATTTGAGTTTGCGGTAGACTGTGCGGCGTGAAATTTTCAGATCGCGAGACAGGGTGTCGGCGGCAACATCGATATTTTCTATCTGGAAAGGACGCGCATAGACGGATTTTGCCTCCACACTGGTGGCGAGCATCGCTCCGTTGCGATCGAAAATACGGCCCCGCTCGCCGAATTCATATTCAGCGGCATGGCTTTGTTTCGATGCTTTGCTCAGAAGGGCGCTGCCATCGTGCAGTTGCACCCATCCTGTCCTGGCCCAAAGACCCACAAGCGCAACAGCGAAGAGGACCATTACCAGTCCAATCTTCACTTTGCTGAGATCTTTGCGCCCTTGGCTGCCTTTAGCCATTTGATTCCCTGTGTCCCACTAGAGCGCTCAAGACGGTTATACGATCGCCGAATGTCTTACCGCTTCATCGTCCCTGAGTGGCATAGCCTTTCAAGCATGCCGATCAGGGGCTCTGTCGCACCTCGCGTCCGGTCTGTCGTCAACGGTCTTTCGAACATCATGTTCGCGCGCCTGTTATCTCGAATCCGCAATGCGGCGAATCTGTCCCGGAGCGGCAACGGCCAAACCGTGTTGGCCGGCCAGTCGTTTGAGCTGGTAGGGTGAAGTCAGGTTGTTTCTCTCAACCGTCAGTTTCACCGCCAGATCCTTTTTCCGGTCCAGTTCTTTTTCCATCTTGCGCAGGTCGTAAGCCACGTCCATACGCTCGATGTTTAGCCATACTGCTCCCAAACCCAAAGTCAGAGCCGCACCCAGAAGGGTGAGGATCATCCATAAAAGGGTTCTGTCGACTTGGCTCATACTTCCTCTCCATCGGCTGTGAGTCGTTCGGCCACACGCAGTTTCGCGCTTCGGCTTCTGGAATTCACTTTCAACTCTTCTTCGGTGGGAAGTTGCGGTTTTTTCGTCAGTACTTTCAGTTCGGGAACACCGCCGCAGGTGCAGTGGATTTGATGCGGGGGGCATTTGCACCCTTTAGCGGCATCCCTGAACGAATGTTTCACAGCCCTGTCCTCCAGGGAGTGGAACGAAATAATGGCAACTCGTCCGCCGGGCTTCAGTCGTCCGACTATGGTTTTAAGGTAGTACTCGAGTTCCTCTGTTTCCCTGTTGACCGCTATGCGCAGTCCCTGAAATGTTCGGGTGGCAGGATGGTTCCGGGCCGTATGCCGCATCTTGGGCGGATAGGCGAGCCGGACTATTTCTGCCAATTGGAGCGTCCTCGTAATCGCTCCTTTATCCCGAGCCTTCAGTATTGCAGACGCTATCTTTCCGGCCAGGGGATCTTCCCCGTAGACCCGGATGATCCGCGCCAGATCACCGTGTTTAAGCGTTCTCACCAGATCAGCGGCCGAAGGGTCGCCGGAATCCGGGTTCATCCGCATGTCGAGGGGGCCGTCGTGTATGAAGCTGAATCCTCTATCGGCTTCATCGAGCTGCATGGACGATACGCCGAGGTCCAGAACCGCGCCGTCAATCTCGTCCCATCCGAGTTCGTCCAGGGCTTCCTCGAAGCGGGAAAAGGGCAGGTGGAACAGGTTGACGCGTTCGGCGAATTCCTCAAGCCGCCGCCGCGCATGTCCCAGCGCCGTTGTATCCCTATCGAGCCCCAGCAGCTCTGCCTGACCTTCTGCAGCCTGCATAATGGCCTGGCTGTGCCCGCCCATGCCCAGAGTGCCGTCCATGTAACGACCGCCTGGTTTGGGGCGAAGCCACTCAACCACCTCATGTAAAAGAACTGTTGTGTGAATGGACGCCGGGTCCACGTTGTACTTAGGCATTAGAACGGCATGCTGACGTTGTTTTCCGCCAGCTCGTCGGACACGTCGTAATCCTCGTCGAGCAGGCGTTCATAACTGTCGGCAGGCCATATCTCAAAGCGTCGCCCTGCTCCCAGCACCACAACATCCTTCTCCAGCTTGCCGGACTTGCGCAGGTGCGCGGGAATGGCTATGCGTCCCTGCTTGCCCACAGGCGTTTCCGTGTAACCGGAGTACAAAATACGGATGGTGTTCTGGAGCGCACGGCTAGGCGTTTTCACCTTTTCCAGTTCACTTTCGAGGAGTGTCCATTGATCCGGGGTAATGCCGATGACATGTTTGTCGTAGATGGTCAGCACGATGGTCGCATCCGGTACTTCCGACCGGATAAGATCCCGGAACTCGGGCGGCAAAACCAGCCGTCCCTTGTCGTCCAGGCTTCTATGTGCGTGACCTCTGAATTTCATTCTGCCCCCGGAGTGAAGACTCACTCCACTGTTCTTCCACTTTGTGTCCCAAAATTGGGAATGTGATCCACTCCTTTACACCGGTGCTTGAAAATCAAGAGAAAGTCAACCGCTAATTATGAAATGAGAGGGTAAAAAAAAGCGGGTATTATTGCTTTTTTGCGCGCAGCAGCCTAAACTTCGCTCAAAGTAACGAATGTACGATTTCGGAAAACCATGATAAATCAGTTGGTAAAGCCGAAGCATGTTGGGCGGAAGCCCTGAGAATAGCCTTTCAGATCAGAAAACGTGATAATTCCCGAAGGGGGGAAGCATGGACAGACATATCAAGATTATCGCAACACTCGGGCCTGGTACTGATTCCTATGAAGCGGTCAAGGAACTGGTAGAATCCGGGGCGAAAATCTTTCGCCTGAACTTTTCCCATGGTGGAAGAGAATTTTTCGAAAAGATGGTTGTCATCATCCGGCGACTGGAAAAAGAGACCGGCCTGACCCTGACCATCCTGCAGGACCTCTCCGGTCCCAAAATCAGAACCTGCGATGTCGGACTCGGCGCCATTGAAGTCTCCAAGGGGACCGAAGTGCTGCTGGGTGTTCCCGACAAGGCCGAAGGTGTGGAAGAACCGTTCATCTGCCTGGATATTCCTGAACTGTTCGAAGGCGTTAAAGTGGGCGACCCGGTTGCCTTGTCCGATGGAATGATCCGTTTTCGTGTCAAGAAGATCGAGGATGAGTTCCTTATCAGACTGGAGGCGATCAACTCCGGCATGTGTCCGCCCCGAAAGGGTATTACCTTCCCGGGCACCAAGACTCCGCTCGCACCGCTGACCGAAAAGGACAAGGCGGATCTGGCCATCGGCATGGAGATCGGCGTGGATGTCGTTGCCATGAGTTTCGTGCAGAAGCCCGAAGATATCTGCAACCTTCGCGCGGAGATGATTCAGTACGGACGGCGGATTCCGATCATTGCCAAGCTGGAACGAATTGCCGCTCTCGAAAGCCTCGATGCAATCATTGCCGAAGCCGATGGAATCATGGTGGCTCGCGGTGATCTGGGGTTGGAACTGGACCTGGCCGAACTGCCCGTTGCCCAGAAGCGCATCATCAAGGCGTGCAACGCTGCCGGAAAGCCGGTCATCGTGGCAACCCAGATGCTGCTCTCCATGGTCAATTCGCCCATGGCCACCCGTGCGGAAACCACGGACGTTGCCAACGCCATCCTGGATGGTGCCGACTGTGTCATGCTCTCCGAAGAAACCGCCATTGGCCGGTACCCCGGAGATACGGTCCGGTTCATGCGCAAGATCGCCTACGAGATCGAACGATTCATGTTCGAATCCGGTCTGGCCGGTCCGGCGACAGACAAGGAAAAGGAGCACCCGTCCACTTTCCTGGCCCATGCCGCAGCTATGCTGGCAGGCAAGACGGACGCTAAGGCCATTGTGTGTCACTCCACATCCGGGGCCACGTCCCGCATCCTTTCGTCGCGTCGACCGAAGCAGTCGGTGTATGCGTTGAGCTCCGATCCTATCGTTCGGCACTTCACAAATCTTTCCTGGGGGGTTATCCCGGCGGAACCACTCGATGTCATTGACGATCATCAGGAACGGGCAGAGGTCTTTGTTCGGCAGTCTCCGGATTTTGTGGAGGGCGATATCGTCATCGTCACTGCCGGACAACCTGAAAAGGGCAAGACCGTGACCCAGACCAACGTCGTCAAGCTCTATGAAAAGCTAGCTAAAGAAGTAAATTGATGAGTAATTACAACATCCCCGATGGACTGAACGAAGAGTACTACCAGATCAGCCAGGACATACTCGGCAGCTTCAACAAGTACCGTCCACCGCTCAACATCTACAGCTTCAAGGAAGATGTTGCCCGGATCATGCCCTACTACAAAGTGGGCGGACGGTTGAGTAACGAGCAGATCGAAGAACTGGCACAGATGACGAACGAAGGGCTCATTTTCGTTTCACGCGAAGATCACCCTGTTTACGTCAAGCACATCAGCTACCAGCTTGATCTTGTCCTCGTAGACAAGAACCTGAAAGAAAAGGAAATCGCTGATATTTTCACTCAGGCTCTGACGCGGCGGTTGGAAGAGTTCTTCGAGCAGCCGGTTCCTGCGGTGTTCGATAAGCTGTGGGTGGATCTGATGGTTCTAACGGAATATCTGTATGAGGATATCCGTCGAGTCAAAGCATTGGTGCGCAGACTGCATAAGAAGCATTCACTGGCAAATCACAGCTTGAACAGCGGATTTCTGGGGCTTGCTCTGTGGAGCAAACTCAAGGGCAAGAATTTTACTGACGGCGTGAAACGCAAGACCTTTGATCGCATGGCGGCTGGGTTGTTTCTGCATGATCTGGGCATGGCCAAAGTGCCGCCGTTCATTCGCGAAAAGAATAAGCCTTTGGGACCTGATGAGCGAAGCAAGGTCAATAATCACACCAAGACCGGGTTCGAGATGTTGAGCAAGCTCAACCTGCGTTATCCCGAAGTCGAGCAGTGCGTTACCGAACACCATGAGCGGGTCAATGGCTCCGGCTACCCCTCCAAAAGCAAGGAACAGGGATTTGCCGGACGGTTGTGTGCCGTGGCTGATTCCTTCTGCGCCATGATTGCTGACAGACCTTACGCTGAAGGCATGACCATGGTCCAGGCGGCCAATGATCTGGCCTCAGACGGTCGGTATGATCAGGAGATGACCAAGGCGTTGCAGATCATGCTGATGGTTGATTTGAAAATGAAGAAATAACGGATTGTATTTCTGGTCCGGTAGCGGGAAGATCTTTTGCTCTTGCCCGATTGTGTCCAGTTGTCTTCGCCGGTTAGGGGATGAACCGCGTCGGTTGGCATCGGGAGCCGTGCTTGTGCTTTCAGCGTTGAGTATGGCCTGGATCAGATTCTTACCGCTTTCGGCAATAGTATCTATTACAATATATAAAGCGCCCCGCTTCAATTGAAGCGGGGCGCTCTTTTTGTCTTGATCGTGATAGGTCGGATTAAAAAACCTGCACCATATCCCGTGTCATTTCGCGGTAGACGTCGGTGACGTAGACCACGCCCATGACGCGCTCGCCTTCTACGACCAGCGCCCAATCTCGGCGGGACTTGAGAAAGGTGTCGAGCACGAGAAGGATCGGTTCGTTGGGCTTCAGTATGGGCGGATTGCGGATGATGTAATCATCCAGGCGCATCTGCGTGCAGATCAGGCAGGCATTGGCAAACTGCTGATCCCAATCCACGTCCCCGGCGCTGATGAGGTTGTCGTCCTTCAGGACCGACTGCTTAACGGCCTTGAACAGCTTCCAGAGATTGATGGCGCCGACAAGCTTGCCGCCCTTACTCTTGACAACGACCACCTGTGAATCAGGATCGTTGATCATGGCCTTGCGCATGACGCGGATGGTTTCAGCGAGGCTGGCATCTTCCTGTACGGTCGGGAATTCGTCGCGCATCATGTCCCAGGCGCGCTTTCTGAGCATCATAACAGGGTATCTCCTTCGGCTAGACGTAGATATTACCGGTATTTCCTGATTCCATAGTTAGCTCTTCCCTGCCAATTTGTCTACATTTGTCAGTATTTGGCACATACTTGACTTAGAAAATAAACCATATGAAAAGGAAGGTATGAGAAAAATTTCTATTGTTATTGCCCTGACCCTGATGCTGATGTGTGCGAGCCTGGCCACTGCTGGAGTGAAGACTCCCTTTGGTCCCGGAGAAAAGCTTTCCTATGAAATTCATTGGACTTTCGTGCACGCTGGCAATGCCGAACTGGAAATGATGCCCGATACGGAAATGAACGGTGTCAAAGCTCGCCATTTCAAGGCCACGGCACGAACCGTTCCATGGGTCGATGCATTCTATAAGGTGCGGGACACCATGGAATCATGGACGGATATGGATGTTTCCTACGCTCTTCGTCATCTGAAGGATCAGAACGAAGGCAACTATCACAAGAAGGTGGACCTCGTTTTTGACAAGGACCAGAACGTGACCCGCCGATATGTGAAGGGAGAGCTGAGAGAGACCCTACCGCAGCCGGACATCGTCTTTGATACCATGTCGGTTCTCTACAACTTCAGGAAGCAACTGCTGTACAAGACCATGCAGTTTGGAGTGAATGTCACGGATGGCAAAAAGACCGTGGTGGGTGAATCGTACGTCGAGACAACAGAGGATGTCGAAACACCCATGGGAGTCATCCGGGCGTTCAAGGTCGTGCTCGACATCAAGCACTTGTCCGGCGTGTTCAAAAAAAGCAAGGATGCCGAGCTGGTTGTCTGGTTTTCAGCCGATGAACGACGCATCCCGGTCAAGGTCAGATCCAAAGTTGTGGTGGGGCATTTTACCCTCGAACTGGTGGACTACCGCCCGCCAAAATCAAACAACATGTGAGTATTACAGTAATTATTTTTATTCTCAGTTAGGCTTGAGCCTTGTGTTAAAATAAGCAGGAAATGGTGTCTGAAGCTCGTCTGGAAAGATTATAAAAGGTCAATACTTATTCAATCTTGTTCATGGGTTGTTGGCTACTGTATAGTAGACGCAGGCAAGGGGGGGATAGTGTTTGATATCATTTGGGCGAGGATGTTGTGAGTAAGCTTTTTGGAGACTATATACGATCAAGGCGTGAGTCGCTACGCGAGAGGGATCCGGATTATTCCATCAGGAAAGTTGCGCAGAGAATAGGCATACACCATTCGTACCTCAGTAAAATCGAGCGCGGAGAACCGGCATCTCTTTCGGAAAAGCGCATGGTGGCGCTTGCCGAAGAACTCGGTGATGACCCTGAATTGCTCATGGCCATGTGCGGCCGAGTTTCCGAGGAGGTGCGTCGGGCTGTCTTTGACGATCCCGAATGGGTCAAACAGAAGCTCGATGACATAAAAATAGGGCGCAATGACGAAGACTAGCCCTTGCGATTTCCTTTCCGTCCTGCTGCCGGGAGGGCGTTCATTTACTCCGTGATGGTGTAAATCCTCACCTTGTTGCTGCGCGGGAATTCTCTTTTCAGCAAGGTTTTCATGATTTTCTTCAGGCTCTTGTGGCTTGCCTTGAATTGCTCTCGATGAAAGCCGTCCTCGGTTATCGAGTAGGTGTCATCGGCGGTGCGCATGATGACGATTGACCGATCCCGTTTGAACGTGCGCAGATCAAGGCCTTCGCCCACCGCAAGCTTTTTTGAGCGCGTCATGATGGTTGGCAGGGCGTTTGCCATGTCGATCATATTTTCTTTCTCCTGATATGCACATCCGCTTCCGATTCCCCGAGGTCATAGCAGCGGATTTTCGTGGAACGGGGAAATTCCTTTTTCATCAGGTTCTTGAGCAGCTTTTTCATTTTTGACAGGGGCAGTTGGAACCGATCATCGTGGAATCCTTTTTCCACCACGTCGAATGAATCCTTGCCGATCCGGGCGATGACGACCGAGCGGTTGCGTTTGTATGTGCGCAGGTCGATGGCGTGTCCTATCGGAAGCTTTTTGAGCTTATTCATGATAACTGGAATGGCAGTCGCTTTGTCTATCATGGAATTAACCATAGACAGGCGGTAAAAAGCATGTCAATCAGGCGCCTCATTGTAATATGGAGAGTAGTATGATTCTGGAAAAAAACAGCGTTGTGGAATGTGAGATCGAATCCCTGGCCTATGGTGGTAAGGGAGTAGCACGGATAGACGGTATGGCTGTCTTCGTGGCCGGTGGATTGCCGGGCGATACAGTCAAGGCCCGTCTGGTCAAAGTAAAAAAACGGTTCGCCGAGGCCGTGGCCGAATCCGTGGTTTCACCTTCTGACAAGCGAGTGGAACCGGCATGTCCCCATTATGGCACGTGCGGAGGCTGCACGGCTCAGGATCTGGACTATGCCGAACAACTGGCTCAGAAGGCCGATCAGGTCAAGAGCAGTTTGGTGCGCATCGGTGGAGTGAATAATCCTCCCATGGACGCGCCGGTCGCGTCCCCCGCCATCTGGCGCTACCGAAACAAAATGGAATTTGCCTTTGAGCAGCAGGATGACCAGCTGTTCCTGGGACTTCGCGCCCACCCGGAAAAGGGTGAGCGTCTGGGCAGAGTCTTTGATCTCGAAGAGTGTCACCTGTGTGCCAAACGCGATGTGGCTATTATGCATTGTGTGCGCGATTTCTGTCGCGATTCCAATGTGACGGCTTACCATCCGCAGGAAGGCACCGGTTTCTGGCGTCATCTTGTCTTGCGCCATACATCCATCGGCCAGGTGCAGGTCCATCTCATCACCACCGTCGATGATCGCAAGTACAACCTGACAGAAGAGTTGGGCGATATTCTTGCCGATCGATTCCCCGAGGTTGTGTCCTACGTGCATTCGACCCGCACCAAACGGTCTACTGTGGCCTACGGTGAAGAGGTTGTGTACCGACTGGGACACAAATTCGTAGAAGAGCGTTTGCCCAAGGGCGACGACTCAATCCGGTACCACCTTGCGCCGAACACCTTCTTCCAGACCAATAGCGGCGGCGCGGCGGAGTTGTTCTCCACCATTGATGAGTTCGCCGGTCTGGAAGGCAACGAGACCGTGCTTGATCTGTACTGCGGTGCCGGAGCCATCGGGTTGTACCTGGCGGACAAGGCAGCACAGGTCGTTGGTTATGAAGTCAACGAAGAGGCCATCGGCAAGGCATGGTCCAGCGCCAAGCTCAACCGGATCAACAACTGCGAATTTCACGCATTGTCTCTGGATTCCGGTATTGAAGGCGTTGAGGATCTGCCCACGCCTGATCTGATCGTGGTCGATCCGCCGAGGTCCGGCATGCAGCCGAAAACAATCGAGTCGATCCTGAGCATGGCACCGCCGAAAATCGTTGCCGTGTCCTGCGATCCGGCCACTCTGGCCAGAGATGTCAAACAGCTCGCGGAAAAGTACGATGTGACCCGGGTCCGTCCGGTGGACATGTTCCCCCACACCCACCACATCGAAACCGTGGCCTTGCTGGTTCGTCGATAATATCGGCAGATGATCGGCTGATTCCCGGCCGTCAGCAATCGCACTGAATAAGGGCGTATCGTCTTGTACGATACGCCCTTTTTGCTGGTCTTCTTGCTTTTACCAAGTATTTTCGGCACTCTTCATACATCATGTCCGTTATTATCAGAAAAAGCCTCCTCGAACTCATCTTTTCCGGTGCGTTCATGAAACGTTGGAATGACAAGCTCCGCCCAATGGAACTGGTGGAAGTGGATAAACAGGCACACAAAATGATCGTGGCCTGGCTCCTGTTCCTGCTCAATTCCCGGGATATGGATGTTGCCCGCAAGCGCGCGCTGGGCGAATCCATCGTCGAAGGCGGGCTGTTCGATTACCTCTACCGGCTGGTCATCACGGACATCAAGCCGCCTGTCTTCTATCGCATCAAGGAAAACCCCGACGACTACCGCACCCTGACCAACTGGGTGCTTCAGCAGTTGCGGCCACGGATCATGCCCCTTGGTGAGGATTTCCTGACGCGCATGACCGACTACCTGATGCAACCAGAGGACAAGGGGCTGGCGAGACGCATCCTTCACGCCGCCCATCTCTATGCGAGCTATTCCGAGTTCAAGCTGCTCAAGTCTATCAACAGAATGGACCATGAGCTGACCGAAATCGAAGAGAGTTTCGTGGCTCGTCTGGATTCCATGCGCGACCTTGAAGGCGTTTCCGAGCTGTTGGATGAAGACAACAACGTGCTTGGCGGATTCGCCCGTATGTGTGGTCGACTCCGGTTCCAGAAGCGGTGGTCCCAGACCCCTCGCGTCCCTGAGACATCGGTGCTGGGGCACATGTTCATCGTTGCCGCCTATTCATGGTTTTTCAGCATGGAGGTCGGGGCGTGCCGCGCCCGTCGCCAGAACAACTTTTTCAGCGGGCTGTTTCACGACCTGCCCGAGCTGCTCACCCGGGATATCATCTCGCCGGTGAAAGGGGCTTCGCAGGAAATTGGCGATCTGATTCATGAGTACGAGATTCGCGAACTGAATAGGGTGGTGCTTCGTCCGCTCAAGGAAGGCGGCTACAGTGAAATAGCCGACAGGCTCGAATATCTGCTCGGGCTGGAAGTGGGCAGCGAATTCAAGGCGACGGTCTGCCGGGATGGAGAGATTGTCGTTGCAGCCGAGTCCCAGATGGCGGGCGAATACAATCAGGACTCCCTCGATCCCAAAGACGGCCCGTTGCTCAAGGTCTGCGACTCCCTCGCGGCCTACATCGAAGCGCATACGGCCCTGAAAAATGGGATATCATCGGACCAATTGCACCAGGCACTGTTTCGTATCCGGTCCCGGTATAATGAAATACCTGTGGTTTCCGGGGTTCAGGTCAGTGCCCTGTTGGCCGATTTTGATTAGCAGTTCGGGCCTACTCATACTCTTTCGACAACCTCTATCATCTATCGAGTACATGTCGAATCACCCCTTGTAAAAAGTGACTACCGGGTGTATACGGATCACAAATTGTTCACACGCTATTGCGGATGTCCGTAATGGTCCGGAACAGGGTGTTTCTCGGACACATCGGAGGAAGGTCGATCCATGCATATTTCTGAAGGGGTTTTATCGGGTCCGGTTCTGCTTGGAGGAGCGGGGCTCGCCGTCGCGGGGACCGTGATCGGATTGAAGCGGATCGACTACGATCAAATCATGTCAGTGGCCATGCTTTCGGCCGCTTTTTTTATTGCGTCCCTGGTGCATGTTCCTGTAGGACCTGCCAATGCCCACCTGATACTGAGCGGGTTGCTCGGCGTTGTACTGGGCTGGGCAGCGTTTCCTTCCATCTTGGTCGCGCTGGTCCTTCAGGCGGTTCTCTTTCAATTTGGCGGGTTTACCGTCCTGGGTCTTAATACGTTTACAATGGCTGCTCCGGCAGTCCTTTGTTTTTATGTCTTCAAGCCAATGCTGAGCAAGGATGGCGCGAACCGATTCGCCGGAGCCTTTGCCTGTGGCTTTATGGCCATGCTGTTGAGCGCCCTGCTGACCGCCGGAGCCCTCGCTCTGACCGGCGAAGCCTTTGTCGGAGCCGCCAAGGTGCTGCTGGCCGCCCATCTTCCCGTCATGGTTATTGAGGGCGTCATCACTGGTTTTGTTTATACGTTTCTTGCCAAGGTCAAACCCGAAGCCTTGGCAGTGTCTTCTTTAGCTGATCGAGGATAATACATGCGCAGACTACTCATCGGAGTTTGTATCGCCATGGCCATCACACTGTGCCTGGCCGCAACTTCCAGAGCCCATAAAGTCAACCTGTTCGCCTATGTGGACGGTAACTCCATCGTCACCGATTCCGGTTACAGTCGATCCAAACGCGTGCATGACGGCATTATCGAAGTGTATGACGCCGCAACAGGGACGATGCTTCTTTCCGGTGAAACCGATGACAATGGCAAATACGATTTTATCATTCCTGATGAGGCCCGCTCGCAGAAAATGGATCTGCTGCTCCGGCTCAAGGCAGGAACAGGGCATCAGGCCGAGTGGACCGTCAAGTATACTGAATACGGCGCTGCCAAGGGGCCGTTTGCCGCTTCCGAACCGGAACATGGGCATAAGGCCGTTGCTGTTTCTCAAGAGAGCACCATCACCGCCAGTGAGGTCGAGGTCGTTGTCCGCCGGGAGCTTGCTCCATTGAAACAGATGGTGTCTGAGATGCACCAGTCCGGCCCGGGTGTGACAGAGATTGTTGGCGGGATCGGGTATATCGTCGGTCTGTTCGGCATAGTCGCCTACATGAAAAGCCGACGCTCGTGATGTTATTCCCCAGTTGGGGAGTCAGGAAAGCAAATGTTTGAACCGCCATTGTCGTGGCGGTTTTTTTGTGCTAATTCCCCTACAAAATAGTTCGTTTTTTGTGGAGGGAATGATGAATTTCTTGAGGCAGTTGTGGCGGGGCGAAGTCGCCTTGGTCAAAACGTATTGGATTTTTGGAGTTCTGGCTTCCTTCCTGCTCAACGGTATAGTTCTCCTCCTCAGTCGGAGTCTGGCTGGAACAGGAGCCATCTGGCCGATGTTCGTCTTCTGGTTCATTTCCATAATCTACACCTTGTTCATTGCCGTAGCCATCTGGCGGAGTGCCGACAAGTACACCGGACGAAAGGTCTGGGCCATACTGGCCAAGATCATGGTTGTTCTCAGTGTGCTTCAGACCGTGCTCAATGTCATTGGCTCCTAGCAACTCGAACGGAAAACGGAACTGTAAAAGAAAGGGTAAACCATATGCGTCTGACCACACGAAGCCGGTACGGTACAAGGATGGCTGTTGATATCGCCCAGCATTGCGGCGATGGACTGGTTCGCATTCAGGATATCGCCGATCGACAGGGTGTCTCGGTCAAGTATCTGGAGAAACTGATCCGAAAGCTCAAGGATGCCGGTTTCATCAAGAGCAAGAGAGGGCCGCGTGGAGGTCATGCCCTGGCTCGTCCGGCCTCGGAAATCCCCATGGGGGAGGTCGTTCGTGTGTTGGAAGGCGATGACTCGCTGGTGGAGTGCCGCAGTGGTAAAGGGGGATGCTCTCGGATCGATGTCTGCCTGACTCGCCGACTGTGGTGCGAGGCGGCAGAAGCCATGTACGAGCGCCTCAACAGCTTTACCCTGGCCGATATGCTCGCCGATGTGGAGCAGTGCGAGTCCTCCGAAGCGACGCCGATGCTCATGGACTAGCCATTAATAATCCATCATAGGTTCAGAGACTAGCCGTTTCCAAAAGGTACGGATGGCTTTGCATTTGTCCGAGTCTTTTGTACTCTACCTGAAACACGTGCTTTAAAATGAGTAAGTAAATATTGCCGAGGGGGCTGATATGATTAGCAGATTACGAGATCCAATGAGCGGGCTGACCCATTGCATAGGCGCCCTGTTGGCTGTTCTTGGAACCGTGCTGTTGATTCTGCGCTCGGTCAATCCTGCCATGCCGTGGCATATCGTGACTTTTTCAATATTCGGGGGCGGTATGATTCTGTTGTATACCGCCAGCACCCTCTACCATTGGCTGCCTGTTTCGGAAAAATGGGTTCGCTTTCTGCGTCGTGTGGATCATTCCATGATCTTCTTTTATATCGCTGCCACATACACGCCAATATGCCTGATAACACTTCGTGGACCATGGGGATGGTCACTGTTCGGCGTTATCTGGGGACTGGCCATAGGCGGCATCTTCATGAAGATTTTCTGGCTTTCAGCCCCGCGCTGGTTTTCAACGCTGGTCTATCTTGCCATGGGGTGGCTTGCTCTGGTCGGGATATACCCGCTGGTGCAGTCGCTTCCCTGGGAGGCGTTGTTCTGGTTGGCCGGAGGGGGCATCGTCTACTCCATCGGGGCCGTTGTTTACGCGATTAAGTGGCCCGACCCATTCCCGGAGCGTTTTGGCTTCCATGAGATATTCCACCTCTTTGTCATTGGTGGAAGCGCGTGCCATTTCGCCTTGATGTATTGGTACGTCTAGCTATTGGCCGGAATAGCGGAAGGCACGCTGTTTGAGTTTGTCCAGGTCTTCCGCTGACGTTTTACTGTCCACCAGCACCATGTCGCCATAATAGATGGTCGGCACCAGATCGCTCTTGCCCTGCTTGTCCATCAGGATGGCTTCGGCCATGGCTACGCCGTTGTCGTCGTTCATGCGCATGACGGTAACATCAAGATCGCCCTTCATGAGGGCATCCAGTTCCGCACTGCCGCCGCCCCAGCCGTTGATCAGCACATCCTCGCGCTGGGACTGTTTCAAGGCGAGAATCGCACCCAGAGCGACGTCGGTTGAGCAGGCATAGATGAATGATAGTTTGGGGTCTGCAAGCATGCTCAGCGCTTCTGTGGCCGCATTTTCAGCCCTTCCACTGGTGTAGGCGCTTCTGGTCAGCTTGAGGTCGCTGTTTTCCCGCATATACCGAATGAATGTCTCACCGCGCATGGTGCTGACATATCCGAGGGTATAGTAGAGCACGCCGTAGCCGCCGCGTCCGTGGGTGGCCTTGATGTAATAGTCGGCAAGGAGGTGCGCTCCGAGACCGTGATCGAATCCCACGTAGAGAAAGGGTTGATTCCCTTCCCACTCCTTCAGCGGGGTCGTTATGTTTTGCAGGATGATCTTTGGGCGTTCCCGTTTGAGAAGAGGCTCGATGAGCTCCTTGTGATCGTAGATGTCGAGGGTGAAGACAAGGTAGTCGGGATCTTTGCTGAGCGCTTCCTGAAGGTGCTGTTCCAGCTCTCCCTTCCTCCCGGGGGTCGAATAATACTGATCAAGATTGTATCCGATCCGCATTTCATCCATCCGTGCCTTGAATGAAGAAAGGCTGCGGCGCCAGTAGTCTGAAACCTGTTGGGTAGGGTAGATGATTGCGACGGTGACAGGAGTCTTTTCCTCGGATTCGTACCTCCGCGCCGGCTTTCGCACCTGTTGGGCGAAGGAGTCCATCAGCTCGCGTTGCTCCGGGTGTACCTGCAGGAAATCATCGATCCGCAGGTAAGGAGAGTCGAAAGCTGCCGCGGAACGGCAGGTTCCCACTGATGCTCCTGCCAATGTCAGGAGAAAACAGAAAATAATGATTCGTTTCAAGTTGCCACCACTGCAACCTTTGGGGTCGTTGTTAGTCTTTTTTTTAACCTTAACCTTTTTACATGAGAGCTGACAACTCCGGGATTTTCCGGCTCAAAAAAGAAGGGGCGGCATCATACGATGCCGCCCCTGTTTATTCGAGTGAGACCAGACTATTTGTCGCGTTTGCTCATGGCAAGGCGCATGCAGTAGATTGCGCCGCCCCATGTTACGCCCAGACCAACACACATCATCAGAATTGCAGAAGTGGACATGGATAACTCCTAGTCTTTTTTAACGAAACCGTAGGATGCTTCGCGCTTGTTCAGGACCAGTGCCAGAATGAAGGCGACAGGCAACAGGGACCAGCCCAGCAGGATCAGATCCGAAGAGGCGTATCCGCCGTACGGGGTGCCGATGTCGGTGACGACGTTCATTATGAAGGTGTAACCGAGGACAGCGACAGTCACCAGCTTCAGGAAGATCTGCCACAGGGAGCCGACTGTGAAGTCGGAGGTGGAGTTGACATGCTTGCGGATGTCCTCAAGCCCGATGACGTAGCTCATCAGGATGATTTCCACCAGGGCCATGCCCAGAATGCAGAGGTTGTTGATGAAGTGGTCGACGATATCGAGAATCAGCAGGCCGCCGCCAGTGGTGAAGACCAGGGTCATTGCGTAACCGAATGCGCAAACCAGGGTTGCGGTGCGTTTGCGGCTGATGCCGAACTTGTCGATGAAAGAGGAGCAGACAGCTTCCACGATGGAGATGTGGGAGCTGAGGCCCGCCATGGTCAGGCACAGGAAGAACAGGGTGCCGAAGAAGGCGGGTGCGGGCATGGTGTTGATGGCTGCGGGAATGGTGATGAAGGCAAGGCCGACACCGGCACCGGCGACGTCAGAGACACTCTGGCCGGTAGCCTGGGCCATGTTACCCAGCACGGAGAAGATCATCACACCGGCGAGCAGGGAGAAGCCGCAGTTGATGAAAACGGTCATGGCCGCGTTGTTGTTGATATCCGATTTCTTGGGCAGGTAGCTGGAGTAGGCCAGCATGATGGCGAAACCGATGGACAGGGAGAAGAAAATCTGTCCGTAAGCATCGGCCCAGACAGAGAAGTCTGCCAGCTTGGAGAAGTCGGGACGGAACAGGAAGTCGAGGCCGGTTGCAGCGCCGGGGAGATTGACCACGCGGGCGATGAGCACCAGCACCAGGATGAACAGCAGCGGGATGAGGACCTTGCAGGCACGCTCGATACCTTTGCGAACACCGGAGGTGATGGCCAGCCAGGTGATACCCCAGGCAAGGGTGCAGGCGCCGAGGATGGGCCAGCGGATGCCGCCCAGCTCAAAGGGCGATCCGGTCAGTCCCAGATAGTCACCGAAGAAGAATGCCTTTGGATCGGCTCCCCAGCCCTGATTAAAGGCAAATCCGGTGTAGTTGATGGTCCAGCCGATGACGGCCACATAGTAAATGGAAATGACCAGAGCTACCAGAACCTGCATCCAGCCGAGAAATTCGTATTTCGAGCCGAGAGCACGGAATACCTTGGGCGCGGAGCCGCGGTATTTATGTCCCATGCCGAATTCAAGGATCATGAAGGGAATACCTGCTGTGAGCAGAGCAAAGATGTATGGGATGAGGAAGGCGCCGCCGCCGTTGTCATACGCCATGTAGGGGAAACGCCAGATGTTTCCCAGTCCTATCGCGGAGCCAACCGCTGCCAGTACGAAACCGGCACGGGAACCCCATTGTTCACGTTGAGCCATTATGATTCACCTATTTTAGAAAGTCATTCCCGCATTTATGCGGGTTCAAGAAAGGACGAGACAGTGATTGTCGAAATATCGTCCACAAACGTAAAAAAGTCGAAAATTATGACAAAAAAGCAAATTTTCGGTGACTCTTTCCTGTTTTTCTCCCCAAAAAACGGAATTTTCACTATGTAAAAAAAACGATTTTGTCTACCTCGGAGAACTCTTTTGTTTTGGGCAATTTGCGGATTTTCCGATGCTGCAGAGTGTTAAAACGCCAGTTCTGCCGGGGGTGTGGGGAAGAAAAGGTTATTTCATAATTGTAGGAAATTAAATATCTTCATCTTTCAAAAAACGGAAAATTGAAGGAAAAGACAGATGGGGGCATGAAATTATTCCATATTGAAAATACGGCGTTTTTTGCACTGCTGCGGTCCCGACAGCTCGTCAGCGGGACCGCAACAGTCAACTTTAAAATGTAATGATCGTATACCCCTTGTCAGCATAGGCAGCCATGGAAGGATGACCCATCATGTCATCAAGCAGCGGCAATCCCGCGGCTTCCACCGCCTCGGTAGCTCCCAGTTTGGCCGAACACGCCTTGCACGCACCATCAATCAACCCTGCTTTCTTGGCTTTCATGTACGGTCCATGAAATGGGCAGCTCTCTTTTTCCAGCTCGCCGATCAGTTTGACCGCCGCCCCTTCAATGACGATCGTCACTTCTTTCCCTTTGCTCTTCATATCCACGGCATTGAGCAGCACATGGACAAAGCACATCAATTCGCCGTTGAACGCATACAAACAAAACATATCAACTCCATTGGGTTGGTTAGATTACGTGCCGGCACTGTAGCCGACATGTGAACGCATGTGCAACTGAAAGGGGGCATTCGTTTCGTGTGTTTGTTGAGTGGAATTTGTAACACCCTCAATTGATGCGTAATATCTTAATGAAGAAGGCTTTACTATATATCATGGGTTTATTAAAAAGCAGTTGTGATGAAAAGTAGGTAAGCGTCAGTAATGCTTTTCTAGTTTGAGAAAACGCCAAGCCAGGCAAAGCGAAATTTCGGGTTAGGGGTCGAGAGTATCCTCCCGGACAAAGGCAGGTTTCATGAAACGAGCATCTGTTGAGATCGCGGGGCAGGTTGTTGCTCCCGGCGAGCACAAGACCATCGTCCTCCCTGTTCCGGATACGTCCCTGCGGCAAGGTTCCGGCATGCCTGTTCATGTCTGGCATGGACGGCGAGAGGGGCCGAGCCTCTTCATTACGGCCGCCATTCACGGCGACGAACTGAACGGCATTGAGACCGTCCGGCGACTGATCAATCTCAAACGACTTAAGTCCATGGCCGGGACACTGTATGCTGTTCCTGTGGTCAACATTTACGGATTCACATCCAACTCGCGCTATTTGCCGGACAGAAGGGATCTCAACCGCTTTTTCCCGGGCAAAACCGGTGGGTCACTGGCGTCAGAGCTAGCCAACGTCCTGTTCGACAACGTTGTTGAGCGATGCCAGTACGGTATTGATTTGCACACAGGCTCCAACCACAGGAAGAATCTCCCTCATCTACGTGGTAATATGGATGATGAAGTCGTACGCAACATGGCCGAGGCATTTGGGGCTCCTTTAGCTCTCACTCTGTCAGGGACTGAGGGGACATTACGATATACTGCTGAGGAGCAAGGGGTTAAAATTCTGCTTTTTGAAGCCGGGGAGTCTCTCCGGTTTGACGAGTTCTCCATCCGCGCTGGTGTTCGGGGCATCACATCTGTCATGGAGCACCTGGGCATGCTGACTCCACGGAAAAAAACAAAGAGAAAGCGAATCCCCATGCAGGTGGCTCACGACCGGACATGGTGCAGAGCCAATGCCAGCGGCCTTTTCAAGGCCAAGGTCAAACTGGGCCAGCGAGTCGACAAAGGGGAGCCGTTGGGAGCGATTCTCGACCCGTATGGCTCACACAGTGCCATAGTCGAGTCCCCGAAAAACGGCGTGGTGATCGGCGTTCAATCCTTGCCAACAGTGTATAAGGGAGATGCGGTGATGCACATCGCCTGCTTTGAAGCCCTTGCCAAAGCAGAAGCATCCGTAGACAGATTCTCGGAAATCATCATGGACGAGGAATTCATATCCTGATGGGTTTACTTATTAATTTTGATGGAGACAGCTCGCATGACTGAAGAAATTGAGCATAAACTACAAACCCGTCATCTCCGCATGGATGACTATGATGAACTGCGCAATATTTACAAGCGGGTCTACAAGGGGATAGACACCCCGTGGACGAGAGAGCAGATAGCGCTGCTGACCAGAATCTTTCCCGAAGGTCAGGTCTGCATCGAGGACAATGGCGTCCCCATTGCGATTGCACTGTCCATTGTCGTCGATTTCAGTCTGATCGGCGAGCATCATACCTATGACCGGATCATCAGTAACGGCACCTTCAAATCCCATGATCCCGAGGGAGATTACCTCTACGGGATAGAGGTCTTTGTGGACCCGGAGTACCATGGGATGCGACTTGGCCGTCGACTGTACGATGCCAGAAAGGAAATCGCCGAAAACCTCAATCTCAAGGGCATTTTGCTGGGCGGTCGAATTCCCGGCTATCATAACGTATCAAGCGAAATGACCCCGCAGGAGTATATCCTCAAGGTTAAGAACCGTGAGATATACGACCCGGTGCTCACCTTCCAGATTTCCAACGACTTTCATGTCCGCAATCTGCTGGATGACTATTGGCCCGGCGATCACCACTCGAAAGGCAATGCCGTGCTCCTGGAATGGGTGAACATCTACTACCAGAAGAAAACACGACTGGTGGGGCGTACCAAATCCATTGCCCGCCTCAGTGTTGTCCAGTGGGAGATGCGCCGCTTTCAATCGTTTGAAGAGTTCATGCAGCAGGTGGAGTTCTTCATTGATACGGTCAGCGCATACCAGTCGGATATCATCCTTTTCCCCGAGCTGCTCAATGCGCCTCTCATCAGCATGTACGATGACAAGTCCCCAGCAGATGCCATGCGGCTGTTGTCGGAACACACCGAAGGCATGCGTCAGGCCATGACCGAAATGGCTCTCAGCTACAATATCAACATCATCACCGGCAGTGTTCCCCAGATTCAAGAGGACGGTATGCTTCAGAACGTCAGCTTCCTGTGTCGGCGTGACGGTACCTGGGATAGTCAGACCAAGCTGCACATCACGCCGGAGGAAGACGCACACTGGGGCTTCACCGGTGGCAACGAGCTGAAAGTCTTTGATACCGATGTCGGCAAGATCGGCGTGCTGATCTGCTATGATGTGGAGTTTCCGGAATTGGCGCGACTGCAAACAATGCAGGGCATGAAAATGTTGTTTGTTCCCTTCTGGACGGACACAAAAAACGGCTACCTCCGTGTGCGCCGCTGCGCCCAGGCCCGAGCCATCGAAAACGAGTGCTTTGTCGCTATCTCCGGCAGTGTCGGCAACATCCCCAAAGTGGAAACAATGGGCATCCAATACTCGCAGTCCGCCATTTTCACCCCATCCGACTTCGCCTTCCCCCACGATGCCATCGCCTCGGAGGTGACCCCGGGCATCGAAACCACCCTCATCACCGACGTCGACCTCGACCTGCTCAAGGAACTCCGCTCCCAGGGAAGCGTCCGCAACATGGACAGCCGAAGGACCGACTTATATGAATTGAGGTGGAAAGGCGGGAAGTAGAGTTGGGCAGCATTTCCCTTTACGTTCACCAAGAGGCTCACGCTTGTTGAAAAAAACAACAAGCACTTCTCTACGGTAATTAAAATGCTCTTTAAGTATTAATAAACGACACAATATCAGACACATATTCTTGGCGAGCAGTGCCGCGTGCACTTGGATTCATTTTATATTTTATTATATTCTGATCCAATCCCCAGTGATCTTTCAAGTAGTCGTTTCCCCTGCTCCCAGCTAAAGCTAATATCCGGTTGGGATTCAGAATATCTAATTCTTTTTTGGTAAGTAAAAAGCCTTGACCACTATGTGCACAGTAGGCCCGCATATCAGTGGTTACTCCATTGCTTACCTGTCCTAAATTGCAGTGCACAACATTGGTAATCGCCACTCTATCAAGTCCATTTTCAAGAGTCCCATAACTTTGTATAAGGATATCTCTTATGGTTGAAATATAAGGTTTTTTATCTTCGTTGATTATCT
>MDTD01040004.1_pt1 | contig 21661 bp, 19 predicted proteins | sample 811221 | NCBI WGS metagenome assembly MDTD01 (sample SAMN05326646, study PRJNA326480) | marine metagenome | isolation source: seawater | place: Pacific Ocean: South West | collected 2011 | reverse complement strand
CGATAACGGGGAAACCATCGTGCTGGGCGGGATCTATACCCAGCAGACCTCTGAAAGCGTATCGAAGGTGCCGGTGCTGGGAGACCTGCCTGTGTTCGGTCCGCTTTTCAGAACCAAGGGAATCCTAGATAATCGACGCGAACTGCTGATTTTTCTTACGCCAAGAATCATCAATCCTGTCTTGACTGCCGGCTAGGCGAAGACGGGCGGGAAGTTTCTTTACGACGTAATCGACCCGGATTCATGATCTCTGCAAGTAATATCTATCTCGTTGGTCCCATGGGGGTGGGCAAGACCACGGTGGGCCGTTCCCTGGCCAAAAGTCTCGGGATGGAGTTTGTCGATTCCGATCAGCAGATTGAGGAGCGAACCGGCGTCAGTATCAGTACCATTTTTGATATTGAAGGTGAGGCCGGATTTCGTGAGCGCGAAGCCAAGGAGATCTTTGAACTGGTGAAGCGGACGAATATTGTCCTTGCGACCGGAGGCGGGGCGGTTACGCGGGAGGATGTTCGCAAGGCGATGCGGCATAACGGGCTCGTGATCTACCTGCATGCGACGCTGGAGATGCTGGTCGAGCGAACCCGTTCCAGCAAAAATCGCCCGCTTCTGAATACCGGTGCCGATCCGCGTGAGGTGCTCGAGGCGTTGATGCTGGAGCGCGATCCTCTCTATCGGGCAGAAGCGGATATCGTTTTTGAAACGGATTCTCGCTCGCCGCACGCCGTCGCGCGCGATATCTGCACAGAGATTCGCAAACGTTGGCAACGCTGAACGTTGAACTCGGCAACCGAAGCTACCCGATCATCGTCGGGAACGGTTTGCTGAGGGACGAGGCTTTACTCGCACCCTATATTGCCGGTGATGAGGTCGTTGTCCTCACCAATGAGACGATCGCTCCCCTCTACCTTGATAAGGTCACCACGTCACTCAAAGACCGCCAGCTCATCTGTCAGGTGCTTCCTGACGGAGAGCAGTTCAAAAATCTCGACACGTTGCAGAGTATCTTCGATACCCTGCTGGAGAATCGCTGTAGCCGTACCACCACCCTGATCGCGCTCGGCGGCGGAGTGATCGGCGATGTGGTGGGATTCGCGGCGGCATGCTATCAGCGCGGAATTCCCTTCATTCAACTGCCAACGACACTGCTGGCACAAGTGGATTCGTCTGTCGGGGGCAAGACGGCCGTCAATCACCCGCAAGGGAAAAACATGATTGGGGCGTTTCATCAGCCCGCTTGCGTGGTTTCCGATACCGGGACACTGGCGACCTTGGATCCTCGGCAATTAGCAGCGGGGATCGCTGAGGTCATCAAGTACGGCCTCATTCGCGATCGCACGTTCTTCAGTTGGCTTGAGGAAAATATCGAGCGTTTGCTGCGCTACGAGGATGACGCGCTGGAGTTCGTGATCCTGGAATCCTGTCGGCACAAGGCGCAGGTGGTGGCCAATGACGAAAGGGAAGCCGGTGAAAGAGCGCTCCTTAACCTTGGACATACTTTTGGTCATGCGATCGAAGCTGCGACGGACTATGTCGGTTGGCTGCATGGCGAAGCAGTTGCCGTGGGTATGGTGATGGCAGCGACCATGTCTGAGAAGATGGGTTGGCTGGACATAGCTGAGGTGGAGCGTATTCGGGAGTTGGTGAAACGGGCGGGCCTTCCGGTGATGCCTCCGGCCGCGATGTCGCCTAACGATTTCATGAAACACATGACCGTTGATAAGAAAGTCAGCGGTGGGCGAATCCGTCTTGTGTTGTTGAGTGAACTTGGCCAAGCATCACTCATTTCAGATTATCCTGACGAATTGCTGGCTGAAGTGCTCGACGCATTCAGGGTCTAGAGCAGTCTCGCAGAACTGCACCATTGCGGGGCAGTTTCTTGTTCCATAAGCAGAATGCTTTCCCGTTATAAAGTTTTAACGTTTGAAGCGGTTCATCTGTGTCGGTATACTCATCCGGCCGTCGCGCCCATGTGTGATTCGGGAGCGGCTCCTGCCTGTTGACGGGCGCTAAGTCCGCCTCCGTTATTCGCCTTTTGATCGCGCTTTGTGGATGAGTGTCTAACGACGCCCAATTGGCAACAGTCGGTAACTCTCCTGACTTTATGAACGCTTTGAAGACAACGGCACCTCAGCGGAACAGCCTGTATGACCCCGCCTACGAGCACGACAGTTGTGGCGTGGGGTTGGTGGCGCACATCAAAGGCGTCCCCAGTCGCGCGATCGTCGATGACGCTTATGCTGTCCTTAAGAGCATGGAACACCGTGCCGGTGTAGGGGCGCAGCCCAATAGCGGTGATGGGGCAGGCATGTTAACGGCGCTGCCTTATGATTTTCTTGCACGGGTGGTGCCCAAGGAGCTGGGCGCCGAATTGCCCGCCCGCGGCGCGCTGGGGGCGGGCCTGGTTTTTTTGCCCCGCGATGCCAAAGAACGGGCATTGTGCAAAAGAGAAGTGGAAACGCTAGTCGATCAGCACGGGCAGCAACTGATCGGTTGGCGCGTCGTACCTGTTGCTCCGGACGAGGCCGATCTCGGTGCCGCAGCAAGACTCACTGAGCCGCACAGCGAACAGTTGCTCGTTGGTGCGGCACCTGGTTTGGATCAGGAGGCCTTCGAGCGACAGTTATTCCTGATCCGCAAAGCGGCGAGCCACAAATTGCGCACGCACGCAGCACTTTCCCAGGCAGAGATGTTCTATATCTGCTCGCTCTCCAGTCGGGTCATGATCTACAAAGGCATGCTTCGCACCCTGCAGTTGATGGATTATTTTCCCGATCTGAAGGCGCCCGACTACATTAGCCATCTTGCGATGGTGCACGCCCGCTTTTCGACCAACACCTTTCCGAGTTGGGACCGGGCACATCCGATGCGGCTGATTGCCCACAATGGGGAGATCAATACGTTCAGGGGCAACCGAAACTGGATGCAGGCCCGAGAGGGGGCAATGCAGAGCGACGACTTCGGGGATGATCTCGCGTCTCTTTTCCCGGTGGTTGAGCCAGACTGTTCGGATACCAGCGGGTTGGATAACGCGCTGGAATTTTTAATGAGAACCGGGCGGTCCCTGCCGGAATCCATTCTCATGATGATCCCCGAGGCTTGGCAGAAACACGAATCGATGGATCCCGCCAAGCGTGCGTTTTATGAATATCACTCTGCAATGATGGAACCTTGGGACGGTCCCTCGTCGGTGACTTTCACCGACGGAAGGTGTATTGGTGCCGTACTGGACCGCAATGGATTGAGGCCCAGCCGTTACTACGTTACCGCAGATGATCGGGTCGTCATGGCGAGTGAGGTCGGCGTATTGGACGTTGCACCGGACCAAATTGTTCACAAAGGCCGTCTTCAGCCGGGGCGCATGTTCCTCATTGATTTTGATCAAGGAGAGTTGATACCCGATGCCGAGGTCAAGGCGAGCCTGGCGCAGCAGCGTCCTTATGGGGCTTGGCTCAAGCAAGAGCGGATTGAACTCTCAGATCTCGTCGTGCCGACGCAGGTCCCCGGCCTGCATTCCGATTCCCTGATTCCCCGTATGCGCGCTTTTGGCTATACCCGGGAGAGCCTCGATTTCATGCTGATTCCCCTCGTGCATGAAGAGCGGGATCCTGTGGGATCGATGGGTAATGACTCTGCGCTCGCCTGTCTTTCTGATCAGCCCCGACTGACTTACGATTATTTCAAGCAACTGTTTGCACAAGTGACCAATCCCGCGATCGACTCGATTCGTGAGGATGTGATCATGTCGCTGGAGTGTTTCGTCGGCCCTGAGCAAAACCTGCTCGAGACCTCGGCGGCGCATTGTCATCGACTGAGAGTACCTCATCCCATCTTGACGCACGATGAGACCGCTGCGCTTAAGGCCCTGGATTATCGTGGTTGGCACAGTCAGATTATTGATGTCACTTTTGATCGGGCTTCTGGAGCTGAAGGGCTGGTGCCGGCCCTGCAGCGCATCTGCGCCGAGGCGGAAGCCGCAGCGGATGCCAACACCAGTGTCGTCATCCTGTCTGACCGTGCAGTCGCTGTGGATCGTCCAGCGGTCAGTATGCTGCTGGCTGCGGGCGCCGTCCACCAGCATCTGGTCCGTCGCGCGAAACGGACTCGTATCGCACTTGTGGCGGAAACCGCAGAGGCCAGCGAAGTCCACCATCATTGCCTGCTCATCGGCTTTGGTGTTGATGCCATCAACCCGTATCTCGCACTGGAGGCTTTATGGCAGGCCCGTCAGGATGACAAGCTTATTGGTGAGGCATTGGCGACTGACGCGGATGTCGTAGCCGCTTACCGCAAGGGTGTGGCAAAAGGAATGCTCAAGGTGATGGGCAAAATGGGTATCTCAACACTGCAATCCTATAAGGGTGCCCAGATTTTTGAGGCCGTAGGCCTGCACAGCGATGTGATCTCCCTGTGCTTTACCGACACGGCAAGTCGACTTGAGGGTGTGGGCTTTGAGGTATTGGCTGAGGAAACACTCCGTCGCCACGACTTGGGTTTTCCCAAGATGCCCCGGGATAACGTGGTGACGCTGCCTAATCCCGGTGAATATCACTGGCGGGCAGGCGGACGCAAGCATGCCTGGGAGCCGCGCGCGATTTCCAGCTTGCAGCGCGCCTCCGGGCAAAACAGCCAGGAGGCCTACCGGGAATTCTCCGAACTCATCAATTCAGAGTCGAGCGGCCGTTGCACGCTTCGTGGCCTGATGTCGCTGCGTGAAGGCGTAGCAGGGCCATCCGTGCCGCTTGAGGAAGTGGAGCCGGCTGCCGAACTGGTTAAGCGGTTTTGTACGGGAGCGATGAGTTTTGGGTCCATTTCGCCTGAGGCACACGAGACGCTTGCCGTCGCGATGAATCGGCTTGGCGGAAAAAGCAATACGGGCGAGGGGGGCGAGGACCCAGAGCGTTTCAAGCCTATGGCGAATGGTGATCTCAAACGTTCAGCAATCAAGCAGGTGGCTTCAGGCCGGTTTGGCGTGACTGCCTGGTACCTCGCCAATGCCGACGAGATCCAGATCAAAATCTCCCAGGGGGCCAAGCCGGGAGAGGGGGGCGAACTGCCCGGCACCAAGGTAGACGGAACCATTGCGCGAATTCGATATTCCACGCCTGGTGTGGGATTGATCAGCCCGCCGCCGCATCATGACATCTATTCGATCGAAGATCTGGCCCAGCTGATTTATGACCTAAAAAATGCGAATCCTAAGGCGCGTGTCAGCGTGAAATTGGTCGCTGAGGTGGGCGTAGGAACGATTGCGGCAGGTGTGGCGAAGGCCCATGCCGATCATATTCTCATTGCCGGAGATACCGGGGGCACTGGCGCTTCCCCGCTGACCAGTATCAAGCACGCGGGGTTGCCCTGGGAGTTGGGTCTTGCAGAAACCCACCAGACCCTGGTGATGAATGATCTTCGCAGTCGAGTGACCCTCCAGACAGACGGCGGCATCAAGACAGGTCGCGACGTCGTGATCGGAGCGCTGCTCGGTGCCGAAGAAATCGGATTTTCGACAGCACCGTTGATCGCGTTGGGCTGCATCATGATGCGCAAGTGTCATCTGAACACCTGTCCGGTGGGGATTGCAACGCAGGATCCTGAGCTGCGAAAGAAGTTTCATGGCCAGCCGGAGCACGTCGTGAACTACCTGTTTTTTGTTGCTGAGGAGGCGCGGGAGATCATGTCGCGGCTCGGCTTCCGTACTTTCAATGAAATGGTCGGCCGGACCGACGTGATCGAAGCGGCTACGGCAATCTCACACTGGAAGGCAAGCGGTATCGATCTTGAGCCGTTGTTGAGTCCCGCAGAAAAGTTAAGCGATGACATGGGCGTGTATTGTCAGAAAGCGCAGGATCACGGCCTGGATGAGGCGCTGGACTCGACTCATCTTATCCCACTGAGCCAGTCCGCAATTCATGATGCGAAGACCGTCACTTTCGAACTGCCCATTCGTAATGTGAATCGCACCGTCGGTACCATGCTGAGTCATGAGGTAGTCAAACATCATGGTGAGCAAGGACTCCCGGACGGTACGATCCATGGTCGTTTCACCGGATCCGCAGGACAGAGTTTTGGTGCCTGGCTGGCACAGGGCATCACGCTGGAGCTGGCCGGTGATGCCAATGACTATGTCGGTAAGGGGTTATCCGGCGGGCGTATTGTCATTTATCCCCAGAAGGGCACGACCTTTGTTCCTCAGGACAACGTCATTGTGGGGAATGTTGTTTTGTATGGGGCAACCGGGGGGCAGGCATTTTTCCGCGGTCGGGCGGCCGAGCGATTTGCGATACGCAATAGCGGGGCCAGTACCGTGATCGAAGGGCTGGGTGATCATGGCTGCGAATACATGACCGGGGGGCGCGTCGTCGTGTTGGGGCCGGTTGGCCGTAATTTTGCTGCCGGGATGTCTGGCGGTATTGCGTATGTGCTCGCTGATGACCGGTCCGCATTTGTGATCAACTGCAATCAGGAACTGGTGGATCTTGAATCGATTTCAGGTGACAGGGAGGCGGACGACCTGCGCAGTCTTCTTGAGGAGCATGTCCGCTGGACAGGATCCGAGGTTGCCGCTGCGTTGATCGACAACTGGGAGGCATCGCTATCGCGCTTCGTCAGGGTGATACCTCGTGACTACAAGCGGGTATTGGCCGACCAGCAAAGCGAAGACCTCGCGGCGCCGTCAGCGGCGTAAGGCGCAGACATCGTGCGTCAGTTAAACCGGTGAGCCAGCAGAGGACGACGCAGCTATGGGCAAGGTAACGGGTTTCAAGGAATTTCCTCGTTCGGCAGTTCCCTATCGGACTGAAGCCGAGCGTCTGGCTGATTTCGATGAGATTTTCTCTGGTGCCGATCCAGAACATCTGCAGACCCAGGGGGCACGGTGCATGGATTGCGGTGTTCCCTTCTGCCAGTCGGAGGAGGGCTGCCCCGTAGACAATCTGATTCCTGAGTGGAATGACCTTGTTTATCAGGACGAATGGCACGCAGCGCTCGATCGTCTGCACGCGACCAACAATTTCCCGGAGTTCACCGGGCGGGTATGCCCTGCACCCTGTGAAGGAGCGTGTGTCCTCGGGATCACAGAGCCGGCGGTGACCATCAAGAATATCGAGCAGGCGATTATTGATCGGGGGTTTGAAGAGGGATGGGTAGAGCCCGTTACTCCGCAGCAACGCTCCGGCTTTAAGGTTGCCGTGGCAGGATCAGGACCGGCAGGTCTCGCGGCGGCTGACCAACTGAACCGCGCGGGTCATGCTGTTACGGTCTACGAGCGGGCAGATCGCATTGGCGGGCTGCTGATGTACGGCATTCCCATGATGAAGCTGGACAAACGTTTGGTGGAGCGCCGAGTCGGTTTGTTGCGCCAGGCCGGAGTCGATTTTGTGACCCGTACCAATATTGGCATCAAGGCCGCGGTGTCGACAGACCATATGATTAACCTCATGGAGGAAGGCCGGGATGAGACCGCCTATCTGTCCGTGGAGGAGGTGCTGGACCGGTACGATGCGCTGGTGCTCGCGGTAGGGGCGACCGAGGCGCGCGATCTGCCCATTCCAGGCAGAACAGCATCCGGTATCCATTTTGCGATGGAGTACCTGACGCGCAGCACGCAGAGTCTCTACGAAAAGAGTCCGTCATCGATCAATGCTGCCGGCAAACGGGTCATTGTGATTGGCGGAGGTGATACCGGTGCCGACTGCATCGGTACCGCACTGCGACAAGGCTGCCAAAGCATCGTAAACTTCGAGTTGCTTGATCGTCCGCCCAATGAGCGGGCATCGAGTAACCCCTGGCCACAGTGGCCGCTTATCGTCCGCAGTGACTACGCCCATACAGAAGCACAGCACCGGTTTGGAAAAGACCCGCGAAACTACAGCCTGCTCTCAAAGTCCTTTCTTATGGGCGATCAAGGTGAGGTACGCGGCGTCCAGACGGTCGAGGTGGACTGGTCACGACCCAGTGATGGCGCGCCATTTTCAGAGATTGAAGGCTCTGAGCAGGAGTGGTCCTGTGATCTGGTTTTTCTATCTATGGGGTTTACAGGGCCCGAAGGGACATTGCTCGATCAATTGGGTCTCAAGAGTGATTCGCGGTCGAATATTCTGGCCCAGGCGCCGGACTACCTGTCTTCTCGCACGCCTGTTTTTGCCGCGGGCGACTGCCGCCGGGGCCAGTCTTTGGTGGTCTGGGCAATTCGTGAGGGTCGAGAAGTGGCTGAGGCGGTCAATAACTACCTGCGGAAGCGATCCGAGATCTCTGCCGTTGCCTGAGGCGTTGTGCCCGTGAGCCGCGCGACCATCGCCGTCGATCAGCGGCTTATCGTTGCTCTGGATGTTCCCAGTGGCGCTGAAGCCCGAGAACTCGTCGATACCCTGGGCGACAGTGTCGGTTTCTATAAGGTGGGGCTTGAACTCTTTACCGGTACGGATGGTTTTGCGACTGTCGACTGGTTGAGCGACAACGGCAAACAGGTTTTTGTTGATCTCAAGTTCTTTGACGTCCCGGCGACCGTGGCGCGGGCCGTGAAGCAATTGCGGGGACGGAATATCACCTTTGCGACAGTGCATGGCAACGACGCCATCATGCGGGCAGCGGCCGAGGCTTCGGACGATGTCGGTATTCTCGCCGTGACGGTGTTGACGAGCCTGGATTCGGCAGATATGCGGGATCTGGGGTTCGACTGCGACCTTCCAGCGCTTGTGCAGTCCCGGGCAGAGCGCGCCGTGACTTTAGGGTGTGCGGGCGTGGTGGCGTCTGGAGAAGAGGCCGCGGTACTGCGCGGCAGCTTGGGCGACCGGGGCGTAATTGTGACGCCCGGAATCCGTCCGGGACAACATGATGACGACCAGAAACGGGCAGTTACCCCAGCCCAGGCACTGCATAATGGGGCCGACTATCTCGTGGTCGGGCGGCCGATTCGTGACGCAGACAATCCAAAAGCAGCAGCAGAGGCGGTCCAGTCTGAGATCCATTCTGCCCTGGCAGTATGAACGCATCCCATCCTGACCTGAAAAACGACCGCCTGATGAGGGCGTTGCGCCGACAGGACGTTGACTGTACCCCGGTCTGGATCATGCGCCAGGCCGGCCGGTATCTTCCGGAGTACCGTGCCACCCGTGCACGAGCGGGAGACTTCCTGACGCTTTGCAAAACGCCGGAACTCGCCTGTGAAGTAACGCTCCAGCCTCTGGAGCGGTTTGATCTTGATGCTGCGATTCTTTTCTCGGACATCCTGACGATACCCGATGCGATGGGTTTGGGGCTCAGCCTAAAGGAAGGTGAGGGCCCGCGCTTTTCCCGTCCGGTTCGAACGGCTGCGGATGTTGACGCCCTGACGCTGCCTGATCCTGAGGGAGAACTTCGCTATGTCATGGACGCCGTCAGGCTCATTCGACAGGAACTGCACGGGCGGGTCCCTCTCATTGGATTTGCGGGCAGCCCCTGGACTCTGGCGACTTATATGGTGGAAGGCCAGAGCAGTCGTGATTTTTCAATCGCCAAGAACCTGATTTACCAGGATTCTTCAGTGGCTCGTCGACTGCTGGCCCTTTTGAGTAATGCCATCGCGTTGTACCTGACGGCACAGGCACACGCCGGGGCCCAGGTCCTGATGCTCTTTGATACCTGGGGCGGTGCCCTGGGTCATGCCGAATACCGTCACTTTTCGCTGGATCCCATGGCGCAAATAGTGGACGCGCTTCGGGCTGATGCGGTTGCCCGTGAATTACCGATCATTGTGTTTACCAAAGGAGGCGGACAGTGGCTGTCCCGAATCTCACAAATCGGATGCGATGCCCTGGGTTGCGACTGGACCACCTCCCTTAGGGAGGCTCGGCGCCTGGTGCAGGACCGGGTAGCACTACAGGGCAACCTCGACCCGGCAGTGCTCAATGCTTCTCCTGAGAAGATCCGCTCAGCCGTTCGGGACGTTCTAGAAGATTATGGAACAGGTCCCGGCCATGTCTTCAACCTGGGTCACGGCATTACGCCGGGGATTGATCCCGAGAATGTCAAAGTTCTGGTGGACTCTGTCCACGAATTGAGTCGAACCCCGATTTGAGTCTATTGGTTGAGCCCCGGGGCGTTTAGTCGGGGACAGGCACAGTGTAGTTGAGCGCCAGTCGTCCGCCGTCTGCGTAGATGCATTGCCCCGTGATATACGACGCATCATCACTTGCGAGAAAAAGCGCAATACTGGCGACTTCATCGACGTCGCCGCAGCGCCCCATGGGGGTGCGTGACAGGATGGCATGCCGCTTGGCTTCATCCGTCATGACCTGCTGGAGCATCTCTGTCAGGATGCTGCCAGGGCCGATGGCGTTAACCCGGACATGCTTGTCCGCAAGTGCTACCGCCATGACCCGGGTGAGCTGATCCAACCCTCCTTTGGAAACGTTATAGGGCAGGATGTTCGGGATGGTCATAATGCCATTCACGGAAGACATGTTGATGATGCTGCCGCCCCCGGCAGCCACCATATGCCGACCTGTGGCCTGACTCATAAGAAATGCGCCCTTGAGGTTGACCGAGAGTACTTTGTCAAAATCCTCTTCACTGATCTCCAGAACCTCTCCTGAACGCAGGATGCCCGCGTTGTTGACGCAGATGTCGATACGGCCAGCATCGGCAATAATCTCGTCGATGGTGCTGTCCACTGCGGCTTTGTCAGAGACATCGGTACAGAAAAAACGTGCACCTGAGATATCTGCTGCAGCGCGAGTGCCAACGTCTTCGTTAACGTCGAGCATCATGACGCGCGCGCCTTCTTTTGAAAAACGCTGCGCAATGCCGAGGCCGATTCCCTGCGCTGCGCCGGTGATAACGGCAACCTTGTCCTGAAGTCTCATGGATTCCTCATCTCAGTGATAATGACGCTATGATGATTCTATCCCGTGTTTCTGGCCCAGAACACTTCAGGGAAGGCCAGTTTCGGCAAGGTCATACGGGACGCTATACCGCCAATGCATGCCGCTATCGAACTCTATCGACAACTTGGTTTTGTTCCCGCTCCGGCCTATCATCACCCTACGGCGCCCGGTGTCAGGTTGTTGATTAAAGAGCTGGAGACACGGAGCGCTCGTGACTAATTTTGATTTTTGGCTGGATGAATCTAAGACTTAATGAAACTGGGTGAACTTGCAGAAAAGTTAGGTGGCGTCTGCGACGGCGACGCCAATCTTGAAATCACTACGCTCGGCACCTTGGAAGACGCGGGCGCTGGCGACGTTACGTTTCTTGCGGTATCGACATCCAGCGAGCAGTTGGCAGGTTGTGCCGCCTCAGCCGTGATTCTGCGTCAAGAAGATCGGGATGCCTGGCAGGGCGCTGCCGTTGTCTGTGAGAACCCGCATCTCGGGTATGCCCGTGCCGCAAGGCTGCTGGATAACACACCCATCCCTGAGGCCGGTATTCATCCAAGCGCTGTGGTGGCAGACAGCGCGACGGTTAGCGCGACGGCCTCGATTGGCGCAAACTGTGTAATCGAGGATGATGCTGTTATTGGAGACAGTGTGATTATCGGGCCGGGCAGCGTGATTTCAGAGCGGTCTCAGCTGGGCGCACAGACCCGTCTTTTTGCCAACGTCACGGTGATGCGTGGCGTCATCATCGGTGAGCGTTGCTTCGTCAAAAGCGGGGCGGTGCTCGGCAGTGACGGATTTGGCAACACGCAGGAAGAAGGGCACTGGGTGAGAATCCCTCAGCATGGCGGGTTGCGTATTGGCAATAACGTTCAGATCGGTGCGGTCACGACAATCGATCGGGGTGCGATCGGAGATACCGTCATCGCAGATGGAGTGGTGATCGATAATCTGGTCCAGATCGGCCACAACTGCCAGATCGGCGAGGATACGGCGATCGTATCCTGCGTCGGGATCGCCGGCAGTGTGGTGGTTGGCAAGCGCTGCATCCTGGCAGGTGCGGTGGGCGTTGCTGATCATGTCAATATTTGTGATGACGTACATCTCACGGGAATGGCGATGGTCACGGGCTCTATCAATGAGCCCGGCATGTATTCCTCGGGAACGGGACTGTTGCCGGCGACAGAATGGCGAAAAGCAGCAGTACGGTTCCGCCAACTCGACGATTTAGCCAAACGGGTCAAGGCTTTGGAGAAGCATCTTAAATAGCTTCTCAGGTTCTATGGGCTTCGGATGTCCCGGCTGTAACCGGACGGTAACAAAGCTCTGTTGAGATCTCTCTTCCGAGAAGGAAGAGAAAGAAGAGAGTCCGTTATGGGCGTGCCTGATATTCTTGTTGTCGAGGATGACCGAGCAATTCGGGACATGCTCAATTTTGTCCTTGCACAACACCGCTTCAATATCATTGAGTCGAACGATGCGGAAAGCGCACAGCAGCGTATTCTGCAGAAACCGCCGAATCTGATCCTGCTGGATTGGATGCTTCCGGGCCAGAGCGGAATCGATTTTGCTCAACAATTGAGAGCGGACCCGAATACCCGGGATATTCCGATCATTATGATCACGGCGAAAGGAGAGGAAATCGATAAGGTCAGCGGGCTGAACAGCGGAGCCGACGACTACATCACAAAGCCCTTTTCCCCCAGAGAATTGATTGCGCGAATCAAGGCAGTGTTGCGAAGAGGGGCGCATACCGATGACCAGGAGGTGGTCGCAATATCGGGGCTGACGCTGAACCGGAGCCTTCATCAGGTGAAAGCGCATGGTCACCCGCTCGACCTCGGACCAACGGAATTCAAGTTGTTGCATTTTTTGATGCAGCATCCCGAGCGGGTGTATGGTCGGGATCAACTGCTGGATCGCGTCTGGGGAAGAGATGTGTTCGTTGAAGAACGGACTGTAGACGTTTGTGTCAGACGGCTCAGGAAGACACTGGAACCCCACGGATTCGATAAATTTGTAGAGACAATCAGAGGAGTGGGGTATCGCTTCTCGGCCAATCCCTCGTGACGAAAACTGACGCCCTCCTGATTAAAGAGGTATCCGTACTTGCGTTGCCGATAGCGCTTGCCGCGATTCTTGACTTCCTGTTGAGCAAGGACACGCTGCTTGTCATTTGGGTGATCGCGATCGAATTTGGACTTTATCTTCTCCAATGGTATCGGGTGCTGTTAACGTCAGAAGAGCGTCCGCCAATTCAGCAGTCTCTGAGGTTTGTCTTAACACCGCTCGCCCGACATTTCGCCTCAACCCATGAAAACGCCCGTCGGGAAGCGGTCGAGTTGTCTGCCGAGGTAGGGCGTCTGAAGATTCGGGCCACCAATCGCAAAAATAAAATGGCGACTTTGGTTCGTGACTTCAGAGATTCATTGTCGGCGCTTCCGGACGCGATTATTGCTCTGGATAGAAATAATCGAATCGAGTGGTGGAATAAGGCAGCAGGAGAGCTTGTGGGGCTCTCAAGCTCCATCGATCAAGGAAAGCGAATCGAAGTGTTTTTCCCGTCTGCGGAGTTTCGTGAATACATTGTGCAAGATGATTTGAACGATCCCATCGAGATTAGGGCGCCGGTGTCTCCGGAAAAACTGCTGTCAATCCGAATCACGCCTTATGGCGATAATCAGCGGCTGTTTCGCGCTGAGGACGTCACCCTAGTCAAGCAATTAGAGAGTGTGCGGCAAGATTTTGTCGCAAATGCCTCTCACGAACTCAGAACACCACTCACTGTAGTGCTTGGCTACCTCGAAACGCTTATTGACCAGAAAGTCTCGAATCCAGAGCAAGTGCGCAACGCCATGGAGCAGATGTATCAGCAGACGACCCGGATCAAGGGTATTGTGGAGGATATGCTGACCCTGGCTCATCTTGAGCGTGGGGAAACAGCGCCTAAAGAGAAGGTGGATATCGGCGATTTAGCATCGCGGATATGCTCGGAGGCGATTTCGCTCAGCGGAGAAAAAGAGCATGCTATCTCAGCCAATGTTGATCCAGGTTATTTTCTGATCTGGAATCCAGAGGAGATACACAGCCTCTTTTCGAATCTGGTCGTTAATGCAGTCAAATACACGCCACCGGGCGGCGAGATCACACTCGACTGGACTGGCTCGTCAAATGGTGCCTGGTTTTCTGTGCGAGACACCGGAATTGGGATTGAAAGAAGCCATATCTCGCGCCTCACTGAACGGTTCTATCGAGTTGATGTGGCCCGTTCCCGCGAGTCAGGAGGCACGGGACTGGGTCTGGCGATTGTCAAGCACGTCCTCGGTCGCATGGGAGGGGACCTGGAGATTATGAGCGAGCCGGGAGTGGGCAGTTTCTTTATTTGCCATTTTCCGGCCGAATTGGTTGAACGCAGGTCCGCCCAACAAAATAGGCCACCCTGTCACAATCCCGTAATAATGTCTCGATAATGTTCTGGCTATGGTGAAGTCAGATAATCTTTCAATAACGAAGGATCGTTAGAAGAGGTCAAAATGGAATGGATCTCAGAAATTCCCCTCGCGCTCTGGATCGCCGGGATCCTGGCGCTATATATGGCGTGGGCGATCGGAGCGAACGATGTTGCCAATGCCATGGGGACGAGCGTTGGTTCAGGGGCGCTGACCGTAGGGGGCGCCATCATCGTAGCGGCGGTTCTTGAATTTGCGGGGGCTTTTCTGGCTGGCGGGCACGTGACGGATACCGTCAGAAAGGGAATGCTCGATCTCAGCATGATGACGAGAGAGCAGTTGGTCTATGGGATGCTCGGCTCGCTGGCTGCTGCCGGTACGCTTCTGGTCGTCGCAACACGCTTTGGACTGCCGATTTCCACCACGCATTCGATCGTCGGCGCGATTGTGGGTTTTGGCGCAATTGCGGTGGGTCTGGATGCCGTCAAGTGGGGCAAGATTGCGCAGATCGTCTTGTCTTGGGTGACCTCTCCGCTGCTGGCCGGAGTGATTGCGTTTTTTATTTTTCAGATTACCCGGATAAAGGTGCTGGACAAGCCGGACCCGGTCGCTCAGATACGAAAACTCGGCCCGGTGTTTTTCTTTTTTGTCTTTTTTATCATCGGCCTGGTCACGCTATTCAAGGGCCTTAAGCCTCTTAAGCTGGATCTCAATCTGACGCAGTCGCTGATTGGATCGGTGGCGCTCGGTCTCATTGGGGCGGCCATCGGTGCCTTCTTTATTCGTCGCGTCGATCTCGGGGAGGAGAATCCCAAGCATCGTTTCAGCCGGGTAGAGCGTATTTTTGTCGTGTTACAGATTCTGACGGCGTGCGCGATTGCTTTTGCCCATGGTTCTAACGACGTTGCAAACTCCATCGGACCTCTGGCAGCCATATCTCATGCGGTCCAGGGAATGGATCTTGGCAGCAAGGCGCCGGTTGAGCCCTGGATGCTGGCCATTGGCGGTATCGGAATCGTGATTGGTCTGGCGACCTGGGGTTATCGCGTGATGGAAACGATCGGCAAAAAGATCACCGAACTCACGCCGAGCCGGGGCTTTGCTGCGGAATTGGCAGCTGCGACCACGATTGTCGTGGCATCCCGGTTGGGTATTCCCATCTCGACCACACATACTCTGGTAGGGGCGGTTCTTGGAGTGGGTCTGGCGCGTGGGATCGGGGCTTTGGATCTTAGGGTAGTCGGCAAGATCCTTGCGTCATGGGTTGCAACGCTGCCGCTCGCTGCCGGTCTTTCAATTTTCTTTTTCTATTTCTTCAAGGGCTTGTTGGCTCCTTAGGAGGGTATTGTGGCCTGGATAGACAAACTGGTGAGCAGATCACCGATTAAACCGATGCAGCAGCACATGAGTGTGGCGGTGCTTTGTGCGCGGGAAATCCTCCCGCTGTTGGACGCCATGGCGGCAGGCAGCATTGACGGCATCCGTGATCGGAGGGCAGAAATCGATCGCCTCGAGCATGAAGCGGATCAGATCAAGCATGAGATCCGCTCACACACGCCCAAGCGGTTCATGATGGCGCTTGACCGGCGAACGATTCTAGAGATCCTCGACTATCAGGACTCCATTGCGGATATCACCCAGGATATCGCAGAGCTGGCGGATCAGCGCAATATGCACCTGCCGGAGGTAATGAAAGAGCCAGTCGTGTCTCTGGCGAGGAGCGTGGTAGCGGCCTGCGATCAGGGCCAGCGTATCATTGATGAACTGGACGAACTCGTTGAGACCGGATTTGGCGATGCGGAAGTGCGCCGGGTCGATGAGATGATCTTGGAGCTGGGCCGCCTTGAAACCGAAACGGATCGTCAACTGGATGCAGCGGCCCGAAAACTGTTCTCGATTGAGGATGAACTGGGGGTAGCGACGATTTTCTGGCATCAGGTGCTTCGTCAGATCGCCACCCTGGCTGATCTGGCAGAAAGAGTGGGCAATCGTTTGCGGCTGCTGATGGCAACCTAGCTGCGGGTGGGTGTTGCTGCTGTTTTACTGAGTATCCGACGACGACGGCCTGAGCAGCCAGGCCATCAGGCCGGTCGCGATGGCCGCGCCGACAAACTGCATCAGAATAAATCCGGGCGCATTCTCGGGTGCGATCCCGCTGAAGGTATCCGTCAGGCTGCGCGCGATGGTTACGGCAGGGTTGGCAAATGATGTCGAGGCTGTGAACCAGTATGCCGCGGTAATGTAAAGCCCTACCGCGGTGGGCACGGCTTCCGGTCGCCACCGTAGTGTCCCAAGAATAGTCGCGACAAGTCCAAATGTGGCGACACCCTCCGAGAGCCATTGGGCCGGGCCGGTTCTGATGTTAGTCGATGTCTGCAGCAGGATCTCCTCAAACATCGCATGCGCCGCCAGTGTGCCCATGATCGCGCCAATGATCTGAACGCCGACATAGGCGAGCGCTTCGTTAAGTTTGATTTCGCGGCGCATCCAGAATGCCAGCGTTACGGCAGGATTGAAATGCGCCCCCGATACGGGACCGAGCATCGTGATCAGAACGAACAGGATCGCGCCGGTAGGAATCGTGTTTCCCAAAAGCGCGAGAGCCACGTTTCCGCCCGCAAGACGTTCGGCCATGATGCCTGAACCCACCACCGTCGCGAGCAGCAGGGCTGTGCCAAGGCACTCCGCTACCAGCCGACGGGAAGAAGAAAAACGCATCATGAGGTGTTTTGGGAACTGGGACTCGCGTTGCCGATCGCGTCTAGCTGCTTTTGCAAACTGACGGAATCAAGAGACTCCAGAGGCAGATCGACCAGAAGGGCAATGCGGAGCTCGAGCATTTTATAGGTCTCGGCAAAAGCCAGGTGAATCTGGTGTTGGGTGCCGTCGACCGCTGCAGGATCGGGCAGCCCCCAATGTGCAGAGACGGGCTGTCCCGGCCAGACGGGGCAGACCTCAGCGGCTGCTGAGTCACAGACGGTAAAGACGAAGTCAATTCGAGGCGCCTTGGGACCACTGAATTCTTCCCAGCTTTTCGATCTCAATGAATCCAAAGGATGGCCGAGTTTTTTCAGAAGCCCGATGGCTGCGGGATGTACCCGTCTGTTGGGATGACTGCCTGCACTGAATGCCATGAAGCGCCCCTCGCCGTCTTGATTCAGGATGGATTCCGCGAGGATGCTTCGGGCTGAATTACCCGTGCAAAGAAAAAGGACCTGGTATGGGCTTGCCTTCATATCGTTTTGTGGGAGGTCAACGGCAAACTTTAATCAGCAATGCGCTTTGAGCGCCCCTGCTGTTTTGGTTCGGAGCCCATTGGGGTACACAGCTCGGGCTGGCCGTTACAGCAATCCTCGATGAGATAGGCAAGCAGCGACTTAATGCCCTGCGGATTAACGCTGTAGATGATCGATCGGCCGTTTCGCTCTGATCTCAGCAGACCGGCCCGCGTCAAAATTGCAACGTGCGTCGACAGGGTGTTGTGACGGACACCAAGATCATCGGCAATTTTTCCTGCGGCAAGCCCCGCCGGACTGTGCTTCACCAACAGTCGGAAGATCTGAAGTCGGGACGGTTGCGCAAGGGCAGAGAGAGTGTCCACAGCAGTTGATGTGTCCATATGTCGAGTATTATCGAAATATAAAAATCAGACAAGTCACTTAAAGGCGAAAAAGGCCGCCGATTTGTTGAGGGCAGGAGTGAGTTGGGCGCTAAAGCGCCGGGCCGTGGGTCAGGTCACACGCCGATAGGTGCACTGCATCGGCATTCCGTCGGATGCCTCTATTTCTCGGTTGGCCATCAGATAACGTAGGGACGCCAGAATAGAAAGGCGGGCGCCCCCGATCAGCCGAGGATCCAAACCGGGATAAAGCGGGCCCACCATTTGCGGGATGTGCATGGGTGTCTCGGCCAAAAGCTTGAGGATGTCATCCATGCGCTGATGCCGATGGGCAATGAGTGCTGCGACGTAATCGGCAGGCGTATTAATGGGTGGCCCATGGGTTGGCCAATAGCGGTTGTCTTTTCGGTCGAGCATCAGTTGCAGGCTGTTGAGGTAGTCGGCCATGTCACCGTCTGGCGGAATAATGACACTGGTGGACCACCCCATCACGTGGTCGCCGCTGAAAACATCGCCGGAGGCAGGCAGAGCAAAGCACATATGATTGCTGGTGTGCCCCGGGGTATGTATGCACTCCACTTCGAGTGCTCCAACAGAAAAGCGCTGCCCGTGCACGAGCCGCACGTCAGGGTCGAAATCAACATCAACTCCTTCTTCAGTCCCCGCATCCCGATGTTCTGACGTGGCCCCATGGGGTCCGAACGCATAGGTCGGGGCGTCGCAAGCGGCCTGCAGGAGGCGAGCACCAGGCGAGTGATCCAGGTGACAGTGCGTCACCAGGATATGAGAGATGTGTTCACCCTCAAGACCTGTGATCAGTGCATTGAGATGTGCTGGATCGTCGGGTCCAGGATCAATCACGGCAACGGTTCCCGCCCCAATAATGTAAGTCCCGGTGCCGTAATAGGTGAAAGCGCTTGGGTTGCGGGCAGTGAGTCTGCGGATACCGGGGGCAAGTACTTCGATCTGTCCGTACTGAAAATCATGCTCACGGATAAGCGGGATCTCGGGCACCAAAAACCTCTTACTGTGGGGCAGACCACGCCTGGGAGAGTGGATCGAAAATCTCGACAGGGCCGAACTGGGTCTTGTAGGACATTTTGGGACAGTCTTCTATCCAGTATCCCAGGTAGAGGTTGTCATAGTCCACCGAGCGAGTGAGTTCGATCTGGTGGAGGATTGTCAGCGTGCCGGGGCTGCGACGCGTCTCGGATGGATCATAAAAGGTATAGACCGCCGACAGGCCATTGCCCACATGATCGACAACAGAGACCGAGAGCAGTCGTTTGCCAATACGCAGTTCCATCATAAAGCTGTCGACCCCTGATTCGGTCATGAATTTTTGATACTTTTCCGGGTCGGGGTTGTCCATGCTGTCACCCGGGTGGCGGTTTGCCTGGTAATTCCGGTAGAGGGCAAAGTGTTCCTCGCGAAAACCCAGCGTTCGGATTTCCATTGAGACATCCTGATTGCGTTTCCAGGTCCTGCGAAAAGCGCGATTCATCGCAAATTCCTTAACCCGGATGCGAACGGACTGACACTGTCGACACGACGGACAATGTGGACGGTAAAACAAAGCCCCGTTGCGTCTGAATCCATTTCGAATCAAGGTGTCATAGAGCGCGGAAGAGACCGAATACTTGGGATCGATTAAAAGATTTGCGGCAGTCTCGCTCGGCAAATACGGGCAGGGATGCGCCGTTGACTGATAAAGGTCAGGTGCGCTTTGCTGGCGGCTCATAACAATTCCTGTGCCGGCATGGCCCAGTGCCAACGCGCTGCTTTGTCGGGAAACCCGACAGCCTCATGGAGTTCAGCCGCAAAACGGTCGCGAGGTGTCGCTTCGGCTCCGAGTGAGGTCAGATGCTCAGAGACAACCTGACAATCAATAAACCGATACCCCTCTGCAGCAAGAGAGGTTGCCAGGCCAACAAGAGCGGTCTTCGAGGCATCAGCGACTCGGCTGAACATGCTTTCGCCAAAAAAAGCCTTCCCGATGGCAAGTCCATACAGACCGCCAACCAGTTCCCCGTTATGCCAGGTCTCCACGCTATGGGCATATCCCATCCGGTGCAACGCACAATAAGCGTCCTGCATGCCAGAGGTAATCCAGGTGCCCTCGCCGCGATTGCGGGATTCAGCGCATGCCGCGATAACGAGAGCGAAGGCACGGTCAGCGCTCACCTCAAACCCGCGCGTGCGAAGACTCTTGCGCAGGCTTTTCGAGATATGCAGTTTTGAGGGGTAGAGCACCGCGCGGGGATCAGGCGACCACCACAGAATGGGCTGATCGTTGCTGTACCAGGGAAAGATTCCCTGACGATAGGCGCTCAGTAACCGGTCAGGATTGAGATCCCCTCCGACGGCGATTAGACCCTCAGGCGATGCCGCTTCCAGCGGGGGAAAAGTATAGGTTTTCGGCAAATTTGCCATAACCAAACCATTTTAGCATCGCGTGCCCTCATCACCGTTTTGCTTGAAAGGTGAGTGCGCGTCGAGAATCTCCGTGTAGTCGGCGAGATGACTTTCTTCTTCTGCAGTGAATCGGCGCACCGCATCATGAAAGCCCTCGTGAGCCAGCCAATGTGCTGACAGCGTGGTCTGGGGGGTTAAACCGCGGCTTAACTTATGCTCCCCTTGCGCTCCAGCTTCGAACCGCTTTAAACCGTTCTCAATACAGTATTCAATGGGAGCGTAATAACATGCTTCAAAGTGAAGATCAGACGCGTGCGCCAGGGCGCCCCAGTATCTCCCATACAGGGTGTCCTTGCCGCGCAGAAAGAACGCGCAAGCAACTGGTTGGCCGCCATGGTGTGCCGTCAGCAACTGCACACCGTCCGGAATAGTCTCGATCAGGATTTCAAAAAACTTTCGGTTGAGGTAGGCATATGAGCCATGCTCAGCAATCGTGTTGCGGTAGCACGAGTACAGCAGATCCAGGTATTCGTCTGTGATGTCCTCGCCGTGGTGCCACTGAAGAGTAATGTCCTGCTCGACGACCCGTCGGCGCTCTCTCAGAATGTTTTTGCGCTTCTTTGAAGAAAGGCGCGTCAAAAAATCACCAAAGTCCTGATACTGATTGTTGTGCCAGTGAAACTGACGGCCCTCGCGCCGCACAAAGCGGTTTTCGCAAAGGAGGCGAAGATCGCTTTCTGTGCAGAAAATGCAGTGCACTGAAGATGCCTTGAGTTCAGTTGCGACGGCTGGCAACGCTTTTGCAATGCTCTTTCTGATGAGGTCCTCATCATGGTCGGGATGATGCAGCAGACGCTGCCCGCCAACCGGTGTGAACGGTACCGCAACCAGCAGTTTTGGATAATACGGCAGGCCATGACGTTGATAAGCATTCGCCCACGCCCAATCAAAGACAAATTCGCCGTAAGAATGCGTTTTGAGGTAACACGGGGTACCGCCGACGAGATCACCATCCAGGTGCACAGTGAGATGGCACGGTGTCCAGCCTGATTCGGGGCAGCAACAGCCACTTTCTTCAAACGCCGTCAGGAATTCGTGACGCAGACCAGGATTGTCCGGATCAACCATCTTGTTCCATTCCCCTGCGTCAATACTCCGCATGGAGCGGTTTGTTGTGATGCTGACCCCGGCCGCTTTATCATTCGGGTCCGGACCTTTGCCGGTCTTATGCTCAAACAGATGATGGTTCATTTGCGATGAATCGCCTTTCCGTTGCAATCGCGCAGCTTAATTTTACCGTTGGTGATGTCGACGCGAACGTTGACAGG
>MDTD01038528.1_pt1 | contig 21661 bp, 16 predicted proteins | sample 811221 | NCBI WGS metagenome assembly MDTD01 (sample SAMN05326646, study PRJNA326480) | marine metagenome | isolation source: seawater | place: Pacific Ocean: South West | collected 2011 | reverse complement strand
GTGAGGTGCTGATCTCGGAAGAACAGCACGCCGTACTCGGACCACGCGTCGACGAGTTGCGCCGCCTGGTCGTCGGTCAGCTCGTCGAGGGCGACGTCGGACACGTTGGCGCCAAGGGCGTTGGAGACCGGGATGATCTGCATCTCCCCATCTTGGCCCGTTCTCGGGTCCCGCCGAAAGCTCCGTGGATGCCTCGCCACGGAGCGGAGGCGGCGTTCAGGTGCGTGGGCGGCGCCCGAGCTGCTGAAGTCGGATATCGACAGGGATGGTCTGCACTCCGCCTCGCTCGACCTCGGCCTTGCGGGGCCCGTCGTCGGCCCAGACGTGACAGGTGTTGGTGAGGGTCTTCCAGCTCTCACTGGGCGGCCGAACGATGATTGGATTCGGCTCGCCCGCTCGTTCGGCTTCGATGCACTCGATGCTCTTGGTGCTCTGCATCGCGATCGGCGCCATCGCCTGGAGCAGGGCGGTCGTGTGGCTGCATCCCCTCGGTCCTCCGAAGAGTTCTCGGGCCTTGTTGGTGAATCCCCGGGCGATCGACAGTCCGACGAGCTCGTCGTAGTGCTGCTCGATCGACGGGCACAGGTCGTGGGGGTAGGCGAGGAGGTGGGCTTCGACGCTCACGATGATCCGGCTCGGGAACTCGACCTCGAGCGTGACCTGCATGTGGTGCATCGTCAGCGGTTCGGGGTCGTCGGGGATGTAGATCCCCGGCGGCTTCTGATCGCGCACGGCGCCCTGAATCAAGAGATTGCCGTTGTCGAGGAGGAACGACTCGACCCGGTACTCGCGATCGTGCAGCACGGGGACGGCGCCGGCGGGGGGTGACGGCAGGATCGAATCGGTGCGCCAAGGGGTCGGGTCGGTGTCGGCCATCGTCGAACCCTAGCGGTGGGCCCGAAACCGCTCCCAGGCGATCAGGTCCGATGGGATGCGCCGTTGTGCGAAGATCCCTCGATGGGGATCAATCTGGCTACCGCCTGGGAAGTCGTCGCCGACAACCATGGTGATCGGCTCGCCGCCCAGCACGGCGACGTCGCACGCACATGGACGGAGTTCGACGATCGAGCCGCTCGGCTCGCCGCCGCACTCGAGGCCGACGGTATCGGTGCAGGCGACAACGTCGCGTGCGCGCTCTACAACGGCAACGAGTACCTCGAGGCGGAGTTCGCCGCGTTCAAACTCCGGGCCGCGCCGTGCAATGTGAACTACCGCTATGTGGAGAACGAGCTCGCCTACCTGATCGACAACAGCGATGCGAAGGCGGTCTTCTTCGACGAGACGCTCACCGAGCGGTTCGACGCTGTCCGTCCTCACCTCACCAAGGTCCGTCGGTGGGTCCATGTCGGTGACGGCGAGTGCCCGGATTGGGCCGACCGACACAAGGACATCATCGCGGCGTCGATGCCGGCGGCTCGCCGCGACCGTTCCGCCGACGATCTCTGGATCCTCTACACCGGCGGCACGACTGGTCATCCGAAGGGCGTGATGTGGCCGCACGCCAGCCTGGTCGGCCTCACCGCCCGGACACTTGCGCCGCTCGGTGTCGAGATTCCGTCGACCCCGCAGGAGGTGGCGACGATTCTCTCGCTTCTCGATTCGTTCGGAGCGACCCCGCGCCAGCTTGCGGCTGCGCCTCTGATGCATGGCACGAGCGGTATCGGCGCAATCTTCTCCCTGTTCACCGGTGGGGCGACTGTCACCCTCACCGGTCGGTCGTTCGATCCCCACGAGCTCTGGGAGACGGTGCAGCGCACCGAATGCTCGTTGATCTCGATCGTCGGCGACGTTTTCTGTCGACCGATGGTCGAGGCGCTCGATGAGGCGGTCGAGGCCGGCACGCCCTACGACCTCCGCACAGTCCGCTCGGTCACCTCGTCGGGGGTGATGTGGAGCCAGGCGATCAAGGACCGACTCCTCGCCCACGCCCGAGCGCAGGAGTCACCGCTCGTCACCAACGACAGCCTGGGGGCCAGCGAGGGTGTCGGCTTCGCCGGCAAGGAGTCGTCCGGTGACGGCGATACCGAGACGGCCACGTTCACGCTCGGTCCCAATGCAGCGGTTTTCACCGAGGACGGCCGGCGGGTCGAAGCAGGGTCGGGGGAGACGGGCCTGTTGGCAGTAGCCGGGCCGATCCCACTGGGGTACTACGGCGATCCGGTGAAGACGGCGGAGACGTTCCGGGAGTTCGAGGGCATCCGCTGGTCGGTACCCGGCGACTGGGCGACGATCGGTGCCGACGGCATGGTGACCCTGCTCGGCCGTGGCTCGGTATCGATCAATACCGGCGGCGAGAAGGTGTACCCGGAAGAGGTCGAGGAGGCGCTGAAGGCGCTGCCCGAGGTCGTCGACTGCAACGTTGTCGGTGTGCCCGATCCGCAGTGGGGCGCCGCTGTCACCGCCGTGGTCGAACTGGCCAACGGTGCCGACCCCAGCGACGCCGACCTGGTCGACGGGCTCCGTGCCTCGCTGTCGGGCTACAAGCTCCCGAAGAACATTGTGCGGGTCGACTCGCTCTTCCGGAGCCCGAACGGGAAGTCGGACTACAAATGGGCCACCCGCACTGCGCTGGACGCGTTGGGACTCAGCGAGGAGTAGACGCCCGGGCGTCGAGCGCACCTGTTCTTGCGACGCGGACGGCGTGCTGGCGAGGTGGGTGGTCTCGGGACAGACTTCCGCCGTGACCGACATTCGTCTCGCTGCCCCTGCCGATCTCGACACGCTCGCGACGACGGTCGTGACGGCCTTTGATCAGGACCCGGCGTTCCGAGCGTTCTTCGGCGCCGATCCTGAGTTCCGCCCGCTCGCCGTGGCGTTTGCCACCGACCTGCTGCGGCGCCGTATCGCTACCGACTCGGTGTGGATGACCAGCGACGGCGACGCCCTCGCCATGTGGGATCCGCCCGGCGGCACCGTGGAGACTCCGGCTCCCGCGCTCGAACTCCCCAGCGGAGCTCTCGCACGACTGGATGTCTACGACGCTGCGGTGCACGCAGCGATCACCGCCGAGCCGCACTGGTATCTGGGCGTGCTGGCATCGCACCCTCGGCGTCGGGGCGAGGGGCTCGCCCGACTCGTTGCCCAGGCCGGGCTCGACGCAGCGGCTGCCGCCGGTGTGCCGGCGGTGCTCGAAACGACCAACCCCGACAATGTGGCCATGTACGAACGGTCGGGCTGGCGGATCACCACCGAACTGCAGGACGTCATCGGCTTGACGGTCTGGATTCTTCGGCACGACTGACCATTCCCACCCTGCGGGAATCGCATGCGCCGCTTCCCGCTCAGCGGTAATGTCGGCCTCGGTATGGGGACCGTGCAGAGCGTTGATCGCGCACTGTTGTTGCTGTCGGAGATCGGTCGAGAGCCCGGAGGGCTCGTCGACCTGTCGACGCGCGTTCGTCTGGCCACCAGTACCACCGGCCGAATCCTCGCGACCCTCGAACACGCCGGTGCGGTCGTGCGCGGGGACGACGGCATCTATCACATCGGTCCGCTGGTCCACGGCATGGTGTCGACCACCGACTCGACCGCAAGCCTCGAGGCCATTGCCCACCCCCACCTCGTCGATCTGAGTGAAGAACTCGACGAGGCGGCCTGCTTTTCGATCGTCTCCGGTGACGACACGATCACTGTCGATCAGGTCGACGCCCCGAAACCGATCCAGGCCGAGAACTGGACCGGCACACGCGTCCCAATGCACGCCGGATCGGCGGGCATCGTCGTGATGGCCACCTGGGACGACCGTGAAATCGACCGGTATCTCGCCGGCAATCTCGCCACCTTCAACGACAACACGGTCACCGACCCTGACAAGCTGCGCTCCCGCATCCGGCAAGCTCGTGTGAGACGGGTCCTGTGGAGCCACGGCGAGTATGTCGACGGCCTCTCGTCGTGTTCCTCACCCGTCATCGGTGGCTCGGGCCGCGCCCTCGGCGTGCTCTACGTCTACGGCCCCACCTTCCGTTTTCCGGCCGAGGGCGATGCCGACCGCATCGCCGCCATCGTGCTCGATCGGGCCGAACGCATCTCCGCCGAACTCGGATGGAGCCAAACGTCCTACCCCGACCCCATGAGCGAGGCATCGTGACCGACACGCCCACCGACACCACCGAGACCGGTGGTCGGCGTCGTCGGGGCGGTCGGCGCGAACGGCCGACCGGCCCCGTCGGGCCGCAGCAGGTTCCGTGGCGCCTGTACAAGCGGCCGATGGAACCGACCCGGGTGGTCAGCGACGACGAACTCGAGTCGATTCACCTCGCCTCGCTGGAGGTGCTGCGCGACACAGGGATGGACTTCCTCCACGCCACCGCTCTCGGAATGTGGGCCGAGGCCGGCGCCAAGATCGACGGCGAACGGGTCCGCTTCGACCCCGAACTCATCACCGAGCTGATCTCGTCGGTGCCGAGCGAGTTCACGATGCACGCGCCCGATCCGGCGCACGACTTCGTGATCGGTGGCGAAAATGTCGCGTTCACCGCCGTCGCCAGCGCTCCGAACTACACGGACCGCCAGGGAGGTCGGCGCACCGGCAACCGTGAGGACTATCGGACGCTGCTGAAACTGACCCAGAGCCTCAACATCCTTCACAGCCACGCTGGCTATCCGGTCGAACCGGTCGATCTCCACCCGTCGATCCGTCACCTTGAGGCCACCCGCGACATCCTCACGCTCACCAACAAGGCGGTGAACGTCTACTCGCTCGGCGCCCAGCGCAACCTCGACTGTCTTGAGATGGTGCGGATCGTGCGCGGCCTCACCGAGGACGAGATCGACACGCACCCGATCGTGCACTCGGTGATCAACGTCAGCTCGCCGCTCCGCCTTGATATCCCGATGTCGGAAGGCATTCTCCAGTACTCGTCGCGCAACCAGCCGATCATCCTCACCCCGTTCACCCTCGCCGGGGCGATGGCGCCGGTGACGGTCGCCGGCGCGGTCGTGCAGCAGAACGCCGAGGCGCTCGCTGGCATCGCCTTCACCCAGCTCGTCCGCCGAGGCGCACCAGTCATGTACGGCGGTTTCACCAGCAATGTCGACATGCAGTCGGGCTCGCCGGCGTTCGGCACACCGGAGTTCATGCAGTCGGCGATGCTCGGTGGCCAGCTCGCCCGCCGCTACGGCATCCCGTATCGAAGCTCCAACGTCTGTGCCGCCAACGCCATAGACACGCAGGCCGGATACGAGAGCGTGTTCTCCTTGTGGGGGGCGATCATGGGCGGCGCCAACCTGGTCTTCCACGGTGCCGGATGGATGGAGGGTGGCCTGCACGCCAGCCCCGAGAAGATGGTGATCGACGCCGATCTACTTTCGATGGTCGGGACTTTCCTCCAGCCCCTCATCGTCGACGATGCGACCCGAGCGGTCGACGCCATCGCCGAGGTCGGCCCAGGCGGGCATCACTTCGGCACCCAGCACACCCAGGATCGGTACCGCGATGCGTTCTACAAGCCGATGATCTCGGACTGGCGCAATTTCGAGACCTGGGACGAGGCGGGTCGACCGACCTCCTATGACCACGCCGAACGACGAGCCGAAGAGTTGCTCGGTGCGTACGAGGCCCCCGCCCTCGACGACGCCGTACGGGCTGAACTCGACGACTTCGTCGACCGCCGCATCGCCGAGGGTGGTGTGGAGACCGACTTCTGATCCGCCTGCAACGAGTGCCGCTATGACCAACATCCCCGTCGCCCCCGATATGACCGACTGGACCGACGAGTCCGCCTGGGCCGGCACCCGAGCTCCGTTGCGGCAGTCGACCGGACTCAACCCGTCGGCGTATGTCGACGAGCGCTTCTTCGCCCTTGAACAGGAACTCGTCTTCGAACGGGCGTGGGTCACCGTCGGTGTCGCCGGCGAGGTCGCAGTGCCAGGCCGCATGCTCGTGCGCCAGGTCGGTCAGAAGTCGATCGTGATTACTCGCGGCGACGATGGGGAGCTTCGCGGCTTCCTCAACTCGTGCCGCCATCGCGGCACCGAACTCGCCGAGGTCGACTGCGACATCGCCGGCACGATCCGTTGCCCGTACCACCGCTGGGGCTACGGCACCGACGGCAGCCTCAAGGCCACCCCGTTCTTCGACGAGCTACCCCGCGACGACTTCGACCGCAACGACTTCAGTCTGATCCCCGTGCGGGTTGGTGCGTGGGGTCCGCTGCTCTTCGCCTGCCTCGCCGACGAGACTCCCGAGCTCGATGTCTGGCTCGGCGACCTGCCGGAGCGCATGGCTGGCTACGGCTTCGACCAGTGGCGGATTGAGGAGAGCCAGGTGCTCGACATCGAGGCCAACTGGAAGCTCATCAGCGAGAACTTTCAGGAGTACTACCACCTGACCTGGGTGCACCCGGAGCTCGCCAAGGTCAGCCGGGTGGAGGATCACTACCGCTACCAGGGCGCGGGTATGTACTGCGGCCAGACCACCACCCCGGTCAGCGGCGACGATCGCGACGGCTGGCTCGTGCTTCCGGCAGCCGAAGGCCTCGACGAATCCGATGCCACCAGTGGTCGCCACATCGCGCTGTACCCGAATGCCATCTTCTCGGTGCTGCCCAACCATGTGTTCGTGATGCGGCTCGACCCGATCGCCCCGGGCCTCACCCGCGAGACCTGCACGTTCCTGTTGCCGCCGTCGACCCCCGAGCTCACCGGTGGAGAGCTGGACGCCACGCGCACGTTCTGGGTCGACGTCAACAATGAGGACATCGATATCTGCCAGCGCAGCCAGCGCGGCCTCACCCGAGGCCGGATCCAGCCCGGCCCGCTCGCTCCCCGTTTCGAGGAACCACTGCATCGGTTCCACAACATGCTCGCCGACTGCATGACCAGCGACTCGCTCGCCGGCTTGACGGTCCCCCCTGGCGATGACGGCTCCGAGGCGGCCTGCCTTGGCACCGGTCCCAACCCAGCACCTCCGACCATCGAGCAATAAGGCTCGAGAAAGCACAGTCATGAAGACCAACACCCAGGTCGTCGTCATCGGCGGTGGCGTCGTCGGCGCCTCCGTCCTGTACCACCTCACCAAGCTGGGCTGGACCGACGTCGTGCTCCTCGAGCGCACCGAATACACCGCTGGCTCGACCTGGCACTCAGCAGGCGGCATGCACACGCTCAACGGCGACCCCAACGTCGCCAAGCTCCAGCAGTACACGATCACGCTGTACGAGGAGATCGAGAAGGAATCGGGGATGGATGCCTCGATGCACATCACTGGCGGTGTGATGCTTGCGGACACGCCCGAGCGCATGGACTGGCTCAAGATGAGCCATGCCCGTGGCCGGTACCTCGGCATGGAGACCGAACTGATCTCCGCCGAAGAGGCCCAGGAACTCCTGCCGATCCTCGATCCGCAGTACTTCGTCGGTGCTATGTGGGACGCTCACGAGGGTCACCTCGACCCGAGCCAGATCACCCACGCCTACCTCGAGTGCGCCCGCAACCGCGGCGCCGAGACACATCGTCACTCATGGGTTCGCGACATCACCCGCGCCGCCGACGGTGGCTGGGATCTCACCGTCTACGATCCCCGCACCGACGAGGACAAGGCGACGGTGCACTGTGAGCACGTCGTCAACGCCGGGGGCCTGTGGGCCCGTGAGGTCGGCCGCATGGTCGGTCTTGAGACGCCGCTCCTCGCCATGGAGCACATGTACCTCCTCACCGAGGAGATCCCTGACGTCATCGAATACAACGAGAAGACCGGCAAGGAGATCATCCACGCCGTCGACTTCGGTGGCGAGATCTATATGCGGCAGGAGGGTAACGGCCTGCTGATGGGTACCTACGAGCGTCGCGGCAAGCCGTGGTCGACCTCCCAGACCCCGTGGGACTTCGGCGCCCGCCTTCTCACGCCCGACCTTGAGCGCATCGCCGAGTCGCTGGAGACCGGCTTCAAGCACTTCCCGGTGTTCGCCGAGGCCGGCATCAAGCAGGTCATCAACGGCCCGTTCACCTTCGCCCCCGACGGTAACCCGCTGCTTGGCCCGGTTCGGGGCTTGCCTGGCTACTGGTCGGCGTGCGCGGTCATGGCCGGTCTGTCGCAGGGCGGCGGCGTCGGACTCTCCCTCGCCAACTGGATCGTCGACGGCGATCCAGGCTTCGACATCTGGGGCATGGATATCAGCCGCTACGGCGACTACTCGACGATGGCGTACACCAACGAGAAGGTGCGCGAGAACTACTCCCGTCGTTTCCGCATCACGTTCCCGAACGAGTTCCTCCCGGCCGGGCGTGGCGTGCAGACCTCACCGATCTACGACCGACTGGCGGCAAAGAACGCCGTGTTCGGTGACGGCTTCGGGTTGGAGGCCGCGCTCTGGTTCCAGCAGGACGGTAAGGAGGCCGTCGAGGACGTCACGTTCGGTCGCTCCAACGCCTGGGACCAGGTCCGCCAGGAGACCCTCGCCGTTCGCTCGAGTGTTGGCCTGTGGGAGACCACCGGCTTCTCGAAGTTCAAGTTCAGCGGTCCCGGCGCTCGCGTGTACCTCGATCGCATCCTGGCCGGTCGCATCCCGAACGCCGGTCGCATGGCACTCACGCCGATGACCAACCCGGCGGGCAACCTGATCGGCGACCTCACCGTCGCCACGCTCGGCGCTGCGACCGGGGCCGCCGAAGGTCCGGCATCGACCATCACAGGCGGCGCCACCGGCAACACCCGTGACGGTGAGGAATTCGTGCTCTTCGGTTCCGGTATCGCCGAGCGGTATTACGAGCGATGGTTCGACCAGCAGCTGCCCACCGACGGTTCGGTCCGCTGTGAAACGCTCGGCTTCGAGACGGCCGGCCTGTCGATCGCCGGCCCGAACGCACGAGCGGTGCTCGAAAAGCTCACCGACGCCGACGTCAGCCAGAACGGCATGCGCTTCATGGCGTTCACGGAGATCAACATCGGGCTCGCTCCGGTGTGGTGCGGTCGGGTGACCTTCACCGGCGATCTCGGCTACGAGTTCTGGATGCCGGCCCGCTACCAGCGTTATGTCTACGAACAGTTGCTCGAGGCCGGCGAGGAGTTCGGTATCCGGATGTTCGGGCTGCATGCGCTCAACTCGCTCCGACTCGAGAAGGGCTTCGGATCGTGGGCTCGGGAGTACCGCCCGATCTACGACCCGTTCGAGGCCAACCTCGGTCGCTTCATCCAGATGGACAAGGACTTCATCGGACGGGACGCCCTCGCTGCGAAGTACGCCGACGACGGTCCGGGTGCCTCGCGTGCCCTCGTGACCTTCACCGTCGAGTCCGACGCCGGTCGTGACGGTGTCGACGTGATCGGCGACGAGCCGATCTGGCACGACGGTGAGGTCGTCGGTTGGGTCACGTCGGGCGGCTACGCCCACCACAGCGAGACGTCGGTCGCCATGGGGTATGTGCCTGCGGCGCTGACCGAATCCGATGGTCCATGGCAGATCGAGATCATCGGCGACATGAAGACGGCGACCCGTGTCGACGGCTGTATCTGGGATGCCGACGCCGAGCGGATGCGGGCGTAGGCGAGAGGAGACAGATCATGGGTGGACGAATCCGACGGTCGGTACAGGAGGCACTCGACGGCACGTCGGAAATGGCGCGTGCGGCGGGTGACCTCCATCACCTCGCCATCGGCCCGGGCGCTGCGCTCGAGGCCGAGTGGATCGCTGCGGGACTCGACCTGCCGGACCTTCCGGCGATGCGGCAGTACCGCGTCGATCGCACGGCGGAGACGCTGAAGGCATTCGGCTACGACGGCGTCCTGGTCATGGATCCGATGAACATCCGGTACGTGTCCGACACCACCAACATGCAGTTGTGGGTCATGCACAACGGTGCCCGCTACGCGTTCGTGAGCGCCGAGGGCTACGTCATTGTCTGGGACTACGAAGGGTGCGAGTTCCTCTCCGGTCACAGCCATGTGGTGAACGAGGTCCGCCCGGCGATCGGCGCCACCTACTTCCTCGCCGGTTCACGCCACGAGGAACAGGCCCGCCGTATGGCGGCCGAGATGGTCGACGTCGTCGCCGAGCACTGTGGATCCAACGCCCGGATCGCTGTCGACCAGTGCCACTATGTCGGCTACAAGGAGTTCGAGCGGGCCGGCTGGACTATCGAGAACGGCACCGAACTCATGGAGCAGGCCCGCAAAATCAAGGGGCCCGACGAGATCAAGGCGATGCGCTGCTCGGCCCACGCCTGTCAGGCCGCCATGTACGACATGCAGCAGCAGATGCAGCCGGGGATGACCGAACGGCAGATCTGGGCGATGCTCCACGCAGGCAACATCGCGCGAGCGGGGGAGTGGATCGAGACCCAGATCCTCGCTTCGGGGCCCCGAACGAACCCCTGGTTCCAGGAGGCATCGAGCCGGATTGTCGAAAACGGCGACATCGTCGCCTACGACACCGACCTCGTCGGCGCCTACGGGATGATGATCGACATCTCTCGCACCTGGGTATGCGGCGACAAAGCGCCGACCGCTCATCAACGGCAACTGTTCGACATGGCCGACGAGATGGTGAAGACCAACGCCGAACTGCTCACGCCGGGCCGCTCGTTCCGTGAACTCACGTTCGACTCGGTGATGCCGGACCGAGAGCAGTACCGGCACTACTCGGTGAAGTTTCACGGTGTCGGCCAATGCGACGAGTACCCCGACATCTACCACCCGTGGGCATGGGACGAGTGGGGCTTCGACGACGAACTCGAAGTCGGCATGGTGCTCACGAGCGAGAGCTACATCGGCTCCCGCGACGGTGGCGAGGGCGTGAAGCTCGAGGACCAGTACCTCGTCACGGAGGCGGGGCCAGAACTCCTCACCGACTTCCCAGTCAGCCTGACCCTCTGATGGTTGGCGCCCACTCGGGCGCTCCAGCAGAATCGGCGCAGTGAGTGGCGTACACGAACACGAGGTAATCGTCATCGGCGCAGGCGTCGCCGGGATCTACCAGATCAAGCGCCTCGTCGATCTCGGCGCCGACGCGCTCGTGCTCGAAGCCGAGGACGACCTCGGCGGAACCTGGTTCCGCAACCGCTACCCGGGTTGCCGGTTCGATTCGGAGAGCTACACCTACGGCTACTCGTTCAGTCAAGAGATCCTCGACACGTGGCACTGGAAGGAACTGTTCTCCTCGCAACCGGAGAATCTCCGCTATCTCAACCATGTGGCCGACCTCTTCGGCCTCCGTGAACACATGCGCTTCGGGGTCCGTATCGCCTCGATGGTGTGGGACGAAGCAGCATGCTCGTGGACGCTCACCGCCACGAACGGCGAGACCTTCTGCGCCCGGTTCGTGATCACGGCCCTCGGCCCCTTGTCGTCGCCGACGCTTCCGGCCTTCGAGGGCATGGACGAGTTCGCAGGCGAGTCGTTCCACACCTTCCGCTGGCCCGACGATCTCGATCTCACCGGCAAGCGGGTCGGTCAGATCGGCACCGGCGCCACCGGTATCCAGATCGTTCCGTCGATCGCACCGATCGTCGAGCACCTCACGGTCTTCCAACGTCGACCCAACTGGAGCAGCCGGCTCAACAACCGATCGATCAACGAGGAGGAAATGGCGGAGATCCGCCGCCGCTACCCGGAGATCTTCGAGAACTGTTCGACCACCGTCGGTGGCTTCGAGCATGTTCCGCGATGGGGGTTCTGGGAGGCCACGCCCGAGGAACGTCGAGCGCTCTGGGATGAGCTCTACACACGGCCTGGCTTCGCGATCATCGGCGCGAACTATGCCGAGATCTACTTCGACGAGGCTGCCAATCAGGAACTCTCGGACTACATCGCCGACCGCATCCGAGGTCGGGTCGACGATCCCGAGGTCGCCGAGAAGCTGATCCCGACCGACCACGGTTTCGCGCTCCAACGCCTGCCGCTCGAGACCAACTATTTCGAGGCGTACAACCGGGACAATGTCGAACTCGTGTCGCTGCAGGACACGCCGATCGTGCGGGTCACCGCAGACGGCATCGAGACGACCGCCAGCCACCACGACCTCGACGTCATCGTGTACGCCACCGGCTTCGACGCGATCACCGGAGCGTTCGACAGGATCGACATCTGGGGGGTCGATGGTGCGATGCTCGCCGACGAGTGGGCAGATGGCCCTCGCACAGCGGTCGGCATGATGACACGCGGTTTCCCGAACCTCTTGATGCTCGCGGGGCCGCAGAGCGTGTCGGGCTCGACGAACTTTCCCCGGGCGATCGAGGACGGCGTTGAGTGGGTCAGTGATCTGATCGAGCACGCGAGGTCTGAGGGGATCACACGGATCGAGGCCGAGCAAGCGGCCGAGGAGGAGTGGGCGACGGAGGTCGGCCGGATGCAGGATCGTCTCCTGATCCGCAACAGCAAGGGCTGGTTCACCGGGTACAACGCGAACCTTGCCGGGCGGGAGGGCAAGCCCCGCTACCAGGCCTACTTCGGCGGTGCACCCCGCTACCGCACCCGGGTCGCGGCAATTGCCGAGGCGGGGTACCCGGGTTTCGACCTGCGCTGATCCTCGGAGCGTCGTCACGAAGAACCCGTCGGCTCGGAGGCTACGTTGGCCCGATGAGTCTTCCCGCCGTCGCCCAACGCTTCATCGACGCCATCACCGTCGGCGATGCCGATGCTGCCCGATCGTGTTATGCGCCGGACGCAGACATCTGGCATAACTTCGACGACATCACCCAGACCGTCGACGACAACATCGCCCTGATGAACGCGATGACAAAGCGGATTGCGGATCGACGCTATGTGATCCGACGACTGGAGCCGATCGAAGGCGGCTATCTGCAACAGCACACCCTCGAACTCGTGCTGCCCGACGGTCGGGAACTCTCGACCGAGGCGGTCGCAATCGTGAGGGTGAACAATGACGGCCTCATTTCCCGCATTGACGAATGGCTCGACCCGGCGCCGCTTGCGCCGCTCTTCGCCTGAGGAGATTCCGATGAGACTCGCCGGCACCACCGCCCGCGCGGCGGGCGTGCAGCAGTGCTAGGACAGCCGCCCTGCGGTTTCGTCGCCTGGCGATGCGACCATGGCCGATGGGTGGTCGGTCATGCCGTAACTCGACCATGGGGTGAAACCACACAGCGTCGCAAGTTCCTGACTCATCGACTCGCGCACCTCGGTGCGCATGCCGTAGGTGAGGTTGCCGAGTGAGCGGATGATCGGTCCGCAGAAGTAAGAGACCACGCCGTAGCGGGGATGATCGGCAGTGTTGAGGCCGGCGGCATGCCAGGTACGGCCCTCCCAGACCAGCACCGAGCCGGCCGGTGCCTCGATCGGAATTTCGCCATAGTCCGTCCGCTCCGGATCGGGCAAGCATCCGCTGAGGTGGCTGCCCGGCACGATGCGGGTGGCCCCGTTCGCGACCGTGAAGTCATTCGCCATCCACATCATGTTGGCGACGAGTGGCGGGTTGATCGGCACGGTTGCCCGAGTGGGCTCACCGAACGGGCCGGTCTCGCGGGTCATGTCCCCCTGACGGCCGTGCGGGGTTCCCGGAGCGACCGGCTGCGGCATCCACCACTGATCGGCATGGAGCGGCATCGTCTTGTTGCCCGGGTGGGTGATGTGGGCGTCGAGTGAACTGAGGATGTGCTCGGCGCCGAGGATGTGGGTCGCAAGCGCCCGGGCTGTCGGGTGCAGGGCGAGGTTCTGGAACTCTTCCCCCTTGTTGATCAGTTGGTACACCCACTGGTTGACGTCGTCGCCCTCGGCTTCGGCTTGATAGTGGTAGTCGAGCGCGCGCGCACGCTCTGCTGCGGCCTGCTCGGTGATGCGAGCTCGCAGCGCGGTGACCTCCTCGGGTGAGAGCGCATCGGCGACGATGCAGTAGCCGTGCTCGTCGAGATCGGCCTTGAGCTGATCGAGATCGGTGGTCGGTCGTGGCAGGCCCATGGGGCGAACGCTAGATCAATCGATCAGCGCATCCGAGCGGATGCGCTGCTCCTCTGCATCGACGTGGGCCTGAAGCACTCGACCGAACAGCTGCTGGGTCCGAGCAAGCCGGCCGATCACACCGGCCTCCTCGGTGTAGGCGAAGATCGCAGCGTGGCGCGGGCGGCTGTTCGCCGGCACCCGCGAGACCTGGTGGAGGCTGTGGCGCCCGCGGAAGATCTGCAGATCGCCGGGCCGCAGATCGAGCGTGTGCACGCCCTCCCGCTCACCCGCGAGCACGGCAGCGATTCGATCGAAGCCCTCATCGTCGGCGTTGCGGATCGCAGGGGAGTACTCGAAAATGCCGCCTTCGTCAGCTTCTTGCACGAGCACCGTCACGGCAAAGTCGTTGGTGTCGAAGTGCCAGGTGAAGAGCTGTCCCGGGTCAAGGATGTTGGCGGTCAGGCCTGCGAGCGGATCGGCGTAGCAGTGCAATTCTGGGATCTCGAGGCAGTCGGCGAGGAAGCGTGCGAGTTCGGGAGCCCGAAACATCACGTCGGTGGCACAGCCTGGCTCCCACGAGTCGCCGGGAATGAAGCCACTCGAGCGCTCAAGGAAGGTGTTGACCGGATGGTCGTTCGGGAACTCGTCGTTGACCTCGGTGTGGAAGTACGGGTTCATCACCTGGGTCGAGAAATGCGTGGTGTGCTTGCGTTCGACGATCTCGTTGTTCAGCAAGGTCACCGCTTCAGGCCGGACGAGATCTTTCACGACGGCGCAGCCGACCGAGCGGAGTCCCTCGCGGGCGGCAGCAACCGCCGTGGCGTAGGCGGCGGACTCCGGCTCGTGCAACGGATAACGATCAAGATCGACGATCTGGGCAAGTTCGTGCATAGAGCCAATGTGAACGATGCCGGTCATGGATGAAATACGATATTTTGTCATTTTATCATGACAGAAACTGATGTCTCCTTGGGCGTGACCGACCGTTCGTTGCGTGCCGTTGTCGCCGTTGTCGAAGCGGGAAGCTTCACCGGTGCCGCCCTCACGCTCGGGATCGGGCAATCCGCAGTGAGCCACGCCGTCGCTCGCCTCGAACAGGCCTTGGGCGTCGCCCTCTTCATTCGGAAGCGTGACGGTGTTGAACCGACCACCGTTGGAGCGGCCCTCGCCGCACGGGCTGCGCCGGCGTTGCGAGAGCTCGCCGCGGCGGTAGCGGCGGCCGCCCAGCCCCTGGGCGGGGGAGCGGTGACCATCTCGGTTTCCACCTCGCTCGCCGCCCACTGGCTTACGCCCCGCCTGCCGGAGTTCAAGCAGGCTCATCCCGACGTCGAACTGCGCGTGCTGACCACGGACACCGACACCGGCGTGGGGCGCGATGGGGCCGACCTCTGGATCCCGCTGGGCCCGGTCGACGACCCTGCGCTCGATTCGGTGCCGTTCTGCGCCGAGCGGCTGATTCCGGTGGCGGCGCCGGAACTCGCTGCAGCAATCGACATCGCCGATCCGGCCGCCTTGCTTGATTCGCCCCTCTTGCACCTTGAAGAGCGCTACGTACCCCGCTTCGACTGGCCCCGGTGGTTTCGGCATCACGGGGTGGCGGTCGACGGTGACGTTCCCGGAGATCGATCCAACGACTACTCGCTGGTGCTCCATGCTGCGCTCGCCGGGGCCGGCGTGGCGCTCGGGTGGGAACACATCGTTCGGGAATTGCTCGCCCAGGGACGGCTCGCCGCCGTGGGGCCGGTGGTCGAGACCGGCATCCACTTTCCGCTCCTGAGCCGACACGGTCGACCGCTGTCGCCGGCGGCGGAGACGCTGCGGACGTGGATTCTCGCCAACGCTCCCGGCTGACCGCAGTCGGTCGTTCTGGCGATGGTGATGGCGGGGGAGTGGTTTCGTGTCGCGCTCGGTCGGGTTGTCGGAACCCGGGCTGGAGTGCTGATCTGACGGGAGCGGTTCATTTTCCGGGCCGAAAATCGCACCGGACTTCTAGATTGATTGCCGCCACCCGAGGAGTGCCCCGCATGCCCTTCACCGAGATCAGCGTTACCGACGCCTACCAGTTCCTCGCCGACGATCCGTCGGCGGTGCTGATTGATGTCCGCACGCCCGAAGAATGGACGCAGATCGGTGTCCCGACGCTCGAATCCATCGGCAAGCGGGTTCGCTTCGCGACCTGGACCTGGTTCGGCACCGGTGAGCGAAACCCGAACTTCCTGGCCGAGGCGACCGAGGGGCTCGATGCCGAGACCCCCCTGCTGTTTCTGTGCCGCAGCGGCGCCCGTTCCCAAGGGGCAGCGTCGGTAGCCGAGGCGGCCGGCTTCGGCACCACTTACAACGTGACGCAAGGTTTTGAGGGTGGTCCCGGCGCAGCCGGCTGGAAACATGCGGGCCTTCCCTGGACGCAAGGCTGACATGACCAACGCCGACGATCGCCTTCGCTACCGCCTCCTGACTGGGCCGGATGACCGCTCGTTCTGTGAGCGCATCAGTGCTGCGCTCGACCAGGGGTACGTCCTCGCCGGTTCGCCGTCGATCGCCCACGCCCCCGACGGTGTGATCGCCGCCCAGGCCGTGGTTCTTCCTGACGCCTGACCCAATCGGCTCGAAAACCACGAAGGGGTGGAGCCGAAGCCCCACCCCTTCTCGGGAATTGTCTACCGCCCCATACGGGACGTTAGATGATTACGCGATCGGTTGATCGGTGGTTCAGCCCGCCGCGATCGCCGTGGCGATCCACTCGTCGACCTGGGCGCGGTTGTTGGCGATCCAGTCGGCAGCGTGGCCGTTCACGTCCTCGGTGGTGTTCTCGCCGCCGTCGTAGAGCACGTTCTGGAGAGCCACGTCGATGACGCTGATCTTCACCTGCTCGAGAAGTGCCTCCGCAGCCGGGTTGGCGGCGAGGAACTCGTTGTTCGCCGAGACCTGAATATCAGCAGCGACCCAGCCGAGGTGGCACGGGTCGGCCGAGCAGGTGTCGGTTCCGAGCGCAGCAGGAACGGCAACGCCGTCAACGCGCTGATCGAATTCAGGGGTGATCGAACCGTCAAGGACCGAGTCGGCTTCCATTGCCAGCCACATGGCGTTGTCGCCGGGGATGAGCTGGGTCACGTACGCCGACGGGGTCCAGGTGTAGATGATGAACGGAAGACCGTCAGCAGCGCGACCGACCGCCTCAGCGACCATCGCGTCGTAGCCGGCCTTGGTCTGTTCCATCGTGTCCCAGCCAGCGAACTCGATGTTCTCGTTGATGATGTCGTCACAGGTCCAGTCCTCGGGGCAGCCGAGGATCTGCACGATTCCGTCGCCAGGGGACGAGTCGCTGGCGTCGTACATGGCGATCATGTCGGGGCTGCTAGCGATCTGGTCGAGCGTAAGGCCAGGGTTCTCGTCGACGATCGACTTGTTGGTAAGGAAGCCCTGGAGGCCACCGGCCATCATCTCTTCGCCCACGACACTGATCTTGTCGCCAACGATGGAGCCATCAGTCAGTTCGTTGTTCCACCAGCTTGCGTGACCCGGGTACCAGGAGTTGGCCCAGAAGTCGACTTCGCCTTCACCAAGCGCAGTGAAGAAGTTCGAGGGCGGCAACTCGAGATCGGCCGGCTCGTTCACCTCATAGCCGAGCTCTTCCAGAAGCGCCTTGTAGATCGCGGCCTGCATGTAGCCAGTCGACCAGTTGGCACGTGCCATGGTCACGGAGACGCCTTCGCCAGGAAGTGAAGCAACAGCTTCCTCCTCATCGTGGTCGTGGTCGTCGTCGTCGCCGTGGTCGTGGTCGTCGTCGTCGCTGTGGTCTTCTTCCTCAGCTGCGGCGTCGTCAGCAGATGCCGAAGTCTCGGACGTGCTGTCGTCGTCGTCGCCGCAGGCAGCAGCGAACAGTGCGAACACCACGAGCAGCGCAAGCCACAGGCTCTTCGTCATGCTTTTCATTGGGTTCCCCTCCCGGGATGGTTGTGTATTCCTCGTGCGGAACGCAGGCTCCGCGCAAAGATCTGATCAAGCATAGTCGTCACCCCGTCGTCCGGGGATTCACCGTGCGTTGAAAATTCAGGCAGGCGCGAGCGCCTCCTCGTCGGGCGCATGGGCCAGATCGTCGGACTGCTGCGCTTCACCTGCGAAGACGCGGGCCCGACGGAACTCCGCCATGGTTGAGCGTGAGGTCGCAGCAAGGAACGCACCTGTTGCGAAGTACAGGAACGCTCCTGCGCCGGAAACGAAGTTCGGGTCGGCGACCCGGAAGATGCTGATGACGAACGCGCCAGCAAGTGCCAGCATGCCGATCCCGAGCCCGGCCACGACCACGCTCCACCGCCATCGTTTCTGCTCGTCTAGGCCGAACACGCCCGCAGCGGGGAGACTGGCGAGGAAGCCGACCGCAGCGAGCAGGATTGCGTAGATTCCGAGGCCCGGCCCGTCATTGTTGAAATTGTCGTAGATGGTCTCGTCTTGTCGAGCAGACGCGTTCAGGCGTCCGATCTCGGCTCCAGCCTCAGCGGCGGAGAGGTAGTTCGGGTCGTCGGGTGAAAGCTCAGCGCGCTCGATCACGTCGTCAAGTGCGGCCTGAATTTCCGGCGTGATGACGGTGTCTTGTCGCTGATCGAAGGTCCAGGCAGCGAGACCAGAAAGGAACGCCCAGAGGACACAGAACCCGGCGATGACGACTCGCGCCCTGTTGACCTTCGGCTTGAGTGGGGTTCGCGCTGTGTAGGGCGTGTCAAACAGCCACAGTGTTGCCCCGACGACCGCAAGCAGGCCGCCAAGTGCGGCGACAAGCGGCCCGCTTCCATCGCTGTAGGTCGTCGTCAGACTCGATTCGCGCATGACGAGAAAGCCAAGCGGAATGGTCAGCATCACGACCGCAGCGAACATTGTGCCGTCTGCACCAAGGAAGCGGCCGACTTCACCCGGCTTGAGCAGGAGCGTCGTGACCGATCCCAAGACCGCGAGGGATGCAAGCATCACGAGGATCCCGAACCAACTGCCACCCTCGGCGGCCAAACCACCGAACGTTGTGTCGGGGGCGATTTCAAGATCGGCGCGGCGCGCGAAGCTCCCGACCTTGCTGCCCCCTTCGGACCAGGTGAGGAACAGCGTCGACACGAGTGCAACCACCGCACCGATTGCGCTGATCAATGCGCCACGGGACTCGGTGGCGGTGACGAGAGCGAAACTGCCGGCCTGGTCGGACTTGGCGCCCGTCTTGGCCGCTTGTTCCTCCTCGGCGAGCAGGAGCTCTGGGTTGCGTCGATTGGCGAGCGCTCGGTTGAGTCGAGTGAACAGGTTCATGCCATCGGTTGCCTGGGTCTGGCTAATGCGGTCCAGAACAACAGCCACGGTGAACAGGGCAAGGCCAGCTGATGCGCCAAGGGCGACGTCGAGGTTGTTTGTCGCTCGGAAGACGAGAAGGCCGAGGCCGCCTGCGCCCATCAGCGCGGCGATACCGAGCATCGAAATCGCCAACAGGAGCGTTTGGTTGAGGCCGGTCATGATGGCCGGGCGGGCCAATGGAAGCTGAACATCAAGGAGAACTCGCCACTCCGGCGCACCGTAGGCTCGCGAGGCCTCCACGACGTCTTCGGGAACCTGCCGGATCCCGAGATTGGTGAGACGGATCAGTGGGGGAATCGCAAAGATCATCGTCACCATCGTCGAGCTCTCGAACCCGATACCGAAGAAGAAGATGAACGGCAGCATGTAGACGAAGGAGTGGATCACCTGCATGGCGTCGAGGGCGGGTCGAACGGCGTTCCAGACCCCGTCGACACGACCACAGAGCACGCCAAGGGGAATCCCGATCACGGCGCACAAGAACACCGCAACGATGACCATGCCGAGGGTGAGCGCGACCTCATCCCAGTACTCGATGCCGAGCATCCCGCACAGTGCCAGTGCCGATGCGGCAAAGAGGCCGATCTTGACGTTGCGGAATGCGGAGCCGATGACGAAGAACAACGCACACACGCCCCACCAGGGCATGTCGGTAATCTCCCACCAGCGGTCATTGCCAGACTTCACGAAGTTGCTGAAGAGGAGGCCAAACGGCCACTCGATCATGCCGAGGAGATCGAAGCCGATCTTGCTCTCCATGTCGGTGTCGACCCAGCGAACGATCTGTTCGGCCCAGTCGCCAACGGGGATGGTGAACTGATCAAGGACGAGATTGTCGCCGAAACCGGGCCGTTCCTCGTTCTGGTTGCGCCCACCGAACATTCGAACGATGACAACCAGCGCTCCAACGATAAACAGGCCAAAGGTGCCGTAGCCCAACGAGCGGTTGGTGGACTTGTTGTTCTCCGACATCACATGAACACCTCTCGCTCGAAGTTGTCGATGAGTGACTCGACCCGGCCCATTTCCTCCATGATGTGGCGGGGGTCCAGGTTGCCGACGAGTTTGCCGTCGGCGTCGCACACGGCAATGGGCAGCCCTTTGCCGGCAGCCGCGTACACCTCGTTGAGCGTCATTTCTGGGGTACAGCTGTGGAAGTCGCTGCGAACAGCGTCGTGGAGCGAGCCACCCGAACCCGAGACGCGGATGCCGTCACCGGCCGTGAGCACCGAGACGGGCTTGCCGTCGGCGTCGAGCACGAACGAGCCAGCCCGATCGCCGAGAGCGGTGAGTGCCTCGCCGAGGCTGGCGTTGGCCGCAGTGGGCTGGGGGTCGACCATGATCTCGTGGACCTGGATGACGCGGCCCTGATCGACGTCCTGCACGAACTCGGCGACATAACCCGTGGCAGGCTCGGTGAGAATTTCTTCCGGGGTGCCGATCTGGACGACCTCACCGTCTTTCATGATGCAGACGCGGTCGCCGATCCGTAGGGCTTCGTTGAGGTCGTGCGTGATGAAGAGGATCGTCTTGTGCAACTCGGCCTGAATGTCCATCATCTCGTCTTGCATCTGACGACGGATCAGTGGGTCGAGCGCTGAGAAGGCCTCATCCATGAGCAGGATGGGCGGATCGGCAGCGAGCGCCCGGGCGAGACCGACGCGCTGTTGCATACCGCCGGAAAGCTGACTCGGGGAGTAGTGGGCGTAGGCCTCAAGCCCAACGAGCGCAAGGGCCTTGAGCGCGGCGTCGTCGCGCGCTCCCTTGTTGATTCCCTGCACCTTGAGGCCATAGCCGACGTTGTCGATGATCGTGCGGTGAGGGAAGAGAGCGAAGTGCTGGAACACCATGCCGGTCATCTCGCGACGGAATTCCTGCAAGTCGGTCCCACCGAGGGTCTGAACATCGACTCCGTCGACCATGACCTGACCGTTGGTGGTGTCGAGCAGCTTGTTGACGGTGCGGATCGCGGTGGACTTGCCGGAGCCCGACAGGCCCATGATAACGAAGATCTCGCCCCGCTTGACGTTGAAGTTGACGTCGCGCAGGCCAACGACGTGCCCGGTTCGAGCGTGTACCTCTCCCTTGCCCATACCGCCCTGGCTGAGCTCGAAGGCTCGACCACGCGGCTGGGGTCCGAAGATCTTGTACACGTCTTCGACTCTGACGAGCTCTTCGCCCATCTCGACCATGTGAATTCCCCCTGGGTCGCGCAAAAACCCGTGGTGAGCGCAGGTGTGCCCCTCCCCGGGGGCGGCGGCGCCACTGTTGTTCAAATGGACATGTTTTGCAAGTGTTCGAGCGGGGCGAACGGAAACTTTTGGCTCACGGCCAAAACTCGTCCCGCGGGTCGGGACGTCGATGGTGACGACCGATAGGGTCGAGGTCATGATCGAGCCGGACTTCTTGCGTTTCGACACGCTGAGCCTGCATGCGGGCCAACAGCCTGACCCCACCACTGGGGCCCGGGCGGTGCCCCTGTATTTCACCACCTCCTAC
>MDTD01036173.1_pt1 | contig 21661 bp, 20 predicted proteins | sample 811221 | NCBI WGS metagenome assembly MDTD01 (sample SAMN05326646, study PRJNA326480) | marine metagenome | isolation source: seawater | place: Pacific Ocean: South West | collected 2011 | reverse complement strand
TTTGTCACTGGTCTTGTTGACCACATGTTGACCGAAAGTGTAAAGGCAAAGAAAGAGAATTTTCCGAGAAGGGTCAGGATCATGAACACTTACACAACTCTCTGGGGAATGGATGCAAAACACAAACAGCGGGATGCGCATCTTGATGAGTAGTCCGAAAACGTCCAGAAAATCCTTGAGCAGTACAAACTATATGATAAGAAGAAACAATGCCGGTGCGAGCCCTGGATAAGTGAGTTGGCTTCCAATTTTGAATTGGATGGTGACCTTCCTGTTTATAAGAACGCTCTTGTGGCAAGACCCGTTGTGGCATGGATAGGCAAGATTTTTGACTTGATAGAGAACTACACGGAGCAGTTCAACAATCGGCTGGGCTTAGCCGGTACGTTAATCTCCGTTCAACGCCCGTCTTTCCATCATGTGGGATGCCTGGAAGGTAGCCGGGATTGGATGAATGAAGAGGAGCGGATTCTTTATGAAGGCCATATCACCATGCCGCAGTGGTCTATGGTGATAAGAGGAAGGGAATACGAGGTAGATCTCTTTATGGTGCCCAGCAATCTTCTGCTTGGATTCAGCTCAAATAGCTATGGAGAAAGTGACTTCCCCACTCTGGCTAGAGTCAACTTAAGCGAATTTGTCTCTTCAAAAGCGGTCGTGCATTACAAGGAGAATCAAGAGAACATCCGATGTGTTCTTGGAGATGAATCCCTGCCTGAGCTTGTACAGTATCTTCTGCGCCAACTGATACAAGCTAACTTCAGTGTGGCCTGAGCGGCAATTTGACATTCTCTCACTTGATTAAGTGTTGGATCACCCAACTTCCTTTTGCTTGCTGCTGGCAAAATTAGGTGATGTGCATACTATCGCGTTCATCACTTATTGTCTGTTCTGTGGTCGCTATACTTATTATGGGATTTGAAGTTCTAATGCCGGCTCCGTTTCTTTCGTCCGCCATGGCGAAGCAAGCTTTCCATGCCTTGAAAGTGGATGGACGACGAAGACGCTTCAGGGTTCATATTCCACCTCAATATGATGGAGTGAAGCAGCTACCGGTTGTCATAGTTTTGCATGGAGCTGCCAGCAATACTATGAATATAGGCTTCGCCAGCCGCATGTCCAGGCAAGCCGAGCTTGAAGGCTTCTTTTCCGTTTACCCCAGTGGCACCGGATTTTTGCCCGGTTGTTTCATGACCTGGAATGCCGGAGGATGCTGTGGTCCGGCCAGGGTCAAAAAGGTTGATGATGTGGCTTTCATCGATCGAGTGATTGAGACCATGAAAGAACGATACGGAGTGGATCCTGACCGGGTTTATGTGACAGGAATGTCGAACGGGGCGATGATGGCTTATCGACTGGCTCTTGAGTTGCCACATAAAATCGCAGCGATAGCACCGGTTGAAGGAGCGATGATGTGCCATCCGCCATTAGCAAAGGTGTCTTTCAGTGGTGCTTTGTCTGGACCAGGTGATGACCGGACGATGGAGGCGGAGGCGACCCTTAGAGCTGGCGCGCGGCAAGACGGGTCGGTAAGCGTGGTGGCATTTAATGGAGACAGAGATAAAGTTATTCCAGTAGATGGTGGCACAGGTCATTGGTTTGGATTTAAAATCAACTGTCCTTCCGCGCAAGATTCGATAGATTTCTGGGTCGCTCGAAATCAATGCAGAAGCCAACCTGAAGTGCATCAGCTAAAGGGAGCAAAGAGATTCGTCTATTCGGGCGGTAAGCATGGTGCCGAAGTTGTTCTCTACCGGGTTCAGGACCATGCCCATACCTGGCCTGGAGGTCCTGGAATTCCAAAACTCCTTCCTTCCAGTAAGCAAATTTCCGCCACCGAAATAATGTGTCAGTTTTTCTTCTCTCATCCCAAGAACACTTTGAAGGTGCTTCAAAGTAGCTCCGATGATGCCAGGTGATTTTTGAGCATTTGCGGAAGATCTTCCGGATAGAATTTTTCCCCAGTGGATTGCAGCTCGTGAATATGCCACCATCTGTGATCCACCATTACGTCCAACTCCAGATCAGTCTGATTGTTTTTAGAGAGTTCGGTTTCATCCCGATGCAATACATAGAAACGCTCTATGGCATCAGCTTCGCCTCCTTCCGGAAGCGGCAGAACAAACCGACGCTCGGCAATGTGCGAGTCCACAGAATCAATTTTGATTCCGGTCTCCTCAAATAGCTCTCTTATGGCAGCTTGTTCGAAAGTCTCACCTGGGTCCAGCGCTCCTCCAGGAGTGGCCCAGAAGACCGAGCCGGCAAGCGCTCCTTCTTTAAAATCGAACTTGAATAGCAGTACTCGATGCTGCTTATCTAGAACTAGAAGTCGAGCTGAGGGTCTTTCTACCCGTTCTCTAATATCCGGTTTTTGCTCATTCAGGTCGCTTCTGTCCGGATTATGAATGTTTGTGGATTTGGTCATTCTAAGTCTACTGTTTTGAAATCAACTCTATTTAAGTCCAGTCTTGCTATTTATCTCGATCAGCTCCTAAGAGCATACATCAGATGTGATGTATCAGCATAGGTTGTCTCGGGGGATAATCAAGCAATCTGAATAAGGCTCTAAATTTTCTATTCTCAGAAAATGATATGATCGGCGACTAATCTATCGATAGTCTTTTGATAACCTTCAAGCAGAGTCTTGAGGTCAATGTGCTATTCCCATTTGAAAGATCAACTGGAGAGAAATTATGGTTTTTACTACCTACAGCAATGTCGAAGTCCCCAATTTTATGTATGGAACCGCCTGGAAGAAGGAAGCAACCACTGATCTTGTGAGGCTTGCCGTGCAGTCAGGATTTACCGCCATCGATACTGCCAATCAGTTGATACACTATGATGAAAAGCGAGTCGGCGACGCACTGCAGTTGTTGAAAGACAATGGTGTCGGTCGAGATAAGCTCTTCTTGCAGACTAAGTTTACTCCGGTCAATGGTCAGGGTGATACCACTCCTTATGACGCTGGAGCCGATTTGACTACCCAGGTGAGGCAGTCCATGGCAAGTTCTCTAGAGCATTTGAGAACAGAGCAGGTGGACTCCTATGTGCTTCACGGACCATATTCAAGATATGGATTGACTCCTTCGGACCTGGAAGTCTGGTCCGCTATGGAGGCTCTTTTGCAAGAAGGCAAGACTCGAATCATAGGGGTTAGCAATGTTTCCGCCGAGCAGCTCCAGTTGTTCTGTGAAAAGTCCCAGACGAAGCCCATGGTGGTTCAAAATCGTTGTTTTGCTGCCAGCGCCTGGGACAAAGATGTTCGTGAGATTTGTCGCAGGGAAGGCATCATATACCAGGGATTCTCTTTATTGACCGCCAATCCTCAGAGTCTCGGCAATCCGTATGTCAGAGACCTGGCCGAGAAGCTCAGTGTTACTGTTCCCCAGCTTATTTTTGCGTTCTCTGTTCAGATAGGCATTCTTCCTCTGACCGGTACTTCCAACAAAGAGCATATGATGGAAGATCTGGAAGCAGATAAAGTCAAATTGTCCGAAGACGAAGTAAATAGAATCGAATCGCTGGTCGCCTATAAGTCCGTAGCTTCAAGGGATTAGGCGTTTTTCGCAATCCCCTATTCATTTTTCTACGCAAAGACTCGCCATCGCCCAGCACTGCCTGTATGATGGAATATTCCCTGCGCTAAAGAGGTATTTGATGCCTTACAAAAGTAGAAAGCGAAGAGGCGGTTCCGGTGGTTCGGGCGGCGATGGTTCCGGTACTGGTGGGCCCGGCGGTGGCGGTTACACCCCAGGGCAGAATTTACAGTGCAAAATTACCGATAGAGAGCCCGGTGGATACACTGTTATTGTAGGCAGGGAGCACCTTCCCGGCTATCTTTTGTCAGACAAAAATTATGATATAGGGCAGGTCTTAATCGCCCAGTTTTCCTGTGTGGACAGTTATCGCATGCGCATGGAAGAGATCGATGTATATGAACAGCATTTTGGTATTGGTGGACCGGGCATTCCGAGCGACGAGTCCGCCAATGCTCAGATCGAGCCTGGTCGTGTGAGAGCCGGTCTTGAGTTGCTGGATTCTTCCCCTGGCAGTGAGTCCGGCGCTACGCCTTTTCTCCATGTTGTCGAGTCCTCTTCGGATGCGGCAGGCGATGAAGATGAGGATGGTGAGGGAGATTCCTCCAACGTCATTGATCTATTTCGCGACAAATAAATCTATTAATACTAGGATTACCATTCTGGATTAAGACCGGAATATTTGGAATAGAGCATATCTGACAACTGGCTCTTTTTTAGCCCGCGAAGTTCTGCCAGCGCTAAATCCTGACGGCTGAAGTTAATCTGGTTCAAGTGTTTATTAGCATATGCTCGCACAAGAGGCATAAGCTCTCGGTCCTTCCACCATATATCGGCTGTGCTCAAGGAGTTCTGGAATTCTACCGTAGCGTTATATTTCTCTCCCAGCATTCTGTAATACTCAGCTTTCTGAAGGTGTAGGAAAGGATTCTTGTTGTCTTTTGTATTTGATATCTGTTCAAGAGTTTCAAGAGCGTCATAGTATCTTCCCATTCTCGCGTAGATAGCGGCTTTTAATGAAGAGAAGTGGGGAGAACCGGGGTCGTTGTAGAGCGCTCTGTCGATGGCTGGAAGCGCTCTGAGCGGTTGGTCCGCTTTGAGCAGAATTTGCACCTGGGCATCGACAAAACGCAGCTCCAGCGGTCTGATTGCTTGCGCTTGTTGAATGTCAGTCAGGGCTAAGGCGGTATTACCCATGGTGTTGTGAAGCATGGCTCTTTTCGCGAACCAGTATGGATTCTGATCATCGAGAGCGATGAGCTTGTTGATGTGCTCCAGAGCCTTGTCCCAGTTTTTGTTTCTGGTCTCCTGTTCATAGAGCAACTCCAGCGGTCTCGCGTAAGAGTGATCTATCCTGGAAGCTTTATCATAGAGCCAGGAGGCCACCGGTGTGGTGGAAGCTTCTCCCAGAAAAACCGGCAATCTTGCCGCGAGATTTGGAACCAGGACAAGACAAGCCAGATATAGAGAAAGCAAAATGCCAGTTTGCTTGGCCATGAACTTTTTCCATCCCACAACTTTGTCGATACTGAGGACAATGTAGCCCGCACCGGAAGCTACCATGGATAGTGCCGAGATTATGGCAGACCACTTGGTTATGCTGATCACCTCTGCGACATGCTTCCAGGCGAGATAGTCTATCCCGTAGAAGGGAGCAATGCTTGTGAATATAAGAGAAGTGCCGACAATGGAGAGGAATAGAAATGTGGAGAAGCAGAAGAATTGCTGCCACCAGTCTTTTAGAGGCTTTTCTTGCCAAAATGTTTGATAGCGGTCAGCACCGAATGTGATGGTGCAGAAGATGTAAGCACCTATGGACATTAAGGCTCCCAGTATGAGCATAGCTGTGGATTCAGCTATCTGCTTGTAGTAGGTGGCAACGTAGCTCTGCACAGCCAGAAGAGCGAATGCGACCAGGATAAAATTGCCGTAGGCCTGGGCGCTGGTCAGCGTCGGTTTGGCTTTTCTTGTTGTGGTGTATTTCGGTATCGGCTTTCCATCTTTTAGAAGCTCCAGAGTCTCGACCAGATCATCCATGGACTGAAATCGGTTTTCCGGTTCTTTTTCCAGGCATTTGAGAACAATGGATTCAAGCTCTCTGGCCAATTTTGATCTCTTTGCTTCGGGAGGAAACGCGGGAACTTCTTCATTTATATGTTTGACCACAAGTTGTATCGGATTTTGACCGGCGAAAGGCGTCTTCCCTGTGAGCGTTTCGTACATCAGGCAGCCGAAAGAGTATATGTCCGACTTGTGATCGAGGTTGAATCCCAGGCATTGTTCAGGGCTCATGTACTCCGGGCTGCCGAAGACTTCTCCGGTTTCAGTGAAATTGAGCGTCTCTCTGTTGGAGGAGGGTAGTACCTTCGCTATTCCAAAGTCCACCACCCTGGGAATCTCTAGACCCTCTTCGTTTCTTGAGATTATTACGTTTGTCGGTTTTATGTCCCTGTGGATCACCCCTTTCTGGTGGGCATGGGAAATGGCACTGCCCAGTTGTATGAAGAGATCTATTGCTTCTTCCGGCTCAAGTTGACCTTTCTCTTTGAGGTTTGCGGAAAGGTCTGCTCCTTCATAGTAGTCCATCACCAGAAATGGTGAACCATCGCCGGTGCTACCATGTCGATACACAGAGACTAGATTGCTGTGGGTGAGCTTGGAGGCAGACTTTACCTCCTGTTCAAAGCGTTTCACCGCGGCGTTGTCTTTTGATACTTCCGCCTTCAAGACTTTTACGGCGAAGGTCTCTTCGTTGACCAGATCCTTTACCTTATAGACGGTACCCATGCCGCCGCTACCCAGGACTGAGAGTATTTCATACTGTTCTCCCAGATCAGGTATTGCTGATGGTGCTTCGCTTTGTGCTTCCGAGTTGAGAGAGTTTCCAGCGCAGTCATCGCTGACGCTATTCGAGCTAGCTTGATCGGACGACTGATTGCCGCCGACTTTTAGCTTCAGCTCCTGTTCCCTGAGACTTGTACTGTCCATTTTTTTGAGCCTTGCGATATTTGATTTTTAGAAAGATTAACCCTGTTAGACACTATTCCCTTGTGGATTCACCTTCTTTTCCATCCATCCCGCATCTTTACGAATCGAAAGGAATGTTTGCAGAGGTTAATCAAACAGTCTGTGAAAAGACAGAATTCAATGCGGCATTCAGCTCATAGACTTCCTGGTAGCGTTCATTCGGATCTCTCTTAAGGGCTTTAGCCACCACTGCTTCCAGGGTATCGGGAAATGTCACGCCGGGAACCACCTTGTTGATAGCTGGCGCTTCTTCATTGATACGCAGAAGAAGAGTGTCCATCGCGTTCTCACCTTTTAAAGGTGGTTTGCCGGTTAGAGATTCAAACATCATGCAACCCATGGCGTAAACTTCGGAGCGGCAGTCAGCTTCTTCTCCCTGGCACTGTTCAGGACTCATGTAGAGAGGACTGCCGAAAATCTCTCCGGGTTGGGTCAGTCTCTGCAACTCTTCCCGTTGCTCCGGGCTCAAGTCCTTGTCCGACTCCGGCTGAGCTTTCAGTATGGTGGAGCTTGTGGGACAAACTACACCTGTGGTGCCGCAAACTCTGGCTATGCCAAAATCTACAATCTTTATCTGTTCACCTTCCTGGGAATCGATGATCATGATATTGCTTGGCTTAATGTCCCGGTGCACAACGTTTGATGCATGGGAATAGCTGAGTCCTTCACAAATTTGCGGAAAGAGAATGGCGAAAAGATCCAGCGGCAGCCTGGTTTCGTGTTTGAGCAGGTCGTCGAGGCTCTCTCCTTTCAAGAGTTCCATGACTATGAAGGGTTCACCGGTTTCTGTCAGTCCGAAGTCGATAACTTCAACAATATTCTCGTGTTTCAGTCCAAGAGCTAGCTCCGCCTCTCTCTCAAATCGCTTCACATTGGTAGCATCCGACTGGAGATGATTGTGCATTATTTTGAGGGCACGGAGTTCGTCGTGCTTTGTATCCAGGGCTCTGAATACTCTGCCCATGCCTCCGTAGCCGATATCGGCCAGGAGTTTGTAGCGTCCCGCGATAACTGTGCCGACTCCCGCCTTTGGCTTGCCACCGACTTGAGTGGTGGTCGCAGGGGCTCTTGTCACGTCCGGAGAATCTGGGGTGTTTTCCATTGCCATCTCTTCCTTGAACCAGTGGAGAGGAGTATAGCATTCGCTCTGTGGCGCTTTTGGGTCCTGGCAGTTGTGGTCAGTAATCTATCGTAATGGAGCGATGCTAGAATGGATCTATTACCAGTTCTCTGTGTGATTTTGCATGTCTGACTACTCAGATAGTGATGATAACGTCGTTCCTTTTCGAAGACCTTCCGGAGAGGCTCTCAGTCCTTCGGAAAGGCAAGCCAGAAGGGCCGCGAGGAAAGCTGCCCGAGAGAGAAAACTGGATGAAGATCTGAATGTGTATGAAGCGCGGCAGTCTTACTATTCCGATTACAACAGGGTCAGCTTCAAACCGGGCCAGAATGTGATCTGTCGAGTGGTAGAAAAAGAGCCGGGAGGATATGCCGTCGTAGTCGATCCCCCCAGCGTACCAGGATGGACCTGGGGCTATGTACCTTCCGATCAGACTCACATGCCCGGAAAAGAATTATTGACTCAGTTTGTCTGCTGGGATAAAGGCAGGTTATTATTGACGGAAAGATTTACTTTCGGTAGGGGACCGGTGGACAACCTCAATCCGGATACTTAGGACCAAATTTACCTTTGCGAACTTTTCTCTCTATAGTGGCTGTCAGTGTCGCCGGTGTGGTGCTTGTTTGCTTTATCGTCTCCAGCAAGATCGACAGTAATTTTAATCGGATTGTGTCAAGTGGCAGAGCGGTAAGGAGTGGCAGTCCGACTCCTTCCGGAGCAGATTCCCAGGCGCGAGCCAAAATTCAAAGTCAAATTAAGAGCGCCAAGAGACTGCATAGCTCCCTGACGGTGGTGGATTTGCATGCCGACTCTCTACTATGGAATCGAGATTTGCTAAAGAGAAATGAGCGGGGACATGTTGATGTTCCAAGGCTTATAGAAGGAAATGTGGCGGTTCAGGTCTTTACCATAGTAACCAAAGTTCCTGAAGACATGAATATTGGAAGCAACTCCGGTGACTCGGACAAGATCACCGGGCTTTCCATAGTCCAGGGATGGCCGCCGTCGACCTGGCGGAGCCTTTCTCAAAGGACTTTATTTCAGGCTGACAAGCTGAGAGATTTTGCCCGGCGTTCGGGTGGCAAGCTTACAGTTGTCGAGTCTGTCAGCGATCTGGACAATTACCTGAGCCGTCGAGAGCGTGAGCATGATATTACCGCCGGTATCCTTGGTATCGAAGGAGCCCATGCTCTAGAAGGGGATTTGAAGAATATCGATGTGTTCTATGATCGAGGCATTCGTCTAATTGCTCCGGTGCATTTCTTCGACAATAATATTGGCGGCTCGGCCCACGGGAAAAAGAGAGGCGGTCTCACACCTTTAGGGATCAAAATGATAGAGAAAATGCAGAAGAAAGGCATGATAGTGGATCTCGCCCATGCTTCTCCTGCGGTTTTTAGAGATGCGATAAGAATTTCTACCAGACCGATAGTGGTATCACATACAGGGGTAAAAGGTACCTGCAATAATAATAGGAATTTATCCGATGATCAGTTGCGTGGCGTGGCACGAACAGGAGGAGTGATCGGTATCGGCTATTGGAAGACTGCTGTTGGCGGCAGGGATGTAGGGGCGATTGTTCGGGCGATAAAATATGCCACCAGGGTCGCAGGTGTTGATCATGTAAGTCTGGGTTCTGACTTCGATGGAGCGGTGACTACACCCTTTGATGCGAGCCAGCTTAGCCTTGTTACGGAGGCCCTTCAGAAAGCAGGCTTCACCGATGAAGAGATTGCCAAGATAATGGGAGGTAATGCTCTGCGAGTGTTTAAAGAAGTCTTGCCGGAAAGTTAGCCGGTAAGGAAGTCGCTGGAGCTACCCTTGATATTCTGTGGAAATCTTCGTCGCTTATTCTCTTACTTGTCTATAAATGGGTTTCGCAAGAAATCAAAGCGCGCTTCTGAGCCTCCCGGCATATCAAAAATATTGACGTCATAGCCTTTATTTGACTGCTCGTAAAAGTCTATGGTCTTCATCCAGCTTTGCTTTTGTCTTCTTACTTCCAGCATATTGGTGATCCCGGGAAAGGCAGTTTTTATTTTGCCATCCACGTCATACTGAAGTTTGATAGCTTCTGGGGCTTTCCCCGCATCCATCAGAGTCGCCATGCTCTTCGCGTCGGTATGCCAGTCATGGGGCAAAATTTGAAATTCAAGAGGAGTATGGTTGAGGTCGTATCTGGCCGCCAGGTCCAGCCCTCCGCCATCCTTCTCTAGTTCATCCACTGTCTTGATAAAGTCCACTTCGGCTCCTGCCGATATGGCTGCTTTATGTTCTCGGCTGAACACTGTCTCCGCCGCCTCCCTTGAGAGGCTGCTGTTGTCCAGGGCATTCGCCGCTGTGGTCGCTGATGATTCCAGGTCATACTGATTTGCATCCGTTGTACCTGCTGTCTCTAACATATTCGCCTCCGCCAGCGCTATCTATTACCAGCATTGAGCATCACTGTGACTACATCGTTACAGCTCTGGGGGAAATACGTATGAATGCCGGAAAACTTCTTTGGGAAGTAATTTAACACGCCCGGGCTTGAGTCCTGCTATCCTGTTACTCGCAACGATTGAGTCAGATTAGTCGAGGAAGTTTTATGCGCTTTATTTTTGCCCTGCTCAGTGTTTCTCTTGCCGCCAGTGGTGTTACTGCCGCGATGGCAAAAGGCGTGCCTCATACTCCCAACCTGGAGCCACCACTAAAGGTCAAACCGGCCGGGGAAATTAATAAAGCCTTCCCGAAGACTGAGTTTGACGAGCATACCAAGAAGCATGTGGCGGCGATGCTAAAGTGCTTCAAAGCTGGTGATATCAAAGGTGCTCTAGCAGAAGCCAATAAGGCGATTGAAGCTTCTCCCAAGTCGGCACCACTATATATGAACCGTGCTGCCATGAAGAACTTTCTCAGTCAGAAGAGAGACAATGATATTACCGAAGGTGCAAGACTGAAGTTGAAGGAAGAAGCGTTAGCTGACTTGTACAAATCAAAAGAGCTTGGACTTTTCCCAAAAGTTGCCGGTTCTCAGATTGGTTTGCAGCATCTTTCTATCGCTGCTTTCATGGGGCGCTCGGATGGTGCCAAAGACAAAATGAAAGAGCATGTGCAGAAGGCTTACGATGTATTGAAAGCTGCATATGAGGAAGAACCGAAGATTCGGAAAATCGATGACCAGATCTATATGAGCATGATGAACGCGCTTATGCTACAGAGCAACTATGAAAAAGTCGTAGACATGTGCGCTAATACAGACAGAATAGAATCAATGGAGCCTGAATTTCAAAGGTTGGCTCTCTTTGCCAAAGCAACAGCACTAAAACGACTAGGCAAAGATGAAGAGGCTGTTGCTGCTTTAAAAGAAGCGAAAGAGACTGGACTGAAACTTCCCAAGTACGAAAAGGCATTGAAAGACTCACCTCTTAACGCCTCATCTGCTGAAAAAGAGAAGCTTGAAAAGGAATTCGCTCCATTGATAGAGAAGGCTCGGGCCGGTTTGCCGGATGTGAAGACCCGGTTCTTAAATGGCTTGTACTCTGGAGAAAAACTGTACATGACAGTCAAGCTATACGATGAAGAAGGGCAATATGAACAGGTCTTCATTCGTGTACAGAATTGGAATGGGGACAAGTTGACTGGAACCCTGGCGAATGTTGTAAGAATCCTGCCTAACTACAAGCAAGGTGACAAAGTAGAGTTTGCTGAAAAGGAGATTGTCGACTGGACCATCGTCAAGCCAGATGGCTCTGAAGAAGGCAATCTTATCGGTAAGTTCATAGATAAGAAGAGAGAGCAAGAGACCGGCAAGAAGCCTGAGTTGCTGAACAAAGAATCCCAGGAGCAATCTGACACGGAAGATGATGATACCGGAGATGATGAATAAGCTCGGTGATATCAGGTAGTAATTCCGAAGAATAGTCCTGCCAGGAAGAGGGCTCCAGAGAGGGATGCCGCTACCGATTTAGCGCATCTCCGTTGTTTGAAAATATGGGTTTGGATTAGGAAGAAAGTGATCGCGCCCATTACCATAATGTTTTTCTGGTTCGTAATGGACTGCTCTAATAGAATGGAAATATCTCTGAGGATTTCTATGATCAAGTCAAGGTAGGAGCTGGATTCAGGTGTGACGTAACTGGGACCTCCACCGAATCTTACGAGACCGTAGTGTTTCTCTATGGTACACAAGTTATCTTCTATTTCAAAAATGTGCTCGTCTTGTTCCTTTTCTACTGCACCGGAAATTAGAGTTGGTTGCGCAGGACTATAAGGCTTCCTTATGCTATCTGCGATTTCATCGGCTATGGTTGTATGATTGCGTATCTGAACTACAATTCTCTTCGTTAACAACTTCTGATTGTTTGCCACGATCATCATTGAGATGATCGCCATGGCAGATATTACTGCAATCGGTGCGTATTGGAATGTCAGTCTGAGTCTTTGATTTTGCATACTATTAGTTTAGGCAGTACTGGTCACTTTGTCATTGCGGAAATTCCCAATGGAAGCGGAGAAAGATCGGCTTCAGCCGTGTCAGTGCCAGGGAAGCGATATTGTGGGATAATTGCCTCTACGATTGGGAGCAATGAATATGGAAGGCAGAAAGTTACTAGTATCGTTGGTGCTACTAATTTGCATGTTTTTTGCTGGATCCAGCTCTTTTGCCGCCTATGGCGAACCCTGGAGCGGAACCGCAGCTCGAAGCTCATCAGGCAAGAGGATTTTGTTCATCGGTCATAGCAAATTTTACTGGCACGATATGCCGAAGATGCTAGCCAGCATGATGAACGGTCGTCCCATCACAATCGGATATGTTTTTGGAAATTCTTATTCCCTGGAAGACCACTGGCGCAGTCAGCTTGCGGTAAAAGAGATTCGAAGCGCCAGACCGAGGTGGGACTATGTTGTTCTCATTGATCAGACCGGCGTGCCCCAGGAACGAAAAGCCGTGTTTGAAAGGTTCGCCAAGCTGTTCGACAACGAAATTCGAAGAGCAGGTGCAAGGACTATTCTTGTAGAGTCATACACCGATGAAGTTAAGGACTACGAAGAGCGGCACAAAGTGATGATGGATTGGTCAAAGAAGTTGAACATTCCAGTGGCTCCTGTGGGCACTGCATGGAATATTGTGAGGACAAAATATCCGAATGTAAGTCTTTACGCTCCTGATGGGCATCATCCAAGTGTCAAGGGAACCTATCTGATGAGCTATTTCTTCTACTGCTATTTGCTGCGTCAGCCACCATATGATCTTTCTCCTAAGCTTGACTATGCGGATGAAAAGACCGGGTCAACGGTTGTTTTTCCTTCGTTGACCGAATGCAAAAATGTTCAAGCGGCTGTTTTAGAAGCGTTGAAGACGAAGTGAATTCTTGATAGACGGATAAATATGCCAGGCAGGAACTGATTGAGTTGGTGAATCTAAAGATAGAAGAGAGAAAGAAGCGCGATTGATGAGTCTCTATTTGAACTTATCCGCAACTATTTTGGGTCTGATGATTAGTTCTTCCATGAAGCTGGTGACCGCCATGCAGATGAATACTTGAATCCAGGAAATAAATGGGCATAGAAGCCAGAGCGTGACTAGAAGCGTTTGGAAAACTGCAATCCCAGTTATCAGTCTGGTTCTTTTCGGTCTTGTGAATTTATCACTTTTGCAGAAGCGAACAATTCTCCTTACAAGAGTGAAAGTGACAAATACAGAGAAAACAAATACCACTGTGATTAACAGTGGAAAGCTGTCCGGCGAAGAGTGCTTTTTATTGCTTGTGAACACAGATTGTTCTGGCGAGAACTTTTCCGGATGCCAGGGAACAATGGTTTTTCCCCATAGGGCTATGGTGTCGCTCAGTAGACTTAGTCCAAAGAAGTAATTCTTTTCGCCTTGCAAATTGTATTGTGGGACGCCAAATAGTTCAAGGCTACGTAGTATTCCATGAAATGATTCACTGTCTGCGTTAGTCTTAGCCGCAGCAATACCCAGACCAGTTGCTGCCGCACCCAGACCTGCGAACACAGGACCGGCCTGAAAGTCCGTTGGTCTTTGTTTGCCTTGATACCACTCATTAATCCCAAGGAGTCCAGGACCAAATGGTTGAAACCATTGTTCTCTGAAGCGTTGGTATTGTTGTCGCGAGAATTCCTTGTCAATCGTTGGAAGAAGAGCAAGACTCCAGGACATTGCACATCCCCTGGTGCCATCGACAATAGTATCGCTGTCTTTTCCCGCCTGGGCGATCATTAGACTTGTTTGGGGGTCTAAGTGCGACTTCATCCAGGCAAGCCACTTGTCGCAAGCCTGAGAGTATGTTGTTTTGAATAGCTCATCGTGAAGCCTGAGTGAGTCAAGGGCGCAAACGCCATCAACCGGCCATGTCAGACCTCCGAAGCTTTCGGGAAAAGGCGGATTCGCTTCTGAGAATGCAAGGAAAAGCAGCTTAGACCCGCTGTGGAAATCATTTATGATTTTGGAATTGCTTCCACCCAGAATAATATAGCCAGCTCTGAGTCTATTTATGTTCCCCTGGTATATTACTCCGCCCGGTAAACTGTTGTCGGTATATTTAAAAGGAACACGGTTTTGATAAGGCTCTACTTTTGTGAGAAGGTGCTCGAGTTTTTTAAGTGCGATTTTCCTGAACGATGAGTCCGTTGGCCGTGATAGAGAAATGTTTACTAGTGAATAACCATAGAATACATTTGATAGAAAGCAACCTTCCGGTATAAAAGCTCCTTGAAGCTCATCTTCACCAGATTCAATCCTACGAGTGATACCATTAAATTGGGACTCGATGTCGAAGCAGGGTGCCTCCTTGTGCGTTTGGTCGGCGTGACTCAGCAGACCAACTAGAGTTCCGTAGCTGTGTGATACAACAACTAAAATTAGAAAGATATTGAGAACAATCGAGCCGGGTGTGACGATTATGATTTTGTCTGGCTTGTTGTATTGTTTCATCATGACTGTAACCTACCAATCAGATGGGATTTTGCCGGCTCTTATATCCAATTGCCATCGTTGCAGCACCTTCTCTCCAAAACGGTCGGTAAACTTGTAAGCAAATGTGCTGACTTCTGATGTCAGGCCTTGTTTTAGAAGGAGTTTCGCAAGTTTTAGTCTCGGATGCAGGTCTCTTAGAAGCTCTCTGTCAAGTGACACAGATTCTAGCAATAAGTCTGATGCGGCCTCATAGTTGCCTCTATCGTAAGCCAGTAATCCAAGAACATTCTTGGCTTCATGTATACACTTTGCTTTCTTTGTATCGTCTTTGATGGATCTTGCGTGGGTCAATAACATGGCTGCATAATTGGCTGCCTGCCCGTTGTCACCAGCGTTTCTTGCTAGATATGGCAGTTGCAGCAGTTCATCAAGACCGTCTTTGAGACCGAAGAAACAGGCTTTTTGAAAAGCTTCTTTTTTCTCTTCTAATGCTTTCTTCCAATATTCAGGCGAGTTGCTTGCCAGTTCACAGTACAAGTCAGATAGTCTGTTTGGCCACTTTGGAGAAAGAGGGTCAATTCTCTTTCCTGCCAATAAATAGCTCTCTGCCAGTTCTTTGTCCTTCATGAACATGTAGGTAGCGGCGTTTTGAAGCACTTCTACATTGTTTCTTTTGGCTTCCACCTGCATTCTCCAGGCTTCTTTTCCAGTTTCGTAGTCTCGATCTGTCGGATAGAAGTGGGATTCACTGGTAGAAGCCAGGCAGTGTTCGGGAATATTTTCTATGATCCAAAGAATATGCTTACTGAGCCCGTTCTTGCAATTTTCGTCTTTATACTTGTTAGAAGTATAGTATCCAACAAGCCTGGCTCTGACTATAAGATTCGAAGGATCTTTTTGAATAGCTTCTTCCAGCTCTTCTGCTTTCTCTTCAGAAATAACTCTTCCTGCCTGTAGGTGTTTTGACAAGGTCATATTGTCCATGCCGTCTTCGATGAATAGCGACCTTAGTTGGCGCAGAAGGCTTTTGATTGTATTTAACACCGGACGTCCCAGAGAGGATGCTATCGTAAATGGAAAGTTCTTGCCTTTTTCATGGTTTCCTTTGATTCTACCTTAAGTCTTAGTTGCCGGACTCTCCATCTTTAGGTACCGAAAATGACATGATAGCGCCACCGGACTCGGCATTGTCCGCCCAAATAGATCCGCCATGTGCTTCGATGATACTTTTACAGATTGATAATCCAAGACCTGAACCTTTCTGACTTTTGCTATCTGCGATCTGATCCACCTGCTCATATCTTTCAAAAATTTTGTCCAGCATCTCCTCTGGGATTCCGCGCCCCTGGTCTTGAACGGAGAAGATTACTGTATCTTCTTCCTCTTCCTCGACCGCCGACAGAGTAATTGTCGAGTTGGATGGAGAGAATTTGACCGCATTGGATAACAGATTTATTAGTACCTGGGTCAATCTATCCGCATCCGCTCTGAATGTAATATCTTTTCTGAGATTGGAGACTATTTCTAGCTTCTTGCCGGATGGCGGCCCGGTGCAATCTATGGCAGAGTCGATAATGCTTTTGGCAGAAGCATCATCGACATTGATAGAGAAGATGCCTCTTTCAATTTGCTCAAAGTCTATGAGCTCATTCAACATCATGATCAATCGTTTGTTGGTGGTGCTTGTCCGTGCGATCGCCGCCTCGGCCCGAGGGGTCATAGGCATCTCCCCGCCATCTTTGAATCGATCTATAAAGGTGTTGAGTTCAAGTAGTGGCTCTCTGAGGATTTCATTCATTACTTCCAGATATTTTTGCCTTTCTAATCTGGTCGCAAGGACTTCTTCCGCGATTTCTCGAAAGTTCTCATTAAAAGCCGAAAACTCATCTTCATTGTCAATCAGAGGGAGAAGTTCTTTGTTCTCAGCGAGACGATGAAAGTTTTCTTCAATGGTATTCAAGTTAGAGAGTACTTTCCTTCTGGAAATCATCCACAGGCTATAGGCAACCAAGATGTTCGCTGCTACTCCGATAAGTACCAGTAACAGTATCACTATCTCTGCCGTGTTGCTCTTTGTGAAATAATCCAGAGATTTTGCGGATTGCATGTCGTTTAGTTCTTCGACAGTTTTGTGCAAAAGCATCCTTAGAGGAGTCATCCTTTTGTAGATGCTTCTCACCGTATCCAACATGAAAGTTGTTTCCGGGTCCAGGCATTCACGGGCAATCTCTTCCTTGAATTTCTGAATGGCTTCTTTTACCGCGATGGTTCGGCTGTAAATCTCATCATCGTCTCTGCCCGTTTCAACCAGGTCCTCGATGGCAAGCTTGAACTCCTTCTCCTTCTCTATTGAGATTATGCCTACCCCGAGGGAGATTGTGTCGCTCTTCTTTTCCCTGCTTATATGGAGGGCGAGGAAGAGGTTTGCCACCAGTTCCATGCTGAGCACTCCGACTTTTGAACAAGCGGTGGAGGCTAATAGCCGAGTATTCTGGTATTTCATTGCGTTGGCTGCGTCAGTGTAGAGCAAAGCAAACCAGCAGAGAAATACCGCTTGCAGAACTATTGGTATGAGGATCAGTTTAAGACCCTGTTTGAATAAGCTGTTACGGAGCTTCATAGGCTGCTCCTTGCCAGGTCGTCTCTATGTCGACAGGTAATGTCAACGCGAATCTAACACTGCCGGCTTGTGGAGAAAAGTCAATCTCTCCTCCTTCCAACCTGATTAACTTTCGCGCCAAACATAGTGATTGTCTGTGCTCTGAGTATAGTTCCTTTGTTCGCTCGTTGCTCTGGGAAAACCTATCGAATACCACATCTGGTGTTATAAACTGCATCGAGCTATTGGTACATTCAATGGTTACAAGGGCTGGTGCCGAATTCTTTTCTTGCTCCAGTTTGACGTGTAAAATGCCTGAGGTATAAGCCAGGCAAGCAGCCAATATTCTTTCTATGGCAGATTCCAGGCGCTCTTTGTCCCATATTCCGGATAAGTCTTTATCGACGGCAGTGATTTCTATTACAGAATCACCAAACTTCCTTGTAGATAGGATTTTTTTCTTCGCATCATTGACAACGGAAAACAGGTTGACATCAGTTTTTTCGAGTTGCAACAAGCCCGCATCTATTTTTTCTATGTCCAGCAAGTCCGATACAAAAGATATTAGCTGGTTGATTCGAGTCATTTGCTGAGTCAGCTCTTTTTTCGTCTCTTCCGGAGGCTGACCGTAGATGCCTTCGTGCATCATTTCCAGAGTCATTCTTAGCATTGTTAGTGGTGACCGGAGGTCGTGACTGACCATTGCTAGGAACTCTTGCTTCCTTTCTCTGGACATCTCCAATTCATGGGAGAGTTCGAGCAAACTACGTTCCAGTTTTTTTAGCTCATCGGAGTCATCCAACTCCTGGTCGATGGGTTGATTGGCAGCCAGGGCGGAAGCAGACTCTAGAATGACTTCAAGTCTGTTGCTTACATGTTCTGTGTAAGAGCGCAGCATAAATAGCAAAATCGCGAAATTAGCCCCGACTAGAAGAGCTATAAAAATCAAGGAAAGTAGGGCTTTCTGTGAAACCTCTTTGGCTGTTCTATCAGCTTCGGATTTCAACATTCTGACAAGGTTGGACCATCGTTTCGAAGACTCTTTGTATGCGGTGACGGCGTCAGTTCCCCTGGTAAACATGCTGTCAGCTAAGAGATCCCCACCCTCAAGCCACTCAGAGCACTTGTCGTGGAAGTCGCGCTGGTTTTTATCCATCCCAAGAAGCGCTTGATGGAAAGCCGTGTCGTCTGTTGAATCGGCTAGCAAAGTCTTGAGGGAATCGTATGTCTTGTATTTTTCTTTAAATGGATTCTCGTTTCCTGATTTAAGCGTATAAAGAATCGCCTTCTCCAGATATGCCCCCTGCTTGTTGATTATGTTGTCCACAAGACTCATTCTGAGGGCGATACTGTTTTCTTCTCTGATGGCATGGACTATGTCCAGGCAAACAAAGCCCAGTACCAGCGTAATGACTATTCCCGTCAGACTTACGGTGACAGCAAAAATCAGCGCTCTTGTCGATAGAGACATCGATTTTATGCCTGATTTGCTGACCATGAAGAGAACTTCCAGGGGGTGCGGATACCGGCCTTAGTATACCTTTCCGCTATGGAAGGAAGGCGGTTTTTAAGAATTCTGGGACCAGGGAGGAAGATAAGATGCAAAATATGGCCAGAGTGTAGTCAAGCGGTGATTTGCGCTAATTCCGGGGAATAATAAAACTCAGGGAAGGAGAGTCAAAATATGGAATTTATCCAATCTGCACTGTACTTTTTGATTCTGGGTATTTCTGGCGCTATCGGTTGTGCCGTTTTTGTTACTACTATTTTGGCTTACACCGTTCTTTTGCTGAGTTCAGCATGGAAGTCCGCATGGTTTCTTCTCAGGTGGTCGAAGCGTGCGACGTCTTCTACCTACGCGGTATGTGCACTGTGCTTTCTCCTGGGAGTCTGCCATCACAACATAGTTTTTACTGCTAACGAGCTTAGAAAAGTGCCATACCCTGCTTTGGCTTCAGCTTCTATTGAAATGGCTGACATGAGCCAATACAAGTATGAAAATGTGAGAGAAGTCAAATTGGTTCCCGCGTCCATCCGCTGACGAAAAGGGGCAATGGCTGAAACTTTTTTTAGTCCTTTAGTTTTCCTTCTTCATCCACTAAATCCAACTCCAGTCCCATCTCTTCCGGAGTTGCAAACTGCGTGACTTCTGACTGTTTTTCGATATTGTAGTTAGTGTCAGTGTCTGATTCCAGGTCTACTATTCTTGCCATCCCACCGGTTTGAATTGTCACTAAGGCTGGGCCGAGCATTGGGGCTAGCGCTACTGCCGAACATGCCAGCCCGGCATTTAAAACTGTGAGCGGATTGGGTCTCAATCGGAGGTTCTTGATTCCCAGGTCGGGCAGACAGTCTTTCGTAATCACTTTACCGTCTGTTCTCTGGTAGAAAGTTACGCATTCCTTTCCCTCTGATTTGTTTATGAAAGCTACCGCTTCTTCTCTGGTCATTGAAGAGAGGTTGTATACATTTTTTTTGCATGCCGAACAGTGCCTGACCTGTTCATCGCCTTCCATCTCTTTCCATTTTTGAGGGCATTTGAAGCCCAATTCAATGGCGAACAGCGGGTCCTCTTTTCTCTTTCGTCTTCTGAACATATGATTCTCTGCCAAGGTCTATATAGTCGCAAGGTGCTTATAGGAGATGCCCTTCTCTCCATGGCGATCTACCTGTTGCCGGTGAATCTGTTACATTTCAGAACTGTCTTGCTATTTCCACTTTATTGACTCAAGGGCTTTGATACCATCAGGGAAATATTTGCTTCTTTTAGCCATTGGAGTTTGGAAAGTGACTTCTTGAATTACTCTCCCTGAGCCATCAGCGTCTACGTAAAAAGTTCTGGCTTGTAGGTCATGCTGGATATAGCGTCCTTCTACAACGAGAATTGACTTTCCGTCTACTTTCTGGGTTTTGGCGATTTGAATATGAAAGTCTTCGGGGATGCTCTTGGAGTCTAGGATTTCCCCCACGTCTTTCAACTCATCCGGGGTAAGTTTACTAGTGTTGTTTGCCAGTATCTTCTGAAATTTCTCGGCAGTGGCTTTTGATATCCTTGAACCCCTGTATTCAAAGTAGATTTTAACATCGGGATCAATGCCTAGATGGAACTCTTTGAAGTAATTATTGCCTGCGGTGTTGTTTTCCTCTTCCCCGGTGACGAATCCTTGCGGAAATTGCATGGAGGAAATCTGTCCAAGATCTTTAATACCATTGACAGTGTCATTGGAAGCTATCTTTATTTTGTCTCCTTCCATTGCATTCTCCATGCTTAAAAAATGAGGTTGTGTTGGGCGATGGTCTTCGAAAGGCTTGTTATCTGGTGGAACGTCCATCATGACTCCTTGTCAGAAAATTCCGCAAGACTGTGATGTGGCAATGATACCATGGCCGACGTTGTCTCAAGCAGGTTAGTCGATTCTAAATGCCGAGGGCTAGCCGATGAGCTTCCAGGGCATCTCTCTGTTCGGTCGGCAGCGAGCGAATTATCGCAGTCATCTTAGTCAGAGCTTCATCTTTTCCTTCCAGGCCTTTGCCGGCCGTCCAATCTTCGCTGGCTCGGCTCATGGTCTCTTTCATCTCATCAGCGTAGTCTTCGTATTCAGACTCGGTTAGCGCTGTTCTCTTTATGCGCTCCATGCGAACGATTTCAAACTCACTCCAGTGGTCCGGTTCTCCTGCCTCACGCTTGGCTTCAGCATCAGTTTTCATTATCTCAACGGAATCGCTTGGGCGTTGCATGGCAAGGTAGAGATCGTGTACATCGACCGGTCTTCTGGCATCATGGTCATCATCTGTTCCCCAGGAGTTGTCCATGGTTACTTTTCCGGGGGGACCGGGCTCATAGTCGGTTATTGTAAGCACGTGACCACCACCGGAGCCACCGGCAGCACCACCGCCGGAATCTGTCCAGAATGGTTCGTTGGTAGTTTCTACCGCTACGACTATCGGGAATTTACCTGCATCTTTAGCTTCCTGCAGATATGTGGTCAATTCTGCTTCTGATTCTATCCGTTTGACACCATCAGATCTGTCGGATACATATTTTTCGTGTCCAAGAACGATTTCATTCTCTTCCACACCTGTGATTTTTGCGTATACATCCCTGATGTTGCCGAGATTGCCGGTGTTGACATTCGGACTATCTTTGATCAGTTTCGGCGGAGTCTCCGACATATCCATGATGCCTTCCCCGCTTCGGGAGCCGGGAATACTATCCTTCTGGACGTATTTGTATTGTTTGGGTGGAGTAGACTTGTTGTTTTCTATATCCAAATGCAGGTTTGCGCCGGTAACTTGAAAGATTTCGCTGGCGTGGCTGCGCGCGCCATCATAGCGCACGGGGTTCTTAGATTGACCATGGGGTGTCGGATCTATCTCCACAGTGACACCATCGGTTGAAGTGTATTTACCAGTAGTTGCCACATCCACCACAAGTTTGGCTGCGGCTGCCGGTTGTCTTG
>MDTD01199659.1_pt1 | contig 21663 bp, 20 predicted proteins | sample 811221 | NCBI WGS metagenome assembly MDTD01 (sample SAMN05326646, study PRJNA326480) | marine metagenome | isolation source: seawater | place: Pacific Ocean: South West | collected 2011 | reverse complement strand
GCTCGTCCTCAGGATAACTTCCTGTTCCATGGCCCACATTCGCCAGAGCACGGGAAGAAGATTTTTCAGACTCAATCCTCTTCAGCACCGACAGGGTATCGAGACCAGCTTTACCTAACATGTCGGAGCTATGACCATACAGGCAGGACAGGGCGGCCATGGCATCATCTGTACTCTTCTCTCCGGACATCAGACGAATATCATCCAGGCTTTGAATAGCACTGACCGAGGGCGCCCCCCTCAACGATTCAGGGATAGTGTTTCCGAATGCCACCGCCGCCACCGGAGAATTCTGGACATTCCGGGAAACATCATAAAACAGATGGCGGCCAAGCCAGCCCCCATCGAGATTCTGATGGAAACTCTCTCCATGCTCCATCTGATCCTGGGCTTCAAAGTGGGAACCGGAAACATTATCTGAGCCGACAGCCTGGACCACAGCCAATCGACCTTCATTAAAAATGGGCAGCCAGGGTTTCAGCCGAGGATGAAAAGCATAGAAATCATCTAGCCTTAGAGCTTTGTCACGGTCCGTATCGGTTTTGCTTTTGGCTCGAATGCCTATGGTCGGTCTTGCCCGGTAATAATCATCATCTCCGAATGGGATCACCATATTCAGGGTGTCGGCACCGCCCCTCAAAAATACAACCACCAGAACAGGTTCTTCGCACCAGGTGTTATTTTTACCAGCACCAAACACGCTCTTAAGAAATGATCTGCGGTTTACTTTCATAGATCAAAACCTCTGGAAGGCCGGGGAGGCAAGAACCAGGCCAAGAAGGTTTCCTTTGTCAGAACCGGCGTTCTCTATCTGCCTAAAAGCCTTCAACTCGTGAGCCTGGGGAAGCCGTCCCGCGAAATAAGCGAAGAGGTGCCTGTTAAAGTCTTCGTCGTCTATATCCTTGTTGCCTCCGTCGCCTCCGATAGCGGCAAAGAGCCTATCGCGATCTACTTTTACAGATGCCACTTGATCATGGGCCAGGGCGAAAGCAAAATTCCAGCGCCAGAGCAGCGTTCCAAGCCAGGGTAGCCTCTCTTCCGGGTAACCATCGGGAGTGGGATGTTGAAAAGGTTCCTGCCCCATAGCCGACAGGTAATCTAGAATCCCCTGTCCACGTTCTCCCGATTTTGCCGCAAGTGTCTTGCCGCCCAATGCTCTCAGAGAACTGACCAGGAAGTGAAAAGGTCTCTTGAATTTGTTTCCTCTGTATTCTGACAAGACATCAGATAAAAACAACTCTTCGACCATGGACTTTATGTCTCCTCCACTGGCGGAAAATCTGGTCGCCAGATTATCTCTCAAGCGTAAAGCCGCTTGATCAAAAGGTTCATCCATGACAAAGTGCCGCACCAACTTACCGGCGATATGCCTTGCCGTGGAGGGATGAGATGTCACTATATCCACCAGATGATCGATATCGGACATGCCACCACCAGCAGGGACAACGGTTCCCAGAACAAGCTTCTGTCCGTCATCATGTCTTGCAGGATCAAAGTAGACGGCGCCGCGCCCGAAACCTTCTTTCACTCTCCATCCGGTAAGGCAACGGGCAGCCTCCAGGACATCTTCCTGGGAGTAGCCGCCATCAACACCCAGGGTATGCAATTCCAGAAGCTCCCTGGCGTAATTCTCATTGGGCTGGTCCTGGGCGGTGGTCTTCTTGTTGTCTTTTCCGTCTAAGTACTCAAGCATGGCAGCACTTTTGGCAGACTTTCCGATCAGGTCTCGAAAGTTTCCTAAAGCATGGGAGCGCACCACGTTGATATCATCTACGGTTTTGTAATAAACACAGTTACCCTTCTCTATATTGATGTTGAGATGATCACTCCAGAAAGAGACCATCACTTCAAACAGCTGTCTTTTGCTGTAGATAGCCTTCAACAAAGTGTGCCTAACTAAGTCCTCACGCAAGACCTCTTTTCTGAAGTCGAAAAGATCACCTTCCCTGAGAAATCTTGACTCGAAACGTCTGGTGCGCAATCGGCTCGGTCCTTCATCTATATCTACATAGTTGAGTTGCTGCCTTAGCCATCGCTCTTGACCGCAAGCCTTGATCGCTTCAAGGTCTCCAGGAGCCGGACCAAAACTGATTCTGTTCAAAAAGTGAAAATGTCCATCGACAGGCACCGAATCTGCCACCAGTAGAGAATCCGGCAATCCGCCGCCTGTACGCTCCTCGATCTCATCTATGGCTCTCTCGCAGGAAGAGAGATAGAGAGAAGCAAGGGTCAATCCCCCTGCTTCCAGAACCGCTCTGCGTGAGACTTTCCTGCCTGAGTTCATGACTTCATAGCTTAACGGACTCCGCCGTCTCTTCCACGGTCGATGGAGAATCGCTATTTTTGCTGGATTTCGGGCCTTTAATGGCCCCCAGCAAAGTGATTGCTGTCGCACCGGCTCCGGTGATGGTTGTCAAAGGAAAGATGATAATCCAGCCTAGAAGAGGAAACAGGAAAGTCAGTTCAAGAACCAGCCCTCCGGAGGCAACCAGTCTCCATGGCTTTGCCGAATCGAAACCAAGTCTTTCGGACACTAAAGCGGCGAATCCAGACACCGCTATGCTGGAAAGGAATAAAAATGATGCTATTAAAACAAGCTCCAATAGTTCATTTAAACCCTTGCCCAGCTTCGATAGAACAGCAACACTGAAAACCGTCGCCAGGAGAACGACCAGACCAAGAAAAAAGCACTTGAACGGACTACTCCTCATTCTCGCTCCGGCAGTCCCGCTTAGAACCGGGAGCAAAGCAGTGTTAAACAGCCAGAGCCCTAAAGTGGCTGCTAAAACGCCCAGTACCACGAGTAAGATGCCTAAGGTATCTGCTAAGACCATATCTCTTTCCCAATGGCGGTCGATTTATCCAGGCGGCTCGAAATTTCGCGCCGATATCTTATATACCCGCATTGGAATAAGGAAGTTGCTCAGACAATCGGATCAATTCAAGAAAGAAAACCCCGGGTCTTCAAATCAAGCACGAAAGCAGCTTGCAGCGCATCGGCATCAAGATGCTCCATACTGATCTGCTCCAGTCTCGCCTTGACCCGCTCGGACTGCAGATCTTGAACAGGGAACCAGTCAGAAGCAAGGATAAATCCCCAGCAAGAGAGAAAGGAGGGGATTGTGCCCCGGTAGCTGTCCACATGGGCGAACACTTCCTGTACCGCTTTTCTAAGTTTTCGGTGACCCCGGCTCTCCGACTCCACCGGAGAAAGAATCAATCCCTGAATTGCGACCATCGCATCTTTCTTCAGACGTGACTTGACCAGCTCATAAAAGGCTGGAGTATAAAGCTCTCCTGCAGGACCATCTTCCAGGTCGGCCACAATGTCGATGATGGCCACATCAAACTCTTCGGTGCATTCCCTGAGATACTCAAATCCATCTCTAAAAATATGGCGCACTCTGGGATCTTTCATCTTGCCATGGTGCCAGGTGGGGAGATGCTCCGTACAAAGCTCGACGACTTCCCGGTCTATATCGATGGCCACAACTTCTTTGACACTATCATGTTTAAAAATTTCTCTCAGGGAAGCTCCTTCCCCGGTTCCAACAACCAGTACCCGTTCGGGATTTTTGTGTGCCACCATGGCAGGTTGAATTAAAAGTTCGTGGTAGAAGGCTTCATCATATTCGCTGCTCTGAAGGTCCCCATCAAGAAAAAGAATACGCCCATACTTGGGAGTGTCGGCGATGATTATCTCCTGGAACTCGGTCTTCCTAGAGACCACCACCTTATCCAGGGGAAACAACTCAAAGTCACAACTCTGGACCAGATATTCCTTACCTTCGTAGGGGACGATATAGCTGTTTTTCTCTTTAGCCACCGGGTGCAAGTTGGTTTCCATCATCCATCCCCATTCAAATCTTGTGCAGCCACTGCCTGGGCAATGCTGGCAATGGTCCAGTCAATAAAACAAACGCATTCAATTTTAAAGGAGCTTGCCGCCGATTCTCAGACTAACCCCCTGGAAATTCACGAATATTTTTATAGGTGCAAAGCTATTCGGTCAGATCCACATTCATCAAACCACGGTTGGTTAGACGCTTGGAGACAGTTTTAGGTTTAAAGAAATCAACTAGAACTTCATGAAATCGAGTCGGCTCGCAGACATAGCCGCAGGTGAAGATATCGACGAAGCAAGAATTATGCTCAGGATATGTATGAATACTGGCGTGACTCTCGGACAACAGATACACATTAGTGAGACCGCCGCCATCAAATATATGGCTGCTCTCTTTAAGGACAGTAGCACCTGAAGCTTCTATGGCACGGCGCATAGCCTGATCCAGCTCAACCGGTGACCGGAGACTCTCCGGATCGCAGTCCACATAGCTGGCGAAAAGATGCCTGCCACCAAATTCATACTCTGTGGTGGTCTCTTCCAGGGCTGAATTGTCCACGGTCTGAAGCTCCTGCTCCAGTACTAAATTAGAATCAGAAGGCATTTCAGGCTTCTCCAACTATGTCTCCTAAGCCGAATTCCTGACTATCCAAAAGAAAAGGCAGAAAAAAGTGCAGTCTACTATTATTACCAACCGAAAAATTAATACAAGAGATATACCTTATTCCATATTGACTTGTTCAATTTCTTAGAATCGCAAACCCTCATAAATACTTAAATATTGGGACCCACGAGGCTTTGTTAATTTCGATTAAGCGCCGACAATCACCTGACATCTGAATAAGCCGCAAAAGAAGATAATAGTCGCCAGGAAATGCTAATCAGGGGATTCTCCATTGAAAGTACTGGTACCCGTAGATGGTTCACACCATTCGAATATGGCGGTGGAAACGCTGGCAAGGGCAAAGTGGCTTCAGCCTGAAAAAATTGTCCTGGTAAATGTTGTTCAGCCTCTGGAGTCTTTTTTACCTTTTCAAGTCAGCGCGGATGTAATCTCAAAAGAGCAGGAGATTATTGCCCAGCGCTCCGAATGGCTTCAAAAACCGGCACAATTCCTGAAAGATAATTTTCCGAACTGCTTATTAGTAGATTACCGAGTTAAGTTCGGCCACCCCAAACAGATCTTAATCAATATGATCGCCAGGGAAGGATACGACCTGGTGGTAATGGGATCCCACGGAAGATCTGGCGTGGAGAAGCTGCTCCTCGGCAGCATCTCCCAGACAGTCCTGGAGTTAGCACCATCGGCAGTGCTGCTGACCAAACCCATTTCGGAGGCGCATTCAAAGGAAGAGGAGCTTGACTCCCTAACAAACTTCCAGCGAATTCTAGTCCCCTACGACGGCTCGGTCTATTCCCGCGACGCGGTGGACTGGTTATCTCAACAACATTTTCCAAAAGGGACAAAGTTTCATGTGGTGATGGCGGTGGCCGACTTTGAGCGCGTGGAGAAACTTGATCTCACAGAGGAACAGTGCAAAGTAGTAAAAGAACAATGGAGCATGATCAAACAACGCGCTTTTGAAATTCTTGAAGAGATGGCACTGCAACTGGGAGAACAGGCCGGAAACGAGAACGTCAGCATAGATGCGATACCAGGTGATCCCAGAGAGGTCATTTACCAGGAGATAGAGAATTTCAAAGCGGATTGCATTGTGCTTGGCTCCCATGGAAGGACCGGACTGGACAAGATCATGATCGGCAGCATATCGTTGAACGTGGCTCAGCACGCACCAATTCCGGTACTAGTGGTCAGAAGAATGACCAACGTCGAGATCCCGTTCGATGATGAAGTTATGGACGAAGAGCCCTATGTGGAAGAGAACATACGCTCCGGTCGGGAAGACAGGCCGCCTTTCACGATGTTCTGACGCGAACAAGAGGCTAATGCCACTCGCAACTCCACTGAAAGAATCTCTCGTAGTTCTCCAGCGCCAGAGGTAGCTGCCCTTCCACCTGGTAGGTGGGCGTGCCGTAGTTCATCGTCTCTGGAGCTTTTTCAAATTGCTGGATTGGAACCTCAAAGTTATAAACGTTGGCGCCGTATTCATCCTGGAAAGTGACATAGATCATTTGGGTTTCCTTCATGAAAACACTGAGGTTATGAGGCGGTCCAAGATATGCCACCCTGACGTGCAGCATGCCCCTGTCCCAGGCCGTTGAACAATGGGCTTCAAGCTGAACCGGCATTATCGTGATCGGAGAATAGCGCTTGATAGTGGCGGCTTTGTCCAACCTCGCCCTGCCGTACTTTTCTATAAAGCTATCGGCTTGGGACTTAAGAGGACGCTTTCGCAAATATGTACCTCGCTCAAAATGAGCCCTGGTCATATCGCGACTATTGGCGTCGGTGGCAAGTTTTGCCGGCTCCTTTTCGGGTGGCTTTTCTAACTTCTTCCCTTCCCTCTCAGGCGGTGGGCTCACTGGGGAATTTGTAGATGGAGCCTGGATAGTTTCAGAATTTTGTTTACTGCTGCTGTCGGAGACTTGACCTCCACAAGCGCCAAGAATCAGGGAGCCCGAAACAGCTATAAGAATCGACAAAGTGGAAACTTTCATTCAGTCCTCCCCAGGGACATCTATCGATGGATACTCCGACTATCAGTTCACCCGTACAGTCTAGTGCCCCTAAAAACTATAGTAAAGAGGCCGAACAAAGATCGGAACTAGAATCAGATACCATATACGGTTATTTCAACCGGAGAATCCCCTTGTCCTTGACAGATCTGGTAAGATCAAGTCATTGAATTAATGCACGAAGAAGCGAGCAGAAACGCTTGAGAGATCTTTTTTAAAAGAATCAGAATTTGGATATAGGTCATATGAGAAAAAAACGTCAACCAGGAGCCGCTTACATTTATTTGCCTTGGCTGGCAGGGCTCCTACTTCTTTTGGCGGCCCCGGCAAGTGCTTACTCCGATGATCTTTCCAAGGCGATGAAATTCTTTGATGCCGGAGACTATGCCAGCGTTCTGGATAAACTAAAAGATCCCGACAAGATGGGAAAAGAACGGTATATAGCCCGATACTACAGGGGTCTTGCTTTGCAAAAGCTGAAGCAGAATAAAAAAGCTATCGCCGACTTCAAATGGCTCTACTACAACTCTCGGGATAAAAATATCCAGTACAAGGCCTGGCAGGCTCTTAAAAACTCCGGTGACAAACCCAGGGTATTGACCGGAAGCGCCTCCAAAAACACCACAGAAGTGGTCAAAAACGGTCCGGGAGCCAACGCCTGGGTGACACCCACCGAGGGATACGGACGCTCCGGTCCGGCAGCCTACTCCAGACTCAGTGTCCAGCGCTATGCAAAACCTTGCGGACACTGAAACGACCGGAATAAACACCGGACTAAACAAAAGTACGCTTCAATGTGGTAAAAATCCCAATTTAGTCGGCTTTTCGGCTTGACAAGCCTTCCTGCCTGGACATACTATTGACAGATATAGGGCTTATAACGGGTAACATATTAATAGAAGCCCCTATGCTTACTATAGACGGTTCCGATAAAAGCAACCCGGATTGAATAAATGTTGATCAGGTCGAGAAGAAGATATTTTTTCCCTTTGAGAAATCGAAGAGGTTCAGCCATAGCCGAGACCGGTCCGGCACTGTTTATTCTGTTGATTATGATTCTGTTTCCCCTGATCGACCTCATGTACATGGGTGTGGCTTACAGTATCGTTTACTATCTCAATCACCTTGAAGTTCGGGAACTGGCGGTAAGACTGCCGGCGGAAACAAACCAGGTTCTCACCGAAGTGGACTCAAACTACGTAACCACAGGCTTTGGTAAATTCGTGGGCTTAACCACCGGAAGAATTACCCATCCCCTGCCAGGTAAAGCAACCCGGTCCGGGGATCCCCAACTTGTAAAATGCACCACGGTAGCCACGGTGGATCCGTTTTTAAATCTGCCATTCATAATGAGTGTGTCCGGCATCAATTCACCGGCAACATTTTCGGTAACCAGTTCTCGTTTCCAGGAAGAAATCGGTGAAAATTAAAAGACATCGTTCAAGGAGAGATGGAGCCAGCCTAGTGGAAGTGCTGGCCGGACTTTTCATTATAATCCCGCTATTTCTATGCATAATCGACCTCTCGGCAATCGTGGTGGGCCAGATAGTAAACGACGCCCTGGCAAAACGTGCAGCCAGAGCGGCGGCACAGAAGAAAACCGCCGGTGACGCCAACGCCGCGGCAACTACCATCGTAAGCTCCTACCAGGTTAATGGCATTGTCACCCAGGCTCAGCTCCATAATTTAACCTTCAATCCATCCAACTCGGGCAATGTCCAGATTGAAACCCGGGTCCGAATAAACGTTCCGGCTCCTATTCCGATCGTGCCCCTCTTTACCAACGGCAGATTCATGCACGCCCGGGCCACTGAACCTATCGTGATGCTCAGAGCAGAAGTACCCTGAGATAGAAAAGATGACAGAGTACAAGATTATACGAGCCTCCCTGGCAGTATGCTTGATTGCCTGGCTTCCCCTGGCCGGCTGCGGTCAGAAGACTGGCGACCACGCTGCTGAAAAGAGCCAGACCGAGAAGACCAGTCTTAAACAGACCGAAAAACGGGACGCTGCCGTCACACGCAAGGTCAACGCGGAAAAAGCAGAGTTGGTCGGCGAGGTAATAGACGCCTGGTGCTACTGTTCAAAAGTTATGGGGGACGGCCGGGGCAAAGAGCATGAAAAATGCGCCAAGCTCTGCGTGGCAGGCGGGGTCAGCGCCGGTATTTTGACCGATGACGGGACAGTTTATATCGCAGCCAAGCATCAAGGCTACAAAGGCGCCAACGGAATACTCCTACCCTACGTGGCTAAAAGAGTGCGGGTAAAAGGTTGGGTGGCGGAAAGAGGTGGCATCAAAGTGGTTAAAGTGCGGGAAGTGGAGCTGATTGAAAACAAGAGCGCTGAAGCCACGAATAAAACACCTGAAAGTAAAACCGAGATTGAAGGCGATGATAAAAGCGCGGAGCCTAATCAGAAGGCTTCCGAAGAGAGTCCTTGAGGCGTCCGGCAAAATCCCTTGATCGGTTTTTCATGCGCCGCTCAAGACGTTCTACCGCTAGAGATACCTCTTTATCAACCGGATAGATTGCCAGGGACTTTTTATAGAGAGCAAGGGCCTCTTCAGGCTCCCTGAGACGTAGCTCTTTCTCCAGTCCGAGGCGATAATATCCCCTTGCCACCAACTGGTCATTGGGAGGATTCGTATGAATGGAAAGAGCGTTTTCATAGGCAGATGTAGCTAATTTCCAATAGCCGACCTCATCGAAGAAGCCACCCACAGCCAGGAAAAAGAATTGCCGATGACCGTCGGAAGGGGCAGCGGAAGCCACCGAATTAACTGTCGCTTTTATAGAATCGACCGGAACTTTTTTTATGAATGTGCGGGCAAATCGCTTTGCTTTTTCAAGATTTTCCCGGTTGCCGGCATTGCAGAGAAAGTCACAAAATGCCGGTCCCAGTGCGGCTTCATATTTCCCCATTTTGACCAGCTCCCGGGCGACGACTCCAGCCACCTGACCTTCGCAGGGGTCCTTGGAAAAGGCCCGCATGAAAAACATGGTGGCCTCTTTTTGCTTATCGAGCTTAAGAAGGATCTGTCCTTTTAGAATATTGCCCCGGGTGTTGTATGGCTCTTTGACCAGATCCCAGTTTACACAACGAATCGCTTCATCAAAACGACCCTGCCTGAGCCTCAGGCGAGCCAGGGACATTCCCACGCCAAAAGCGCGGCTATTCGCCCTGGCAGCTTCTTCGTAGAGCGGATCTGCCAATTTTGTGTAACCGGCATTCTCCATACTGAGCCCCAATTGCAAAAGGAAATGTCCATCCCCTTTCGCCAGGGTCTTGCATTTCATGAGCTCGTTCAGCATGGTGTCCGAGTCTTTGGTCTTGATTGCGGTGAGAAGCAATCGATAATGATAGGCGTACTGCTCCGGGCTCTCTTCAATACACTTGCGGTACTGCTCCATGGCGAGGCTCTCCAGCCCCTGCTTCTCCAGTATTATCCCAAAGAGGAAACGTGCCCTGGTCGCTCCAGGATCCTTTTCGAGGATGGCATTGGTTCTCTCGAAGGCAGCATCAAGACTCTTCAGGGAAGAGAACTCCGCAAGGGTTCTCTCAACATATTTAGAATCCTCCGGAGTGATGGAGAAACATGGTTGCACATGCATTACCATGCCGGTCACTGCCATCACCAATGGCACCACCGAAGACACCTTCAAATTGGTAAACTTCATTTTCCGGCCTTATCTATCTACTATCTACCTACCGAGCGAGCTTGTAACTGATCTTCAGCTCAGTACTGTATCCGGGTGTTTTGCTGGGACTGACATTAACCACCACACCATTTTTCCCCTTGTTGGCCCGCAACGAATTGGGATTTTTGGTCGGTACAACTGACCAGGAATTGCCTTTCAACGTATCCTGGTACCAGCTCATAACCTGTTCCGGGGGCTCTTTTGCTTTATACATCAAGTTGATGGCGGGACCACCGGGCTTGTTCGGATACATCAAACCGTTGGTAAAAGTTGCCTTACCTGAATAACTCGGCAGATCAGGCAAATTCATCGGCTTCTTGACCAACTTCCAGGCGGCGGTTCCGGTGCCGCCACTCTCCGCCCTCTGGGCGAAAGCGCTCGGGTTATGGGTAAGCAAGCCGGATAAAAGTAGGCCCGCCAGAGCCAGGAACAAAATTCGCATAAAGCTATTGACCTCAGAGTATTGAATTTTAACTGCTTTATTTTGTAGCTATGTTCAATTTAACACGGACAGCAGAACCTTCCACCACCGGCAGCTTGATTTCTGAACTTTATCACACCAAGGATGCTTCGGAATCCGGAAGATGGTGTCCAGTTTGTCGAGTCTTGACCGGTTGCCTGGGAATCAAGCGGGCAATCCCAGGGATGCGGATATCCACACTCTCCATCACAGTTGGTGATGCCGTCCAGACGGAATGGCGAAGGCGCCCGACGATAGGTAGAAGTGCTGCCATCAGGCAGGTTCAAACTGGGATTATTCAAGTCAGGCAAGGGCCACGGAGGCACTGAGGTGCTCAGAACAAGTCTGGGGGGAGTCGTTGTGGGATCGCAATAGATGTAGCTCACCCGGTTGAAAGCCACTCTGGTATTCAAAACAGAGTTGATATCACCGTTGGTAGCTTCCGGATTCATCTGTCTCAAGTAAGAGGAGAGCTGATCAATAATTCCGGTGGCATTGGTCTGGGCCAGCAACTCTCGAAGAGTACCTTCCCTAACCTGGGTGAGTCCACAGTCATTGGTTCTATACTGCTTCAATCCGGTATTATCTGCAACCGCCTGAATGGTGGCACATTCTGAACCGGAGGCTCTCTCGCGACAAATGTCTATGTGGAATTTCTCCACAGCCATGAGGTTATTGACAGTGTTATTGCCGCTTCCCGGGCTGGTTGGCTGACCATAGAGTCCGGAGAATTTCTCCAGGTTACAGGGCTGGCCACCGGAGCTAGTCATCACCGTGGGTGATGCACTGTGGGAGGGAGAACCGTTTGAACACCGGCTCACGCCATTGTTCTTGATAAAGTCGATGAAAGACTGGTCGGCGGCATTAGCGTTGGGATTAGAGCCGAAATTACCCCAACTGTCGATGCCGGCGTTGCTGAGCAAGTTTGCCAGGTTGGACTGGGCGCCAGGATCTCCTGAGCTGAGCGGACCGTAGTTGTTATCGACGAAGGTTTTCACATCACCAAGGGTGGGTGAATTACCCGAGGACTGGTCGGCGACAATACCGGTATTGGCGTTGTTGCCGGCTACCTCCACAAAGTTGGGGTCCATTAATTTGTCCTGCCAGATATCGAATCCGCCAGGAGCCTGAATTCCATTCAAGGAGCCTGTGTTATCGACCACAATCACCCCTCTTTTGATCTGCGCTCCATAGATATCCTCCAGGGAGCCCACTATCGAGTGGGAGACAGCCCTGGTGGACTGGGCACTGGCTACCTTGTCGAAGGCCAGGCCGGCAGACCGATAGGCGTTTGGAGGAACGAAGTTAGGAATGGTGTCTCGTACTTGTTTCTCTTTGAATGTTTTGCGACTGACCAGGTGCGGAGGAAGTGCCGGTCTCAGGGGAACAGCCCAGAGACTTTCAGACCCAACCGAGGCGAGCTGCTTATAGCCGGCCAGATAAGTCCTGCCATCCTTGCCGGTGGCGGTAAAGGGAGACAAACTCGGCGCGCCGGGAAGGATTTGGTTATCCTTAATGTAGACGTTGCTGGCTTTACCTCTGGCCATCAATGATGTTTCATGCTGACTGCCCAGGTGCTGAACTGAATTTGAAGTGGACTCGAACATGCGCATGGCATGATTCTGAGCGACGTTTCCGAAGTGATCGTCAAAATTGCCGGAAGCGTTCAACTTGGTATTTAACCGGTCGGCAACTCCCCGGACCACAGCCATCATCTCCTGGGAGTGGGTATTGGCGTTGCTGGTCGCCAGGGTCTGAGCGTTGGACGCTACCAGGAAAGCTTCGGCTGCCAGGCGGTTGTAAGTCATGAGATTGACTTCCCCGGTGTCCAGGTCGACAGAATCACCAAACTGGTTGTTTTCATCGCCACCCTGCAACCTTGTTCCAGGTCGCCGGAGCACCTGTTTGGCAACGTTGAGGTTGCCTGCGTCAGTGGCATGCTGCAGCTCCTGTCCGCCGCCTAGCTGCATGATCAAGAAAAGCAGCCCGACTCCAAGAATCGCCAGCACAAGCGCACTTACTATAACTAGGGCGAGAACTGCTCCCTTTCTGGTCCTTCTAGACATTTATCTCAATTCCTTTTGGCATCTGGTAAGAATGATTCGAAGTTGTTTAATCACGATGTACAAATAATCCAATCAAAAGAAACTATTAGCAAACGGTTTTTACTAATCACAACCCGACCCGACAGCTTAATAATATTTAAGATTCCCCAAAAAGTAAAGTGAATTCGGCTTTTTCTAATGATCTATGAGGCTGAAAAATGGCGTGAATATTACGAAACCTGTGAAGCTATCGGCTATCCATCCTTTTCAACTTAATTCTGGTGAGGTTTGTCCTTGAACTCTCAAGCAGATGAGGCGCACTCTTCTCCCGGATCTTAATCACCTCTGTGTATAGCTCTTCTGCCCGGTCCAGATTTCCTGATTGCTCCTCTATCTCAGCCAGCTGCGCCAGACTGGCAGCTACATGTTCATGGCTATCGCCTAAATATTTGCGCCTCAATCGGAGCTGACGCTCCAGATAGGGCCTCGTGTCGGCGCAGCGGTCTTCGGCACAGGCAGCGGCTATGACAAGATTCAGGGTCTCGATCAAAACCCGGGAGTCTTTGCCTAATCGCTTTTCCTGGCGAGCTAAAAGTTCAAGGGCTTCTTTCTGGGACTCTTCGAATTTTTTCCCTTTATATAGGATCCGAATACGGGTCATGTAGTAAGGATAAAGCTTCTCTGACTCGCCCCAGCGGGCTCTGGCCGACTGAAGAGCCTCCTCCAGCACCTTGCTTGCCGAATCCAGCCTGGAAGCAGCTAAAAGAGACTTCGCCTCCGCCAGTCTGTAGGGAGCAAGAACTTCGGCAGAGGCGCCCGATTCGTCGGCTCTGGCCAGCGCTTCTTTGAAGCTGTTCTCTGCTTCTTCATAATTGCCGTTCTCATAAAGTTCTATGGCTGGAGCAAAAGTCTTTGCGAGGACGGTAGCCGAGACTCTTTTTCCTCCATCACCACTGACGCCGGATGCATCATCCGTCCGGTTCCCAGAGCCACCGCAGGCCGCAAGGAAAAGACAGATTATCGGCAGAGCGAGACTGAATTTGGCTTTGATCATTGAGGCACTAAAAGAGAGAATTAACAGAGAGTGGTACCAGTTGAGAAACTTGGCACTGTGCGCCCCCAGCCTGGAGCCCAAGCTTCTTATAACTCTCAATAGAGTATCAGTTTTACAACTTATTTTTTTTCGGGATATACTCGTTATGGTATCTCCATTAATGCATTTACTAGCAAGAGGTTGAAGCGGATCAGTGTCAGAAGCTTCAGATGAAAAAGAGAAAGAGGGAAATACGGAGTCAGAGCCCACCGGCTCCGATGCGGAATCGAAGACCGGCTCAGATGCAATATCGCCTCCGGACAAAACCTCAAAACAGGAGAATAGAAGCTCCCTTATAGAAGGTTGCTTCAAAACCCTTAAATATGTTTCCGAAGTGAGTGAGAACAAAAGCATCACCTACCGGGAGTCGGACAAACGCACCACCCAGTTTCTGGGCATTGCGCTGGTGGGAGCGATGATTTTCGCAGCCCTTCCTTCATTGCAGATGCCTTCCCTGGCTCTTGTTTGCTATATAACCGCAGATATTTTCCTGGTCCTTGCCATCGCCGGATTCGTTCTCACTAGATTCGGTGTTATCCGAGCGATGGAGCCCCGCTACGCTCTGGTAACCTGGCACTTGATGGTGGGAACCGGTCTTCTTGCGCTGACCATCGGATTTAATCTGGTGGCAATAGCGGTGGTAGTCATTCTTAAGGATCAAATCGGCAATATCGTGGGAACTCCATTACTTTAGAGTAGAATGAACTCCATGCATAAAATGAAGCTATCCAATCTATTCAAGGGAGTTAAGCTGGTCTTGTCCGCTGTCTTTTTCTTGAGCGCCATATTCTTGTTCGGAATATGCGGACTAATTCTCGATGCTTCCCTGGCGGGCAAAGCACTGGCCAAGACCGATACGGCGGCAAAAGCTCCAGAAAAAAGCATCAAAGACTTTCCATATCATCGTGTGGACTTTGATCTTAAAGGGAGCAAATGTGTCTCCTGCATTAGAAGAGTGGTCAGGAAGGTGCGCAATGTAAAAGGCGTGATCAAAGCGGATATTTCTATCAAGAAACCGTATTCCGGGGTGATCATCTTCGAAAGAGAGAAGACGGACTTTCACGCCATCGAAAAACGCTTCAAGTCAGAAAAGGTAGAAGCGACAAACATGGAGACTGAAGATCTTAAATCCGTGCCGGATATAGTCATTCCAAAATCCTTGATGCGCAAACTAAAGAAGAGCGCATAGCAGAAACTAGTTATCCAGATTGATCTTGCTCAAGCTTCGCTTAACCCTCGGCCAGTGAACTTTGAAGTCGGCTTTGCTTCCTTCAAAATGTAAATGACCGATATGGCTCGCGCTCCTGTCGGAGGGAAAGAAGATTCCGTAAGACTGCCGATCTGACTGAAGCCATTGATTCTCAAGCACAAGGACATTTTGTCCATCCATTCTCTCTGTGCGCATGTCGGCAATCTTGTAGTTGCTGTCCGGTCCGTAAATTCCGGCAGGGAAGATTTGAGAAAGGCTGGATATCTCGCCCGGTGTCAGTTTGTGAGGCTTGCCGCCAAGAACATCCTGGAGAGATTTTGAGGCTTCGGGGTCCATGGCCGGAGAAGAGGGTTTGTTCCAATTCCAATAAGAGATCTTCATTGTCGGATTGGTCGGCACTTTGTACTCCCGGTAATCAAAAGCGCCTACGTCTGCGCTATCCACCAGACGAAAGCCTCTGGGCAATTTGTAATCATCGATGGCGCCAAGGTCGTCAATCTTTTCCTGACCCTGTCCGATACCGCGATTGAGAATTCTCTTGAACACCCCGCCGCCCGAACCGTCATCCGAGGCGATGGCCATGGCCGCACCAGATAGAATACTATCGGTATCGGCGCTCACTTCTCTTTCTGTTCGGGAGCCCTGCTCCGCTCCATCATTACTTGCTGTGGACACTGAATCTTTCACAGGGGTGCCATCAATATTTTCCATCCGACGGTTCCTTCAAATCAATAACTGGGGAAATTCGCAACTCCCAGACTAATTTCACGGCACCAGGAACGAAATACGTATATTCCTCACGATCGGTCTCAGCCCTTACCGGCAATGACTTTTCGGGACCGTATCACCGAATCAATATCAACAGTTCACAAATTAGCCACAGACCAAAAGGACCACAGCTCTACTTTTTGGGCAGATCTATCCACTCGACTTTATGACGCCAGGGTCCGGAATCGGGCACACGTATGTCATGGACGCCATCCTCTTCGAGAACCACTTTTCCTGAACGATCACGAATAAAAAGCTTGTAGCGGACTTTCTTGCCGGCTGGTAGTGGCACACAAAGAATGTAATCGCGATCTTCAGAATAAAGCATGGGACCTGCAGCATCACTGGCTGTAGTACGCCAATCACCGAGGCTCGCCCCTTCTCCGCAAATAAAGATCTCCTCGCCTTTAAGCTGTAAGGGAACGTTTTTTACAACAAAAGTAACCGGCACCAACCTGGACTTGTACACATAGAACGGCCGGCTATTTGTCCTGGCGCCGTCCTTTCTCTCCAGATATATAGACAACTCCCCAGTGCTCAGAGTAGGCGCGGCAAACGTAACGCTGGAGTCGGACCAATGATTGATCACAAGTGAGTTTCCAGCCACCACGACCTTTCCTCTCTTCTCACCGAATCCGACACCATCTATAGTCACCCTGGCACCACCATGAATAGCTGCGGGCACCACCGAAGAAATTTCGGGAACTATCGTCCTCGCTCCCTCATCGGACGCTCCCTTTAACCACAAAGAGGCGGACTGCGCCGGCAATTGAACTACACTTTTCTGCTCTAAGGAGGATGAATTGAGCACAAGTTCCACGCCGGAGAGCGCTCCTTCCAGAGAATCTTTGTAGCTACCGGCACTGAACTGAAACTCTTCGGGAATGTTTAGACAGTAATCTTCTTTAGACTTGTTGATCGCTATGATCGCTTTCTCTCCTCCAAATGCCCTCTGGTAGACATAGACATCGTCATTAACAAATACTGTCTCCTGCTTACCACTGTGCAATGCCTCGCTATCTATCCGCAATTTGTTCAACTTGGACACTAACTTATAGGCGGAGCTTTCGGGATCAAAAGAGGTCATCCAGGCTCTTGTGTAAGGGTCTCCACCACCCTTGGTATCGTCGTGAAGATACTGTTCTGTTCCATAATATAGACTGGGAATTCCGCGACTGGTAAGAAGTAGGGCAAGAGCTAGATGAAGGTTCTTGCGATCACTATTTAAACTAAGCAATCTGGGCATATCATGATTGTCGAGAAAGGTGATAAGCGCGTTGCAATCATTAATGTCTTCATTCTCGCGCTCTATGATTCGAGCAAGCCTACGGAAACTAGCATCTTTGCCTGTGCCGAAAGCAGCCCGGGCACCGGTGGCAAAAGGGAAGTCGAACATACCGATGCCCGCTTTGTTGACAAACTTCACCGCATCTCCATACATAGGATCTTCAGTATCCGACATCCACCACTCCGCCGCCACAAAGTGACTATCTTTGTCCACCAACTTGCTGACCAGTGAACGCTGCCATCCCCAGCTTGCATGCTTGGCCGCATCCAATCTGGTGGCATCGGCACCATGGGAGATCAATTTCAATACGGAATTTGTCAGGTAAGTATCGATGTAAGAATTCTCTTGATTCAGATCACCCAGCCAGGCCAGGGTGTAGTACTGAAGCTGATAAGGAGAGTTCCAATCCTTGATCTCGGGAAGATGATGAAAAAGCTTGTTTCGGTCATTTTCCGTATCACTCATGAACTCCATACCATCATACAAAGCGCCAAACTCGCCATGGTTAATGCTGCTTGTATGATTGAGGGGCATGTCCACCATCACCTTAATGCCCTGTTTATGAGCTGCCGCAATCAGAGCATCAAAGGTTTTCCAATTTCCAATATGTTCATCAATGCCTTTAAAATTTCGAGCATGGTATCCATGGTAAGGAGCCATAATTGATCCGTCGGCCTGCACTGTCGGCTTGTTGACATTGTCTATCACCGGAGAGATCCAGATGGATGAGAATCCCATCTTCTTTATATAGGGAAGTTTGTTGATCACACCCTGAAGATCTCCTCCCCAGTATGCATGCCAATTCTTCTTGGCCGGATCGAACATTCCTTTGCTCACTTCCGGGTCGTCATTTCCCGGATCACCGTTAGAAAATCGATCGGTAAAAATCTGATAGATGGAACCCTTACGGAAGTCTTTTGCCAGAGCCGCTTGCGAGCACATAGAGAAAAGTAAGAAGGTCAAGAAAACTGAAAAGGATAGAAGTTTGATGTTCATGAAATCGATCCGGTGCGGTTGTATTCGCAATAAAATATCAGATATGCTATTCACTGTTCTTTAAGGGTGCCGTGGCGATGTCTATTCCCGAGAAATTAGAAACCGAAAGGCTTATTTTGAGACGCTGGCTGGAAAGCGATCTAGAGCCCTTCGCCCGACTAAACGGCGACAAGAAGGTGATGGAACTGTTTCCCCGCCTGTTGACTTTTGAAGAGACCCGAGAATTTATCGAGTACATAGAAGAAAACTTTGACAAGAATCAGTTCGGATTGTGGGCGGTGGAACGCAAAGACAACGGTCAGTTTATCGGCTTTGTCGGTCTATGGAAGCCGAATTTCAAAGCATCTTTTACTCCCTGTGTCGAAATAGGTTGGCGCCTGGCCAAGGAACACTGGGGAAACGGGTTTGCGCCTGAGGCAGCAGAAGCGGTTCTGGAAGACGGATTTTGCAGAATAGAATTGGACGAGATCATGGCCTTCACCTCGGTGCATAACCAAAAATCCATTCGCGTTATGGAAAAGTTGAGAATGAAGATGCTGGACAACTTCGAACATCCGCAACTTCCGGAAGGACATTTTTTAAGACCCCATGTTCGCTATGGCATTGAAAAAAGCGAGTGGCAAAAGCGCTGACAATCCTCAATCGATTTATTTCCCGATAGATGTCCTGATCGTATTTAAGACAGGACAAAAGCATTCCGGTTGTCAGGGGAGTAAACTCAAAGTCTAACAATTAACTGTCGATTCAAGGAAGCAACCATGTCCTGGTATCTGCCCATTCTGATGATTGTCTCTGCTCTTCTATGCGGTCTTGTCGGCTGGCATATCGGTGACCATGCCGCCGCTATCGCGCTGACTATTGCAGGCCCCCTGATGATCCTGGGCATCCATGACCTCTACAAGCACAAACATGCGGTGCTGGCATGTACTTTACTCACCGCCCTGGCTGGAGGTTACTTCTGGCATTTAGAAGGATTTTTGATCGGCGGAATGTTGGCATTTTGTTTTTCTGTTTCGGTCAACGACTTTCTGATCAAAAGAAACGCGGTGTTGCCCACTATTGCCACTGTATCTGCCATCACATGGTACCTGGCTTTTCACTACGGCTCGGCGGTGGTCGCTCTGGTATCGGCTTTGATATCAACGCTGATAATGATAGGAATCTGGGACTATTGGTTTCAACACAAACACGCAATCAGAAGAAACTTTCCATTAATAGGTTGGTGCCGCTACGGATTCGAGCTGATCGGAGACGAGCTGCGCCAGTATTGGTTTATGTCAGACACGGAGGAGCGCCCGTACGACAGAGAGAGAAGAAGATATATCTATCGCTCCGCCAAAGGGGTCAACAACAATCTCGGCTTCGGCACCAGTCGCTCATACCGTGATGTGGGCGAGCTGCACCTGCTCAATACCATGTTCCCTACCCCGGATGACCTGGATAACTTCAACCGACTGCCGCCGTTAGTTATAGGGAAAAGAAGAAAACATCCCTATCACTGCACCTGGCCAATCAATATTAGCGGGATGAGTTGGGGATCCTTGTCGGCAGAAGCAGTCATGGCGCTATCAAGCGGCGCCAAGATGGCCGATATCCACATGGTTACAGGTGAAGGGGGCCTTACTCCTTATCATCTAAACGGAGTGGATATCAGCATTCTTCCGGAAGAGAAGCTCACCCGGTCGCTCTTCAAGTTCTTCAATCTGATCACTTTTGGCCGGGTTAAATCCACCAACAACTTAAAGACAGACAATATCGGCGGCGGGAAAGTTCTGCTCCAACTTGGTCCCGCGAAGTTCGGTTTTCGCAAGATGATCAGCGATGCTGTCAAAAGTTCGCCGGAGGAAAGAGAGTTCAGAAAACACTACTCCAACGAACTGGACTTAGAAAAATTAGAAGAGACACTCAAAAAAGATCAAATAATAGGAATTGAGATCAAACTGCAACAGGGTGGCAAACCTGGGATGGGAGGCAAACTCCCCAAAGAGAAGATAACCGATGAGATAGCTCACTGGAGAGGTATTCCCAAAGATGTGGACTGCTATTCTCCAAACGCCTGGAAAGAGTTCAACGATGTTCCTTCCATGTTTGCCTTCATCAAAAAACTACAGGATCTAACAGGCAAACCCGTTGGCATCAAGATTGCCATGGGTCAGGATAATTACTTCCGTCAGATTGCAGGACAGATGAAAGATACCGGGGACGGGCCGGATTTCATAACCATAGATGGTGGCGAGGGTGGCACCGGCGCGGCCCCCGTGGCCCTTGCCGATACCATGGGACTTCCGATACTACACACAATTCCCAGAGCAGACACCATCCTCAGGGAATACGGAGTCAGGGATGAAGTGGTCCTGATAGCCTCCGGACAAATTGCCACCGGCAGCGATATCGCAATCGCCATGGCCCTGGGCGCCGACGCAGTGAATATCGGAAGGGGAAATTTGCTGGCCGAAGGATGCATTATGGCGAAAAAGTGCCATACCAACCACTGCCCGGTGGGAATAACAACCCAGGATCCACACTATAGAAGAGGCTTTTCACCCCAGAACAAATTCATCAGAGTTGCTAACTACAACAGGGTGCTCCAGAGAGAGCTTTTACTAATCCTGCGCTCTGTCGGGGTCGATACTCCATGGGAATTGACCAGGCACCATGTCAGCGTCGTGACCAGCCCCATGGAAGAGAAGATTATGGCGGAGCTCTATCCTTATCCGGACGGGTCGGACGGGAAGAGACACCCGGTACTCGGTGATCTGCCTCCGGACAATCCGGACATCTGCGATACCTACGGTCCCAAGCCGCTGAAAGTGGTAAACGGAAGAGTTGTGAAAACTGCATTCAAGAATGAATGACCGCAATCTTTCTTAATTAACAAAATCACAGAATCGACAAATACTCTAAACGCCCGATTTCCTTGTGGATCTTACCCGGTCTCCGAAATTCAACAATTATCATCATTTCGGCAGTTGACAACCAGCCTTTTCTTTAGATTTGCCGTTGACAATCCACCAAAAGCCCCGAAAGTTCGGGGAAAGTTAGAACCCGTCGAGGTTGTCAACAATTGAAATCTGTCGCGATTCGGAGTAGAAAGTAGATTGAGCTGCAACTTCAGGAGAACCGAGCTTGGACATCTGGTTCGTATTCCTCTTTATAGCTTTTCTGGTCGGCATATTGGGCTGGCCGATCTCAAGTCTTTTTTGCAATGCTGTTCTCTGGTATTGCGATTTCCGAGACGGCGGAGAGAACAACTGGGGCTCCAACGTATTCTGGCTATTAATGTATCCTGCAGCACTCACCTTTGCCTGGATGGAAATAATCATCCTCTACATAGAATAGATGCAACCATCGGAACCCAGCACCGCCAACTGCCTGGCCATCTGGAACGACAAGATCATGCCGTTGAAAGAGGTTATGGTGCCGGCTCTGGATCGGGGTTTTCTTTTTGGAGATGGTGTTTACGAAGTGATTCGCGTCTACAACCGCTCCTTTTTCAGGCTGGAAGACCATATGGAGCGCCTGGAAAAGAGCCTGGCTTCGATCAAACTCAAGAATATTGATCTGGACCATCTCAAAAACAATCTGGACACCCTCAAGCATAAAAGCGGACTGGACGACGCTCTG
>MDTD01176288.1_pt1 | contig 21663 bp, 18 predicted proteins | sample 811221 | NCBI WGS metagenome assembly MDTD01 (sample SAMN05326646, study PRJNA326480) | marine metagenome | isolation source: seawater | place: Pacific Ocean: South West | collected 2011 | reverse complement strand
TTAGATATTAGCTCTTCTTGAGATTTAAGTTCAGTATACTGATCTGAAAATTGATTTACCAATACCACTATAAGATCATGCATAAAAGGCTGTTTTAAATCTAAAAAAGTATACCCATATCTTACCGCTCTTCTTAAAATACGTCTAATCACATAACCTCCCTTTGTGTTTGAAGGAAGCTGTCCATCAGCTATTGAAAATGCAATTGCCCGTATATGATCCGCTATTACCCGAATAGCAATATCTTTCTTTTGCTCTTCTCCGTAATTACAATTTGCTTTTTTAGAAATCTCAGTAATTAATGGCAAGAAAATATCAGTATCATAGTTTGATTCTACTCCTTGCATAATCATAGCTAATCTTTCAAATCCCATTCCTGTATCTACATGTCTATTAGGAAGCTCTTGTAAGCTTCTATCTTCAAAACGATTAAATTGCATAAATACCAGGTTCCAAATTTCTATAACCTGAGGGTGATCTTGATTAATAAGTAAAGAACCTTCTTTTTCTTCTCTCTCATTATCAGGTCTATTGTCATAGTGAATTTCTGTGCAAGGACCACAAGGACCTACATCTCCCATCTCCCAAAAATTATCTCTTTTATTTCCATTTATAATTTTATTCTCTGCAATATATTTTTTCCAAATAGCAAATGTCTCTACATCTTTTTCCAATCCTTCTTTTTTATCGCCTTCAAAAACAGTAACATATAATCTATTTTTATCTAGCTTACATACCTTTGTTAGGAATTCCCAAGCCCAGGCTATAGCCTCTTTTTTAAAATAATCTCCAAAACTCCAAGACCCTAGCATTTCAAACATTGTGTGATGATAAGTATCATGGCCTACTTCTTCTAAATCATTATGTTTCCCTGATACTCGTAAACACTTTTGAGAGTTAGCTGCCCTTACATAATCTAGACTCGTATTTCCCAAAAATATATGCTTAAATTGATTCATTCCTGCATTTGTAAACATCAAGGTAGGGTCGTTTTTAACCACTATCGGAGCAGAAGGCACAATTTTGTGGTCTTTAGATGCAAAAAAATCTAGATATAACTTTCTTAGTGTTTTTGACTTCATTTTTATAAGTTAAGTAGCAAATTACAATAAGTTATTAGAAATCAAGCTCTTTTATTTAATTATCTAATGTTAAATCAGTAAATTTGCGGCAATTATTTTAATATGGCTAAAATAAAATATTATTACGATACTAAAACACTAAGTTATAAACGAATTCAACTTACACCTTTTGAAAAAGTAAAGCGCACTCTTTATTTTCTCACTGGAAGTGCATTTATCGGTCTTGTAATGGTAATTTTATTTTTTCAGTTTTTTGACAGCCCAAAAGAAAAGAAACTGAACAGAGAAATTGACTTTTTAAAAACTCAATTACACGCGATAAAAGGTAAGATGAAGCAAGTCGACTTAGTTCTTGATGATATTCAAAAAAGAGATGATGACATCTATCGTGTCATTTTTGAAGCTGAGCCAATACCAAGTGCTATTAGAAAAGCAGGATATGGGGGAATTAACCGATATGAAGAGCTTTCAGGGTTCTCAAGCTCAGAATTGGTAACGAATGTGAACATGAAGGTAGATCAATTATCTAAACAACTATACATTCAATCAAAATCTTTTGACGATATAATAGAACTTGCTAAAACTAAAGCGGCCATGTTAGCTGCAATTCCAGCAATCCAGCCACTCTCAAATAAAGATCTAAGTAGAATAGCAAGTGGATTTGGTCCTAGAATAGATCCAATATATAAAACTCCAAAATTTCATGCAGGATTAGACTTTTCTGCTAAAACAGGAACTCCTATTTATTCTACAGGAGATGGAAAAGTTATACGAGTAAGAAAAAGCAGAAAAGGATATGGAAACCATGTAAAAATTGATCATGGATACGGCTATGTAACTCTTTATGCTCATATGTCAAAATATATTGTAAAAAAAGGACAGAAGGTAAAAAGAGGAGAAATTATTGGATATGTAGGAAATACTGGAAAATCAGTAGCACCTCACCTTCACTATGAAGTTCATTACAACAATAAAAAAGTAGACCCTAAATATTACTTTTCTGCTGATTTAACTCCAGATGAATACGAAAAAATGATTTTTCTTTCCTCTCAATCTAATCAATCATTTGACTAATGCCTTATAAAGAAAAACCAACCGAGAAACTCTTCTACACTATTGGTGAGACAGCTAAGATGTTTAATGTAAATGTTTCTCTAATTCGGTTTTGGGAGAAAGAATTTTCAATATTAAAACCTAAAAAAAATAAGAAAGGGAATCGCCTCTTTACAAAAAAAGATATTGAAAATCTAAAGATTATTTATCATTTAGTAAAAGAAAGAGGATTTACTTTAAGTGGAGCAAAAACAAAACTCAAAGAAAATAAAGAGGACACAATTGATAATGTAGAAATCATTAATCGCCTAAAAGAAATTAGAGGTTTTCTAGTAGAATTAAAGGAAGAGCTTTAAAAATATTTCGAAACTAATAAGTAATTCTGAACATAATCTTTTACCCCCGATTCTAAAGAAGTAAATTCTTTTTGGTAGCCTGCTGATCTAAGCTTTAACATATTAGCCTGAGTAAAATACTGATAGTTATTTCTAATATCATCTGGGGTGTCAATAAAAAGAATAACAGGAGCCAAAGACATAGCTTGAAAAACAGCACGTGCTAAATCTTTAAATGTTCTCGCATGACCTGTTCCTAAATTATAAATACCTCTCTCTGCTTTCCCCTTCATCATAAATATAAGAACATCTACCACGTCTTTAACATAGATGAAGTCACGTACCTGCTCTCCATCCTTATACTCTAAGTTATGTGATCTAAATAATCTCACACCCCCCTTATCTTTAATTTGATTAAAAGCATTAAAAACAACTGAGCTCATTCTTTGCTTATGAAACTCATTAGGCCCATATACATTAAAAAATTTAAGCCCTGCCCAAAATGGAGGAGTTGATTCCTGTAAGAGAACCCATTTATCAAATTCATTCTTTGAATCTCCATATGGATTTAATGGTTTTAATTTTTTAATGATATCATGAGAATCATCAAAACCAAACTCCCCGAGCCCATAAGTAGCTGCTGAAGAAGCATAAATAAATGGAATAGAATGAAGCGAACAGATACTCCATAATTCTTTAGAATATTCTAAATTTAATTGTGTTAATAAATCAATGTCAAATTCAGCAGTATTAGTCCGAGCACCAATATGATAAACCGTATTTATAAGATTATAATTATGCTTAAACCAAGGGATAAAATCTATACGATCTATTGTTTTAAAATATTTTTTTCCTTCAAGATTCTTATTTTTAACTGAAGAAGAAAAATCATCTACTAATACTAATTCGTTATAACCCAACTCATTTAGCTTGCCCACTAAACATGAACCAATAAAGCCTGCTGCTCCTGTAACTACCAACATGAAAACAAAAATACACTAAAATATTATACTTTTGTTAATTATGAAAAAATCCAAAATAAAAGAAATTCACAACAAATTAATGGAGGAAATAAATATCACTCAAAATAAAATTAATGACTACTCTGAACTCTGCAAGCCAATCAGTCCAGAAAATGCAATTGGTCGGATTTCACGTATGGATGCAATTAATAATAAAAGTGTTGTAGAGGCTGCTTTAAGAGAAGCTAAATATAAAATGGCTCAGCTTTTACTAATAAAAGACAAAGTACATGATGAGGATTTTGGCAAATGTCTAAAATGCAAGAATAACATCCCATTTGAAAGATTAATTATCAGACCTGAATCTAGATTATGTATAAAATGTGCAAAATAAAAATCATATAGTCCCTTCATGAATTCACTAATTCGCTGTATAAAGTATCTTGTTTATATTATAACATCTAAAACAAAACATTCTATTCACAGTCCATATATTTATGAATTTGTAACACAAGTTATAAATAAGAAATCTCAGAATAATAAGGCTGAAAAAGAGATTAATAAACTAAGAAAAGAGTTAGGGGAAGACAAGACCTTAATTGAAATTCTAGATTTGGGAGCCGGCAGTAATATAACTAAATCTAAATATCGATCTATTAAAGACATTGCTAAAAATTCTAGCATGAAACCAAAATTTGCCAAACTAATTTATAGAATTATTAACTTCTATAATATTAACAATATAGTAGAGTTAGGGACTTCTCTAGCCATAAGTACCTGCTATATCGCAAAAGCAAATAAAAATGCAAAAATATTTACGTTAGAGGGATGCCCTAAAACAGCTAAAATAGCTCAGAAGAACCTTGAGAAAATGAATATTAAAAATACAAAAGTTATTATAGGTGATTTTAAAGATACTCTAATTAAAACATTAGAAGAAGTAAAAAAAATAGATCTTTTTGTTATTGACGGAGATCATAAAAAAGACTCTACTATTCACTATTTTGAAACATGCTTAAGATACTGTAATAATAATACAATATTAATTTTTGATGATATTCATTGGTCAAATGACATGCAAAAAGCATGGAAACACATCACAAATCATCCAAAAACAAGAGTAAGTGTTGATTTATTCTTTCTTGGTATAGTATTTATAAGATCAGAATTAAGTAAAGAAAATTTTACAATCCATTTTTAATTCTACATTTGCAATATGAAAATATACACAAAAAAAGGAGATCAAGGAAAGACCCAACTGCTTGGAGGGAGTGTTGTTGATAAGGACCACGCTAGACTAGAATGCTATGGATCTATTGATGAGTTAAATGCTCACATTGGAAATCTTTATGATCAAAAAATAAGTGATAGAAATAAATCTTTTCTTTTAATGATCCAAAACCAATTATTTAATCTTGGATCTATCATTTCTTCAGATGGAAAAAAAATGAAAATACAACTTCCTGAAATATCTGATAAAGATATCGAGATAATAGAAAAAGAAATTGACAGAATTGATACTTATTTACCTAAATTAAATGCTTTTATTTTGCCTTCAGGAAAAGATACTTGCTCTAAATGTCATATTGCTAGGACAGTATGTAGAAGAGCCGAAAGAAACCTGGTTGCACTTACTAAAGAGTCTGAAATACATTCTGTGTATATTAAATATCTTAATCGCTTATCTGATTACTTATTTGTTTTAGCTCGTGATATACTTTTTTCCAGTGGAGTAAAAGAAGTAGAATGGCAAAAAAATAAATAAAACCCTAGCTAATTGAATAAAAAAATTATTTTTGCAAAAAAGTAATAGGACAAAAAATGTATTGGACCCTAGAATTAGCATCAAAACTAGAAGACGCCCCATGGCCGGCAACAAAAGATGAATTAATTGATTTTGCAATTCGTTCAGGAGCACCAATGGAAGTAGTAGAAAACCTACAAGAACTTATAGAAGAAGAGCCAGGAATGCAATGGGAAACAATTGAAGATATCTGGCCAGACTACCCATCAAAAGAAGATTTCTTCTTTAATGAAGAAGAATACTAAAAAAAGCAAGAAATCACCCTTTTTTATCTTGCATAATCTGTCATATAAAAGTACATTTGCTATCTTAATTAAAAGAATTGTATGGCAAGTCTAATAAATATTATTAGTAAGATTTTTGGAAATAAGTACGATAAAGACATCCAAAAAATCAAGCCTATAATAGAGGAAATTAATGAAGTTTTCTCTCAATTATCTTCTCTAAGCAATGATGAGTTAAGAGATAAGACTCATCTTTTTAAAAAACAAATCAATGATGCTATAAAAGAAGAAAAAGAAGAGATTAGAGAATTAAAATCTAAGGAAAATAAACCAACTAACTTAATTAAAGAAGAAGGTGTTGTTGCAGATGAAACCCAAACTGAAACAGAAAGACCTGAAACAGAATTAACTCATCAAGAAAAGGAAACACTATATGAAAGAATTGATGAATTAGAAAAAATAATATTAGAAAAAACAAATAATGTTTTAGAGAGAATATTACCCGAAGCTTTTGCTGTAATGAAAGAAACAGCAAGAAGATTTAGTGAAAAAGAAACTATTGAGGTTACAGCTTCAGAAAACGACAGAGAATTAGCTGCGAATAAAGACTTTGTTAGTATTAATAAAGAAAAAGCTATTTATAACACTAAGTGGAATGCCGCTGGTATTGATATTATATGGGATATGGTTCATTATGATGTTCAATTAATAGGAGGCGTTGTACTACATCAAGGAAAAATTGCAGAAATGCAAACAGGGGAAGGAAAAACATTATCAGCTACTCTACCTATCTATTTAAATGCCCTTACAGGTCTTGGAGTACATTTAGTAACTGTAAATAATTATTTAGCCAAGAGAGATGCTGAGTGGATGGGACCTTTATTTCAATTTCATGGTTTAAGTGTAGATTGTATTGATAATCATCAGCCAAATTCTGAAGAAAGAAGAAAAGCCTATTTAGCAGATATAACTTATGGAACTAATAATGAGTTTGGATTTGATTATTTAAGAGATAACATGGTTAAAAGAGCAAATGATCTTGTTCAGAGAAAGCTACATTATTCTATTGTAGATGAAGTAGACTCTGTCCTTATTGATGATGCAAGAACTCCATTAATCATATCAGGACCAACCCCTCAAGGAGACAAACATCAATATAATGAATATAAGAATAAGATTGATAAATTGGTCTCAGCACAAAGAAAATTTATCACAACTGTCATTGCTGATGCAAAAAAACTAATTAATGAAGGTGATGAAAAAAAGGGAGGATTAAATCTATTAAGAGCATTTAGAGGCCTTCCTAGAAATAAAGCTCTTATTAAATATCTAAGTGAAGAAGGAGTAAAAACTCTTTTACAAAAGACTGAAAATTATTATATGCAAGACCAAAACAAAGAAATGCATATAGTTGATGAAGAACTTTTCTTTGTAATTGATGAAAAAGTAAACTCTATTGAGCTAACAGAAAAAGGAATTGAGCTAATGACCAGCTCAACAGAAGATAAAAAATTCTTTATCCTCCCAGATGTTGGTGGAGAAATAGCCTTAATAGACAATTCTAAAGATTCAGAAAATGAAAAAACAATTGCAAAAGATCTATTATTAAGAGAGTTTGCGATAAAAAGTGAAAGAATACATACTATTAATCAGTTATTAAAAGCATACACATTATTTGAGAAAGATGTAGAATATGTAGTAATGGATAATAAAGTTAAAATTGTTGATGAACAAACTGGTCGTATTATGGAAGGCAGAAGATATTCAGATGGGTTACATCAAGCAATTGAAGCAAAAGAAAATGTAAAAATTGAAGCTGCTACTCAAACATATGCAACTGTAACATTACAAAATTATTTCAGAATGTATAATAAAATTTCTGGAATGACAGGAACTGCAGAAACTGAAGCAGGAGAGTTTTGGGAAATTTACAAATTAGATGTTGTTGCTATTCCAACTAATAAACCTATTCAAAGAAATGATGAGAATGATCTAGTTTATAAAACAAATCGAGAAAAATACAATGCAGTAATCGAAGAAATTACTGAACTTTCAAATCAGGGAAGACCTGTATTAGTAGGAACAACATCAGTTGAAATTTCTGAATTATTAAGCACAATTCTAAGAAGAAGAGGGATAAAACATAACGTGTTAAATGCAAAAATGCATCAAAAAGAAGCTGATGTTGTTGCTAATGCTGGTAAAAAAAGTGCGGTCACTATTGCAACAAATATGGCAGGAAGAGGAACCGACATTAAGCTTTCTGAAGAAGTCAAACAAGTTGGAGGGCTAGCAATTATTGGAACTGAAAGGCACGACTCTAGAAGAGTAGACAGACAGTTAAGAGGTCGTTCTGGAAGACAGGGAGATCCTGGATCATCTCAATTTTATGTTTCTCTTGAAGATAAATTAATGCGCCTCTTTGGTTCAGAAAGAATTGCAAAAGTTATGGATAGAATGGGACTTGAAGAAGGAGAGGTCATCCAAGCTTCTATGGTAAGCAAATCTATTGAAAGAGCACAAAAAAAAGTTGAAGAAAATAATTTTGGTGTACGAAAGAGGTTATTAGAATATGATGATGTAATGAACCAACAAAGAGAGGTTATTTATAAAAAAAGACGTTATGCATTACACGGAGAACGCATATCACTTGAAATTGCAAACATGATTTATGACACTTGTGAAAGTGTTGTGGAAGAAGTACATGAATTAAAAGATTATGATAAATTCAAAATCAATTTAATTAGGTTATTGTCTGTGCAAAGCCCTGTTTCTGAAAGTGAATTTAAAGAGGCCTCTTTAGAAGAAATTACTGAAAGAGTATTTAAACAATGTTATGCAAGTTATCAATTAAAATCTAAAGAAATTGCAAAACAGACGTATCCGGTAATTAAAGATGTTTTTGAAAAACAAAGTGCAACATATGAGAATATTGTCATTCCTTTTACGGATGGAATAAAAACTTTACAGGTTGTAACAAACTTAAAAGAAGCTAATGACACTAAGGGAGAAAATATTGCTGAATCAATTGAGAAAAGTGTGACCTTAGCAATCATTGATGATGTATGGAAAGAACATCTTAGAGAAATGGACGAACTAAAACAATCTGTACAGAATGCTGTATATGAACAAAAAGATCCTTTATTAATTTATAAATTTGAATCCTTCAATCTATTTAAATCTTTAATTGATAAAATAAATAAAGAAATTGTATCATTCTTATTAAAATCAGGGTTACCTAAACAAACTTCTGCTCAAGAAGAAAAACATCAATCGCAAAGTAATTTACAAACAAGTCGTCCTGAAGAGCATAATCAATCTACAAGCGATCCAAATCTAAGTAATAAACCGAAATCACAACCTGTACGCGTAGAGCAAAAAGTAGAAAGAAATTCGCCTTGCCCTTGTGGAAGTGGCAAGAAATATAAAAAATGTCACGGGAAATAATAAGATGTACATGGTGTGAGATAAATCCAACTTATATTAAATACCATGATACAGAATGGGGTGTCCCTGTATTTAAAGATCAGAAACTATTTGAATGCTTACTATTAGAAATATTCCAAGCAGGACTTAGCTGGATAACAATCCTAAAGAAAAGAGAAACAATGCGTTTAGCGTTTGACAATTTCAATACTAAAAAAATTGCTAACTATACAAATAAAAAACTTGAAGAATTAAAACGTAATAAAGGCATAATAAGAAACCGTTTAAAAATAGAATCAGCAAAAAAGAATGCCATAGCATTTATAAGAGTACAAAAAGAATTTGGCACATTTAGTAAATATATATGGCAATTTACAAACCAAAAAACTATTAAAAATAAATTTAAACATGTAAAAGAGATCCCAGCAAAAACGAATCTCTCGAATCAAATAAGTATTGATCTAAAAAGAAGAGGATTTAAATTTATAGGGCCTACTATTATCTACGCATACATGCAGGCTATAGGTATGGTCAATGATCATACAACTAATTGTTTTAGATATAATAAGATCTAGACTATTATTTTAAATACCTAAAGTCTTGATTATTCTTAATATTCCTTAGTGATTGATAAATTAACCGAATAACATTTTCTACATCATTCTTATGAACACTCTCAACTGTAGTATGCATATATCTTAATGCCAATGATATTAATGAAGAAGCAACTCCTCCTGTAGCATAAGCAAATGCGTCAGTATCTGTTCCTGTTGCCCTAGATGCTGCTAATCTCTGAAAAGGAATATTATTATTTTCTGCTGTAGATATTATTAAATCTAACAAGTTATTTTGTACTGCAGGACCATAAGTTAAAACTGGCCCATCTCCACATTTTGTGTCTCCTTGTTTTATCTTATCAATCATTGGGGTACTTGTATCATGACAAACATCAGTAACAATAGCAATATCTGGTCTAATAGTATCAACTATCATTTGAGCTCCTCTTAATCCCACCTCTTCTTGTACAGAATTTGTAATATATAATCCAAAAGGCAACTCAATATTATTTTGTTTAAGTAAACGTGCAACCTCAGCAATCATAAAACCTCCTATACGATTATCTAATGCTCTACCTACATAAAAATCATTATTAAGCACCATAAATTCATCCTCATAAGTCACAACACATCCTACATGAATTCCTAACTTTTCAACTTCTTCCTTATCCTTGCATCCACAATCTAAAAATATATTGTCAAGTTTTGGAGGTTTCTCAGTACTAGCATTTCTAGTATGTATAGCAGGCCATCCAAAAACAGCTTTGACCATTCCTTTTTGAGTATGAATATTAACTCTTTTAGAAGGAGCAATTTGATGATCAGACCCTCCATTTCTTCGTAAATAAATAAAACCATCCTTTGTAATATAATGTACAAACCAAGAAATCTCATCAGCATGAGCCTCTATCACTACCTTATATTTTTCATCAGGATTTATAACCCCTACAACTGTGCCATAAGTATCAACAAAATGAGTGTCAATATATGGTGTTATATATTCAAGCCATAATTTCTGACCATTACTTTCAAATCCCGTAGGAGAAGAATTGTTTAAATACTTTCTTAAGAATACTTCTGATTCTTTTGTAATAATTCTTGACTTATTCATAAATATTATTCTTTTTTATTAAATTCAATTAAACCACAATTAATCCAACTCCTAAACTCATTACTTTCAGGCGTATATCCAATAGGATTAGTTAAAAGGCCTTTTTTAGGGCTGTATAGAACATAATACGGCTGAGAAGAACTCATGTATGTGACAGCTTGTAATGTGCTCCATTTATTTCCAACAGTTTTTAATCTTTTCTTCTTTGTCTCTCCATTAGATGTTGGAACAACTACTAATTCTACAGAATCTAATAATGTCTGTTCATCTACATAAAGTTGACAAAAGACAAAATTATCTAATAAATCTTCTACCTCTGGAAATACATTTTCTTCCATTTTTCTGCAGTTTACACAAGCCCATCCTGTAAAATCTATAAATACTGGCTTGCCATTTAATTCTGCATATTCTATTGCCTCCCAATAATCATAAAACACCTTTTTCTCTTCTTCAACATGTGTATAACTATATGTTAAGGGAGGGGGAAATCCACTTAGAGCTTCATGTTCCCACCAATTAACATAAGACCCAAACATTCCTGGGATCAAATAAACTGTAAAAAGTGAAAAACATAAGATAAATGAAAAACGTATTCTAGATATTTTTCTCAATTTTGAATCATGAGGAAATTGGATCTTGCCAAATAGATACAATATTGTTAATACCCCAATAATAAACCATAGAATAAAGAAAGTTTCTCGTTTAATCAATCCCCATTGTTCAACCATATCAGCATTAGAAAGAAATTTTATTGCAAGAGCTACTTCTAAGAAGCCTAACACAACTTTTACAGAATTTAGCCATCCTCCAGATTGTGGCAAAGTATCTAATAACCTAGGGAATAATGCAAATAATGCAAAAGGTAAGCCTAGAGCTAAACCAAAACCAGTCATACCAACAGTCAGTTTAGTTGCAACCATTTTAAAATCTACCCCTAAGATATTGATAGTACTTATGTCTCCTCCTAAAGTCCCAGCTAATAAAGAGCCTAAGATAGGTCCTGTACAAGAAAAAGAAACAATAGCTAAGGTAAGAGCCATAAAAAATATACCTACCAAGCCCCCTATATTAGATCCTGAATCCGCTTTATTTCCCCATCTGCTTGGTAATGTTAATTCATAATATCCAAAGAAAGAAAAAGCAAAAAACATAAAAATTGCAAAAAAGAATAGATTTAACCAGCTATTAGTAGAAATCTGATTTAAAATCTCAGGATCAATATTTGGCAATAAATGAAAAGGAATACTTAACAAGAAATATATTAACATTATAAAGAACCCATACATCACTGCATTAAAAACACCTTTACCTTTATTTGCTTTTGTAAAAAAACTAACAGTAAGAGGAATCATTGGAAAAACGCAAGGCGTGATTAAAGCAATTAACCCGCCTAATAAACCTAATATAAAAATCATCCATAGTGTATTATCAGCAGAACTTATCTCACCACAATTAGCAGATGGATTTTCTAAATCTATTAAGGCATCTTTATATTTTTGTGTATTACGTATTTCTTGTTCTGTAACCTTTTCTGGAATATTTTCTATTAAAATCGTTTCGTTAGAATTAATTGAGAAATTAAATTGTAACGGCATAGGAAAGATGCACTGCTCTGCATCACATAACATAAAATTAATTTCTCCCTCTATATTAAAGGGTTTCTCTGTAAGAAGTTTTATTTTCTGCTTAAAAACAGTATTTTTCTTATAATACTTTAATGTATCATCCCAAATAATATCATAATCTTCAATAGGAGATTCCTCGTTGATCACCCCCTCTCTTATAAAGAAATCAGATGTGTTAAACACAAAAGATGTAGGAATAGGCCCCTCGTCATTATAATATTGACCTGTAAATTGAGAATATAAATGCCACCCTGAATCAATCTTTGCATTAAATTCTAATTCTATATAATCATCAGAAATTTGATTTTGAGTAAAGCTCCATTTAACTGGATCTAATATCTGTGCTGACAAACTAAAACCAAGAAACATTAAAATTGATAATAAGATTTGTTTTCTCATAAATTTATTTTTTTTGTGATAATATTTTTTAATTCTTCTGCCTTTTGACTGCCAATTAAATAAATTAGTCCATCCTTATCTGTAAGTTCAACTGCTTCATTACCTCTTGTATAAAAACGAATAACCCCTTTTCTATGTAAATTATATACAGATCTATTAATTAAGTATTTACTATATGCTACTTTATTAACATTAACTATACTATGTATATTAATCTTAACCTTTCTAGCGGTCCACAGGCCATTAAGAATTACAGAATCTTTAACAACTTTAGTTTCAAAATGTAATATAAAGCATAAAATAATAGAAATTATCATAATTGCAATACCAACAAAAAAATAAAGGTCTCCTGACTTTTCCTGATTCTCCAACCAATAATAAGCAGTGAAGAAGAATATTGCCATCGATATTCTAAGAGTAATAGAGCTTCTATTTAATCCAAAATACTGTTTTTCTAAAAATTGTAAATCACTCATACCGTCAAGAGTTTAAAAGTTCTGCAATGTACAATTTTTTTGTGTTTGCTGTTATCTTAAACCTATTGTCAATTCTAGATCCAACTACCCAAACAATATTATCATTAGAACATAATAACCATTTATCCTCTTTTTCTAACTGAGATAATTTATTGTCTATAAAAAAATCACTTATTTTTTTAAACTGACGCATACCTAAAGGATGAAACTTGTCTCCTTTATTCCATTTTCTTAAAATCAAAGGAAATTGTAACTTATCAAAATCTAATTGAGCTACAGAATCTGATTTATTAATTTCTAAATATGATCCTACAGAAAAACGAATTTTTAAAGGATTTTCAATCTTTCTAGTTGATTTATCTATCTCAATAATAGTGGGCTTATCTATTTCTCTCTTTTTAATTATAATTTCATCTCGATTTATAAGTAACTTATATTGCTTAGAATAAAAATATTTACCACTTTGCCCATCTAAAGCTTTAATAATGTTATCTATCTGATTAAATTCAAATGGGCGAAGAATTTCAAATAGATAAGGTTGTAATGGAGAAAACTTCTTAAGTTTATCTATCTGTATTATAAAGTTATCAGATTCTTTTTTGAAAATATTGTTTTGAACCTTTGATATATGTGCGTGAAATATATTGCTTATATCTCTTAAAATATTAATCTCATTAATCACTGTTTCTTTAATACTAGGATTCATTTCTTCAAGCAATGGGATAAGGCTAGACCGAACCTTATTTCTAAAATATTTTAATTCAACATTACTGCTGTCTTCTCTGTATATTTGTTGCTTTTCTAATAAATACTTGTCTATTTCGGAACGATTAATACAAAGGAAAGGCCGAATAACACAATCATTCTTAGCAGGTATACTTAGTAATCCTCGAATTCCTGATCCTCTAATTAAATTAATGAAAAATGTTTCTACAATATCATCCCGATGATGAGCTGTTACAATAAATTTAAGCTCCCTTTCTTTTAATAAATTAGCAAACCATTCATATCGCAAATTACGAGCCGCCATTTGCAAAGAAATCTTATTTTCTTCTGCATTTTTTTTTGTTTTAAATGATTTGACATGAATTTTTAAATTATGTGTTTGAGCTAAATTTTTAACAAAAATTTCATCATTCTTAGATTCGTTTCCTCTTAGATTAAAATTAGCATGCGCTAATTCAAATTTAACTCCAAAATCTAATAAAAAATGCATTAATGCAACACTATCAGCCCCTCCGCTAATTGCCAAAAGAAGCTTGTCTTTTTTACAAAAAAGATTATTTCTATAAATATATTTAACAACTTTATCTATCATGAATAGCAGTGTTTAACAATTCTAATATTGGCTGAATTTTAACTAAACATTCATCGTATTCTTTTTGTGGATCTGAATTAATTGTAATTGCCCCTCCAACTCCTACTGATAAATATTTTGACTTACGGTTATATAAAATAGACCTAATAACTACATTAAAATCAAAATCTCCTAGTGGAGTTATATAACCAATAGATCCGGAAAAAATACCCCTTTTAAACTCCTCATACTTTTCAATAAGCTTCATTGCTCTCAATTTTGGAGCTCCCGTCATTGATCCCATAGGAAAAGTTGATTTTAATAAATCTGAAAATATGATTCTTTTCTCTATCTTAGAACTAATCGTAGTAATCATTTGATGTATATTTTTAAAAGTATATACCTTACAGAGCTCATCAACATGTACACTCTCATCATTAGCTGTAATTGACAAATCATTTCTAACTAAATCTGTAATCATGATATTTTCTGAGATATCTTTAGAACTTAATTTAAGGTTTTGTATAAGCTCCTGATCTTCTTTATTATTTTTACCTCTCTTTATTGTACCTTTAATTGGCTGAGAAATTACTTGATCATATGTTTTACGTAAAAATCTTTCAGGGCTAGCACATAATAAATAATTATCCTTAATATGCATAAAGCCAGAAAAAGGTGTTCTTGTTAAGGAATTAAGTTTAGAAAATAGAGCCTCAGGATCAATATTAACATTGTGTGCAAAATATTCTACACAATAATTCATTTCATAGATATCCCCTTGTTGAATATGCTCCTTAATCTTATTAATCTTTTGCAAATACTTGTCTTTAGATTCTCTAGTATGTAAAGAAATGGACTGATGGTAAGAATCACTACAAGAAGAAAGATTTTCTATTAAATAATCTACATTATTTTTAGATTCATATGTTAATACTTCTAAAATATTACCTTTTAATAAAAAGACATATTTAGGAATAAAAAACTCTAAATTATGTACCTTCATCTCATCTGTATTAAGTGAGTCTAAATTTTCTACTTCATTCTTTAAGTCATAAGACAAATAACCAAACATCCAATCTCGATTTTGATCATGAAATTGCTGTAATCCATCAAAAGAATTTTTAGTCAATTCTATAGAGTCTAATTTCTCAACACCTGCAATCAAATCATAATTAATATATTCCCGTGGTAATTTTGAAGAAGATAAATTATTAGAGTTAGACAATAAAATACTAATATATTCTTTATCCTTATTACTTGTCAAAAATCTTCTAACAAAAATATCAATAGATTTAATAGGGTATTTATATGATACTCTCACATAGCAAAAATAATAAAAGGAAAATCATTTTATTTTATATTTTTGAACTATGAAAAAAAATATACTCTTTTTCTTTTTTATTCCAACATTAATAAATGCTCAAAGTGACACAATATTTACAAAACAAGACAAAATTATTAGTGTAAATGAAAAAGGCATTAATAATCTAGTTAAAAAATATGAAAATATACTTAAGGAAAAAAATGGAATAGAAGGATGGAGAGTGCAATTAAAATTCAAAGCTAAAGAGTCTGAAATACTAGAACTTAAATTGAAATTTATTAAATTATATCCGGAAATACCTGTACTATTAGAATATGAAGAGCCTTACTATAGAATTAGAGTTGGAAATTGCAGAACAAAATTAGAAGCAATGAAAATAAAGAATAAAATAAGAACTCATTTTCCTGATGCTTATCCTGTCCCTGAAATTATTAATTTCTCTATGATAAAATAATAAATCTATTTTAATGCTCGCTTAACTTCTATTTGCTGATATCCTTCAATAATGTCTCCAACTTTTATGTCATTAAAATTTTCAATTGACATCCCGCATTCAAAACCTTTTCTAACTTCAGCAACATCATCCTTAAATCGCTTAAGAGAAGAAAGTACGCCTGTGTAAACAACTACTCCATCTCGAATAATCCTTACTCCATCGTTTCTATTTAGCTGACCATCTAAAACCATACATCCTGCAATAGTTCCAACTTTTGAAATCTTAAAAACATCTCTAATTTCTATATTAGCAACTATTTTTTCTTCTAAATCAGGAGATAGCATTCCTTCCATAGCTAATTTTAATTCTTCTATAGCTTTGTAAATAACTGAATATAATCTTATATCAATTTGTTCAGATTCAGCTAGTTTTCTCGCTTTTAAAGAAGGTCTAACTTGGAATCCAATAATAATTGCGTCTGATGCCGCAGCTAACATAACATCTGATTCTGATATTTGACCAACTGCTTTTTGAATAATATTTACTTTTATTTCTTCATTAGATAATTGTTCCAAAGTGTCTGAAAGGGCTTCTATTGATCCATCAACATCTCCTTTAACAATTATATTAACTTCCTGGAATCCTCCAAGAGCTATTCTTCTGCCGATCTCATCAAGCGTTAAATGTTTTTGTGTTCTTACACTTTGTTCTCTCTGTAGTTGTGATCTTCTGGAAGCAATCTTTTTAGCTTCCTGTTCATTATTCATAACATGAAATTCATCTCCAGCATTAGGAGCTCCATCTAAACCTAATAATACTACTGGAGTAGATGGTCCTGCTTCACTTTTATTGATACCTCTTTCATCTAATAAAGCTTTTACTTTACCTGAAAAAGAACCAGCTAAAACATAATCACCAACAAAAAGTGTACCTTTCTGCACTAATATAGTAGACAAATACCCTTTACCTTTGTCTAAAGAAGCTTCTATAACAGTACCTTGTGCGTTCCTGTTGGGATTTGCTTTTAAATCTAACATCTCTGATTCTAAAATAATTTTTTCCAATAACTCTGAAACCCCTGTACCCTCTTTAGCCGAAATATCTTGTGATTGATATTTTCCTCCCCAATCTTCAACCAATAAATTCATTTCTGCTAATTCTCCTTTAATTTTTTCAGGGTCTGCATTAGGTCTATCTATTTTATTAATAGCAAATATAATAGGTACGCCTGCTGCTTGTGCATGACTAATAGCCTCTTTCGTTTGTGGCATAACCTTGTCATCAGCTGCAACAACAACAACAACAATATCTGTCACTTTAGCTCCTCGTGCTCTCATAGCTGTAAATGCCTGATGCCCTGGAGTGTCTAAAAAAGCTATCTTCTTTTCATCTTCTAATGTCACTTCATAAGCACCTATATGCTGAGTAATACCTCCAGATTCTCCAGCAATAACATTTGTTTCTCTTATGTAATCCATAAGAGATGTTTTTCCATGATCAACATGACCCATTATTGTAATAATTGGAGCTCTTGATTTTAATGCATCCTCATCATCAATAATTTCTTCAATAGATTCTTGTACATCTACTCCTACAAATTGAACCTGAAAGCCAAAATCTTCAACTAACATTTGTATAGTTTCTGCATCTAATCTTTGATTCATACTAACCATCATCCCTAAACTCATGCATGTAGTCACAATTTCAGTAACAGAAACATCCATTAATGCTGCTAATTCACTCGCGGTCGCGAATTCAGTAATTTTAATTACTTGATCTGACTTTTGTCTTTGCTTGTCTTCTTCTTCTGCAACTTCTTTATGAGCAAGTCTCTTCTCTTTCCTGTTCTTAACTGAAGATTTTTTTCCTCCTCCTTGAAGTTTTGCTAAAGTCTCTCTAACTCGTTTTTGAGCTTCCTCTGGAGAAATCTCTATAATTTCTTTCTTAGGTTTTTGTTTTTTAAATTTTTTAGTGTCAACCTTTGTTTTAACGATTCTTCTTCTCTTTTTCTTATCTCCTACCTCTTTTTCAGTAGTTGCGAACTGATTTAAATCTATTTTCTCTCCAGTAGTTTTTATACCTCTAATCCTTTCTTTATTCGTCTTTACAGTATCATTCTTTTTATCTGTTAAATCTCCTTTATCTTTATCTAGATTATCTTCATCTAAAAGAGAGTTTTCTGAAGATTCTTTCTTTGGTAATATGTTAAGTTCATTAGTGACAAGAGGCTCTTTATCTTTTAATTCTTTTTCTTGCTGTTTAATAATTTCTTCTGCTTTTTCAAGCTCTTTTTCTTTTGCTAATAAATCTGCCGACAACTTTGCTTTCTTTTCAGAATCAAATTCCCCTAAAAGCTCCATATAAGTCTCATGAGAAACTTTTGTATTAGGCTTTAGATCATCAATACCTTTAGATTCTAAGAAACTATAAATCCTGTCAATACTAACATTAAACTCTTTAACTAATTTATTTAATCTTACACTCTTTTTATCTGACATATATTTAAAATTAATTTTTTCTAATCCTCAAACTCAGCTTGTAAAATACTTAAAACTTCTTCTACTGTCTCTATCTCTAAATCTGTTCTGCTAACTAGCTCTTCAGAAGAGATTTCTAATACACTTTTTGCCGTATCACAACCAATATCTTTCAATGCGTCTATTACCCATTGTTCAATTTCATCTTTAAACTCATCAATTGCCACATCATCCTCAAAGCTACTCTCATCTCTATAAACATCAATATTATACCCCGATAGCTTTCCTGCTAAATTAATATTATGCCCTCCTTTCCCTATTGCTAATGAAACTTGCTCTGCATCCATATAGACACTTGCCTTCTTGTTTTCTTCATCTAACATAACAGATGTAATCTTAGCAGGAGAAAGAGCCCTAGTTATTAATAACTGTATATTCTCTGTATAATTAACAACATCAATATTTTCATTCTTCAACTCTCGCACAATTCCATGAATTCTTGACCCCTTCATTCCAACACATGCTCCTACAGGGTCAATACGATCATCATAAGATTCAACTGCAACTTTCGCTCTTTCTCCAGGAACCCTGACTACATTTTTAATAGTAATTATTCCATCAAATACTTCTGGCACTTCTTGTTCAAATAAACGCTTAACAAACTCTGGATCTATACGAGAAAGAATAATGTTTGCTTTATTATTCTTTAGCGTAACATCCTTTATAACTGCTCTTACAGTCTCTCCTTTCTTGAAATAGTCCTTAGGTATTTGCTCACTCTTTGGTAATGACAAATCATTACCCTCATCATCTTGTAATAAAATTTCATTTCTCCAAATCTGATAAACTTCTCCATGAATAATCTCTCCTATTCTTTCAGCATATCTTTTCATAAGTTCATCTCTATGTTGATCTGCAATTCTTGACATAAGATGCTGACGAATAGATAACACCTGTCTTCTTCCAAACTCTGACTCGAAACTAACCTGTTCAGAAACTTCTTCTCCTATTTCATAATCATCTTCTATCATTAACGCCTCTGATAATGAAATCTGAGAAACAGAATTCTCTACCTCTCCATCTTTAACTACCTCCCTATTCTTCCATATTTCTAAATCTCCTTTATCAACATTAATAATAACATCAAAATTACCTTGCTCATCATATTTCTTGTCTAAAACTGATTTAAAAACATCTTCCAAAATATGCATCATTGTTTCACGATCAATATTTTTAACTTCTTTAAACTCTGAAAATGATTCAATTAGATTTTCTACTTCCATTTTATATAAAATTTAATTTTAATTTAGTTTCTTTTATTTCTTCTTTCTTAATAAGAATATGCTCTTTTATATATTCTTTACGAGCTCCTTTTTTCTTTTTTCTAGTTTCTAGAATAAGATTATCATCATAAGAAATTATAACACCTCTTTTTCTTTTCCCATTTAATAATAAAACTCCTACTTCTTTACCTATATTTTTGTGATATTGTTGATCAACCTTAAATGTAGAGTCTAGGCCTGCTGAACAAACATTTAATGTGTAATCCTCAACATCTCTATCAAATACTTCTTCGATATATCTACTTAATTCTTTACAATCTTCAAATGACACTCCTTCTATTTTATCAAAATAAATAGTAATAATATTATTAAGACTTACCTTGACATCTACCAAATATCCTCCTAACTCTTTTACCTTATCCTCTGCAGATTTTCTAATTTTATTTTTTGATATCATAGTCATATAAAACAAGAAGAGGCTAAACCGCCTCTTCTTCTCTTTTTCCATATTCTTATGCAAAGATATAGAGATTTTATTAATCTCACAAATTTTTATTGTAATACAATCCTTTTAGTAAGAAAAGAATCTATTGTTTTTATTTGAATCATATATATTCCTCTCGGATATGTTGATAAATCAACTTTCTTAGTAAACTCTCCTATAAATTCTTTCTTTTTATCTTTTAAGATTAATTTTCCAAACGCATCCACAATAGATATTTCAAAATTATTTAATTCTTCAGAAATAAATTTAATATTAACTTCTCCATTTGTTGGATTTGGATATACACTTAAGTTAGATGATAAACTATTTTCTTCTCCATTAATTCTACTACCTGATAATGTTGTAAATGTATTATAGGATGTAAAACCTGACATATTAGAAGAGGAACCACAAACAGCTCGTACTTGCCAATGATACCAAGTTCCAGATGCTAAACCTGTTTGTGTAAGTTGATTAGTAGTAATACCATAAGTATAAACCCATGATCCCCAAGGAGACCCCAATAATTTAAATCTTACATCATATGATGTCGCAGAAGCAACTGGATCCCATCCTAAAGTAGCCTCTGAAGATGTAATAGAAGTAACATTTGTATTAGTTGGTTTAGAACAAGGTGCCAATGTAGAAAATGTCTCTAATGTTGTCCACGCTGAAACTTCTGAAGTATCACTTGAACAGACCCCTCTTACCTGCCATTCATAAATTGTTCCTGAAGTTAAACTGTATTTAGTTTTACTAGTACCAAAAATATAATCCAAATTAATCCAAGAACCTCCTTGTGGCCTTAATCTAACATCATAATGATGTGCATTAGACGTAGCTGTCCAATTCATTGTTGCTCTATCTAATAAAATATTTGTAACATTTAATCCTGTTGGAACTTCACATCCTAATGCTGTTGTGAAATTTGTTCCTATAACACTACTACTAGATCCAGAAGAGACACAGTTTGTTATTAATCCCCATTCATATGTAGTAGCTTCATCCAGACCTGTTAAAGTATAAGCTACAGATGTTCCAGAATATGTATTGTTAATTGTAATCGTATCCCAAGAAGAATTACCACTTTCTCTATAAAGAAGTATATATGTATTAGCAGCAGTAGTTCCAGTCCAATTTAATATAGCAGAATTATATGTTATATTAGACACTGACAAACTGCTTGGATTTGGACATGGAACTAATGTGTTAAATGTATTGTACCCTGTAAATGAAGAGTTATTATTTCCATTAGATTCACACATAGTAGCTACCTGCCAGTGATAATATGTACTATTAGGTAATCCT
>MDTD01115240.1_pt1 | contig 21692 bp, 18 predicted proteins | sample 811221 | NCBI WGS metagenome assembly MDTD01 (sample SAMN05326646, study PRJNA326480) | marine metagenome | isolation source: seawater | place: Pacific Ocean: South West | collected 2011 | reverse complement strand
GGGCCGTCCGTGATCGCGATGAGTTCCACTCCGGCGTCGACGAGCGCGCGCGCCGCGAGCACCGAGAGCCGCCTGTAGCGGGCGAAATCGAAGACGACCGCCGCGTCGCCCCTTTCCGCGCCGCTCAGCTCGCGCCCCAGGTCGTGCGCCTCCACAAGGCGGACATGGTCGCGGACCATCGAGAGCCCGCTCCGCAGCACATGGGCCCCCGCGCGGGAGGTCTCCCCGGAGAGAATCCAGACGACCCGGGCCCCCACCAGCGGGCCCGCGAGCGCCCGCACCCGCTCGGGGTCCAGCGCGTCGAGCGCGTCGTGGATCGATCGCTCGATCTCGGTGCGCACCTGCGCCCGCTCGCCCGGCGCCCGACGGATCCGCTGCCCGGGCGTCGCGAGACGCTGCGCAACCCGTTCCCTCGCCCAGCGTTGCAGGTCGGTGTACCCCTCGAAACCGAGCTTGGACGCGAACCGGACGATCGAGGGACGACTCGTTTCAACCCGCGCCGCAAGGTCCGATACCGTCCCGAAAGCCAGCAGGGTCGGGTCCCGCAGCACCGCTTCGGCGATCCGCCGCTCAGTCGGGGTCAGCCGCTCGCCGACATTCGCGATGAGATCCTGGATCGACAATGCCCGCCCCCAGAGTGGCCAAATCGTTGCAATCGACCACCCAGAGTGTACACTCTGTTACAGAGAGATCCCGTCCGCGGTCGTCCTTTTCCGGAGTGAGCCCCATGATTCAGTCCCAGCCGTCCAAGCATGTCCCCACCGAGCGTGAGCAGGCCTTCCTCGAGAGCGTGGAGGACACCCGGTACGAGCGGGAGATCATCAACGGGCTCGCCCCCTTCTTCAACGAGAAGGCCCCCGAGGACATGCTGTCGTTCTACAGCGAGGGCGATGTCACCCGCCTCAAGGTGCTCAAGGGCACCGAGCGCGATGTCGAGGCCCGCATGCCCGTCAAGCTGACGCGCCACTACTACGAGATCGCCCGCAAGAGCGCCGCGGTCGCGCGGATCGTCAAGGCGAGCCCCGACGAGACCGACAGCCTCGAGGGATCCGAGGACCCCGGCAACCAGATGGACTACAGCCCCGTCGAGGGCCTCCTCCACAAGTACGAGATGGGGCTGATGTATGTCGTCTCCACCTGCTCGGCCCACTGCCGCTTCTGCTACCGCGAGGAACTGATCGCCCGCAAGGAGATCCAGCGCCAGGACGGCACCGTGATGAAGAAGGGCCTCGCGAAGATCCCCGAGATCTGCGCCTACATCCGCGCCCACAACGAGATCGTCGAGCAGAACGGCGGACGACACCCCGAGACCGGCCGCGAGAAGCTCCGCGAGATCCTCCTCTCGGGCGGCGACCCCATGGTGCTCAACAACTCCAAGATCGCCGCGTGGCTCGCCGCCCTCGCCGAATCGGGCGTCGAGACCATCCGCATCGGCACCAAGGAGATGGCCTTCTACCCCCAGCGCTTCGACCGCGCCTTCCTCGAGATGCTCGACCGCTTCCACGAGGCCTACCCCCAGGTCGGGCTCAACATGATGCTCCACTTCGAGCACCCCGACGAGATCCTCCTGAAGAACGACGAGGGCGAGTATGTCCGCGACGACAAGGGATTCCTCCAGTGGATCCCCGAGACCGGCGAAGCGATGCGCGGCCTCGTCTCCCGCGGCTGGCTCACCGTCCAGAACCAGGCCCCCATCATCAAGGGCATCAACGACGACCCCGACGCGCTCCGCCTCCTCCAGCGCGAGTTCAAACGCGCCGGGGGCGAGAACCACTACTTCTTCTGCGGACGCGACATCGTCGCCTACAAGTCCTTCAACATCCCGATCGAGAAGGCCTGGCAGATCCTCACCGAGTCCCAGCGCGGGCTCAGCGGGACCGAGAAGCACGCCCGCCTCTCCATCACCCACTACAAGGGCAAGACCGAGGTCGCCGCGGTGACCGACAAGCCCATCCCGGGCCTGAAGGGCGCCGAGAACGGCGTCGTGATCTTCAAGCTGCTCCGCAACCCCGCGGACGCGCCCGAGCTGCACCGCACCTGCATCGTGGGGCGCAACCCCGAGGCGCTCTGGTTCGACGACTACGCGGACCGCGTCCTCTTCGACGAAGCGGGCCTGTTCGACTACTCACGCATCGACAAGAACAAGGTCGTCCCCACCTCCATGCCCGTCACGCGGACCGGCTGCATGTGATCGCACCCCCGGCGCGGGCCCGCAACCCCGCCGCACGAACCGAATGAAACGGACTGCCCGATGATCGACAAGCGGGTCGCGAGCGTGCACGACGCCGTCGCGGATGTCTTCGACGGCGCGAGCGTCATGATCGGCGGATTCGGCGAGGCGGGCAGCCCCGTCGAGCTCATCCACGCCCTCATTGACCAGGGCGCCCGGGACCTTACCGTCATCAGCAACAACACCGGGAGCGGGGAGGTGGGCCTCGCCGCCCTCCTCAAGGCGCGCCGCGTCACCAAGGTCATCTGCTCGTTCCCCAAGACCGCGAACTCGACCGTCTTCCCCGAGCTCTACCGCGAGGGGTTCACCGAGCTCGAGCTCGTCCCCCAGGGCACACTCGCCGAACGCATCCGCGCCGGGGGCGCGGGCGTCCGCGCGTTCTACACCCCCACCGCCGTCGGCACACCCCTCGCCCAGGGCAAGGAGATCCGAGACTTCGAGGGACGCCCCTGCGTCCTCGAGCACGGCCTCACCGCGGACTTCGCGCTCATCAAGGGCCGCGTCGCCGACACCCACGGCAATGTGCTCTACAACAAAACCGCCCGGAACTTCGCCCCCATCATGGCGATGGCCGCGCGATGCACCATCGTCCAGGCCGCGTCGGTCGTCGAGGCGGGCGCCGTCGATCCCGAGGCGGTCGTCACCCCGGGGATCTTCGTGGATCGGGTCGTCGGGGTCGCGGATCCGGCGCACGAGTCGGCGCTGATCGCCGCGGGGATGAGCTACCCGCCCGCCCAGCCAGACCGATCGGAGCGCGCATGACCGAGCAGACCGCTGTCAAGGGCCGCACCCGCGAGCAGATGGCCCAGCGCCTCGCGCTGGACATCCCCAACGGGTGGTATGTCAACCTCGGGATCGGCATCCCCGAACTCGTCGCCCGATTCGTCCCGGAGGGGCGCACGCTCGTCTACCACACCGAGAACGGGCTGCTGGGCATGGGCCCCTCGCCCGACGAGGGGGCGGGCGACCCCGAGCTCATCAACGCCGGCAAGCGCCATGTCACCGCCCTCCCGGGCGCCGCCTATTTCCACCACGCCGATTCCTTCGCGATGATCCGGGGCGGGCACCTCGACCTCAGCGTGCTCGGGGCGCTCCAGGTCGCGCACAACGGGGACCTCGCGAACTGGTCCACGGGCGAGCCCGGCGCCATCCCCGCCGTCGGCGGCGCGATGGACCTCGTCGCGGGCGTCAAGAAGGTCTTCGTCATCACCCAGCACACCACGCGCGACGGCGCGCCCAAGCTCGTCGAGTCGTGCTCCTATCCCCTGACCGGGCAACGCGTCGTGGACCGCGTCTACACCGATCTCGCGGTCATCGATGTCACCCCCGAGGGTTTCCGAGTCGTCGAGCTCAGCCCCGGCGTGGATTTCGAAACCGTTCAGGAACGCACCGGTGCGCCGCTTCTCCCGGCGCTCACCCCAGCATCGGCGGACTGACATGAGCATCCAGACCGACCCCCAGGCCCACCTCAACCACAGCGCGGTCACCAGCCCCAGCGCCGAGCTGTTCCACCGCGCCCAGCGCGTTCTCCCGGGAGGCGTGAGCCGCAACACCGTGCTGCGGCACCCCCACCCGCTCTACGCCGCCCGCGGGGAGGGCTGCCGTCTCATCGACATCGAGGGCGTGAGCCGTGTCGATTTCTCGAACAACATGTGCTCGCTGATCCACGGTCACGCGCACCCCGAGACGGTCCGCGCCGTCACCGAGCAGCTCGCGCGCGGGACCGCCTACATGATGGCGACCGAGGCGGAGGTCGTGTTCGCCGAGCACATGTGCGCGCGCAACGACCACTTCGAGAAGATCCGCTTCGTCAACTCGGGCACCGAGGCCCTGATGGTCAGCCTCAAGACCGCTCGCGCGTTCACCGGGCGCCCCAAGGTCGCCAAGGCGGAGGGCGCCTACCACGGCGGGTACGACTACGCCGAGGTCAGCCAGGCGCCCAAGCCCGACACCTGGGGGAGCGCCGAGCAGCCCAACAGCGTCCCCCTCGCGTTCGGGACCCCCCGCTCCGCGGTCGAGGATGTCGTGGTCATCCCGTTCAACGACGCCGAGCGCGCGCTCGCGATCCTCGACCGGCACGCCGACGAGCTCGCCTGCGTCCTGCTCGACCTCATGCCCCACCGCGTGGGCCTCAACCCCGCCGACCGCGCCTTCGTCGACGCGATGCGCGCGTGGACGACCCGGAACGACGCGCTGCTCGTGCTCGACGAGGTCATCACCTTCCGATCCCAGTACGGGGGGCTCCAGAACATCTACGACCTCACCCCGGACATCACCGCGATGGGCAAGATGATCGGCGGAGGCTTCCCCGTCGGCGCCGTCGCGGGACGCGCCGAGGTCATGGATGTCATGAACCCCCTGTCCGACAAGTTCGTCTACCCCCACTCCGGGACCTTCTCGGCCAATCCGATCAGCACCGTCGCGGGCCTCGCCTCGATGACCCGCTTCGATCAGCCCGCGATCGACCGACTCAACGCGCTGGGCGACCGCGCACGCGAAGGCATCGCCCGCGCGATCGAGCGCACGGGCGCGCGCGCCTGCGTCACCGGGTGCGGCTCGCTCTTCCGCGTGCACATGAAGCCCTCGCCCCCCCACAACTTCCGCGAGGCCTTCACCACCCCCGAAGAGAACGCGCGCCTCAAGGTCCTGCTCGATCACATGTTCGACGCGGGGTTCGTGATGATCAACACCTGCACAGGCGTGCTCTCGACCCCCATGAGCGAGACCGAGATCGACGCGATGGTCGACGCCCTCGGAGCGGGGCTCGAGAAGATCCGCGACATGCCCTGAAACCGTCCGCGTCCGCTCAGGCGCGCTCGAACACCGTCGCGAGGCCCTGCCCCACGCCCACGCAGAGCGAGGCGATCCCCCGATCGACCGTGCGCCGGTTCATCTCGAGCACAAGCGTTGCCGCGAGGCGCGCGCCGCTGCACCCGAGCGGGTGCCCGATCGCGATGGCGCCGCCGTTCACATTGACGAGGTCCCCGTCGAGCCCGAGCTCGCGCACGCACGCGACCGACTGCGCCGCGAACGCCTCGTTCAGTTCGAAGAGCCCGATATCGCCCAGCGACAGGCGCGCCCGCTCGAGGACCTTCCGCACCGCGGGAACGGGCCCGATCCCCATCCGTGACGGCGCGACGCCCGCCGCGGCGCTCACGCCGACGAAGGCGAGGGGGGTCAGCCCGAGCGCCTCCGCCCGCGACGCCTCGACGAGCAGCAGCGCCGCGGCCCCGTCGTTGACGCCCGACGCGTTGCCCGCCGTCACCGTGCCGTCCTTCGCGAACGCGGGCTTCAGGCCCGCGAGCTTCTCGAGCGTCGTGTCGGGCCTGGGGTGCTCGTCGGTGTCCACGACGACCGGATCGCCCTTGCGTCGCGGGATCTCGACCCCCACGATCTCCTCGGCGAACACCCCGCGCTCGTGCGCCGACGCCCACCGCTGCTGGCTCCGCAGCGCGAACGCGTCCTGGTCTTCCCGGCTGATGCCGTGATCGCGCGCGACATGCTCCGCGGTGATGCCGAGCGGATCGGTGTGCCCCATCTGCTCCATCCGGGGGTGCGTGAACCGCCACCCGATGGAGGTGTCGTAGAGCGCCTGCGTGCGCGCGTACGCGGATTCCGCCTTGCCGATCACCAGCGGCGCCCGGCTCATCGACTCGACCCCGCCCGCGATGAACACATCCCCGCACCCCGACTCGATGCACCGCGCCGCGATGTTCACCGCCTCGAGCCCCGAGGCGCACAGGCGGTTCACCGTCACCCCCGGGACCGACTCGGGGAGGCCCGCGAGCAGGGACGCCATCCGCGCCACATTGCGGTTGTCCTCGCCCGACTGATTCGCGGCGCCGAAGCAGACATCGTCGATCAGCGCGGGGTCGATCCCCGTCCGCTCGACGACAGCAGAGATGACACGCGCCGCGAGGTCGTCGGGGCGGACGCCCGCGAGGGCGCCGCCGTATCGGCCGATCGGGGGCCGCAACGCCGCGATGATAGCTGCTCGTCTCATCGGGGATGGTATGGTCGCCCGCGCGCGCCCAAGGCCCGTCGAGACGGCAACAATGCGCCCGCATGACCGACCACGCGGAACGAACACCGAGCGAGGCTCCCGATCCCGACGCGCACGCCGCGGTGCGCCGGATCGCCGACGAGCACGCGGGGCGGCTGTACGCGCTCGCGTCGCGGTTCTGCCGCTCCCCCGAGGAGGCGGAGGACCTCGTGCAGGAGGTCTTCGTGCAGGCGCTCCGCGACTGGCACACCTTCCGGGGCGATTCGAGCGAGACGACCTGGCTCTACCGCATCGCGGCGCGCACCTGCCAGCGGATGCACCGCCCCCGATCGGGCCAGCCTGCGCGCATCGGATCGCTCGACACGCTCCTCCCCTTCGGGGAACCCCTCATCGCGACCCTCCCCGCATCGGGCGATGACCCCGCCGCGATCCGCATCCGCGCCGAGGCGCAGGAGAGGCTCGAAGCCGCGGTCGCGGGGCTCCCCGAGGAGTTCCGCGTCCCCCTCGTGCTCAAGGAGATCGTGGGCCTGAGCGTGCGCGAGGTCGCGGACATCCTGGCGCTCGAGGAGGGCACCGTGCGCAGCCGCCTGCACCGCGCCCGGCTCAAGCTCCGCGCCGCGATCGAGGGCGCGCTGCCCAGAGCGGAGGTCCCGCCCCCCGCGTACGACGAGCGGACCTGCATGGACCTGCTCAACGCGAAGCAGGACGCCCTGGATCGGGGCGTGCCCTTCGACAACAGCGTGATCTGCGAACGCTGCCGGGTCGTGTTCGAGAGCCTGGATTTCACGCAGGAGCTCTGCCAGGACCTCGGGCGAGGGGATCTCCCACCCGGTTTGCGGGATCGTCTCGCGGCGAAGCTCGAGACCCCATAAACACGATCAAGAAATCTAGAATATTCGGGAGCGAATCCCCGCCGTGCGCCCCCAAAGGGGCGGAGGGCGCGACCATCGCGGCCGCGAACGGCCCTCCGATCCCCGTTCTGCCCCCCCCGGGGGTGGCGACGAGCGCTCAGGAAAGGGCACCGATGGTCAGCATCGCGAACAGTGATCCCAAGACCGAGCACACCGAGAGCGGCGCCGCCGACGGCGTGACCGATGTCGCCCCGCGCATGCTCCGCGAGTGGCTCGATTCGGGCGACACCGTCCTGATCGATGTCCGCGAGACCTTCGAGCGCGCGAGCGAGTTCATCCCGGGCTCCTTCCACCACCCGCTGGGCTCGCTCAACCCCGACGAGATCCGCGCGGCCCACCCCGGGAAGGAGATCGTCTTCCACTGCGCCGGGGGCAAGCGCTCCGCGCAGGCCGCGGAGCAGTTCCGGATCGGGGGCGAGGCGGTCTTCCACCTCGCGGGGGGGCTCGACGCGTGGAAGGCCGCGGGCTTGCCCACCGAGCGTCCCGCGGGCGCGCCGCGGCTCCCGGTGATGCGGCAGGTGCAGATCACCGCGGGCGCGCTGGTCGCGCTGGGGGTGGGCCTGGGCGTGCTCGTCAGTCCGTGGTTCCTCGCGCTCTCGGCGTTCGTGGGCCTCGGGCTCATGTTCGCGGGCGTCACGGGCTGGTGCGGGATGGCGCTCCTGCTCGCGAAGATGCCCTGGAACAGATCACGGACCTCCGACACCCCCGCCGCCTCGTGCTGCGCGGGCTGATCCAGACACAGCGATGGAAAGGCAGACCGATGATGACCGACACGACCGAACAGACCAACGCCCAGAAGCACTACGACCGCTGGCCCGCCGTCATGGGCGACATGAAAAAGCAGGCCCCCGCGATCGGCAACGCGTTCGGCGGCATGTTCGCGAAGCTCATGGGCGAGGGCGCGCTCTCCGTCCGCGAGAAGGAACTGATCGCCCTCGCGATCGGCATGTCCGTCCGCTGCGAGCCCTGCATCTTCGCCCACGCGGAGAAGGCGGTGAAGGCGGGCGCCACCCGCGAGCAGCTCCTCGAGATGGCGGGCGTCGTCGTGACGATGCAGGGCGGGCCCGGCTATGTCCATGTCCCCGAACTGCTCGACGCGATGGACGCGCTGGGCATCTGATCGCGATCCGCCGCGCCGCGATCGGTCGGCTCCTCGGCACGCGGATGCCCGCGCCGCCCCCGAGCCCTCCCGCGCGGCGCCGCCCCCGGCGGGCGATCGCAACGCCTGAACCCGCGGAAGGAACCCGATGACGACCCCCGCCCGCACGATCCTGTTCGCCGCCTCGCTCCCGCTGGGTTTCCTGCTGGGCGGCGCCGCGGCGCCGGATGCCCCGCTCCGGACCGGTCCAGCGGCTGCCTCCGAAGCCGCGGAGCATTCCGGGCTCCAGCGGATGCTCGACACCGCGCTCGACGACGAGCGGCACGCGATCGCGTTCTACCGCGCCGTGATGGACAAGTTCGGGGAGCGTCGCCCCTTCAGCAACATCATCAACGCGGAGCGGCGCCACGAGGCGGCGCTGCTCGCGCAGTACGACCGACTGGGCCTTCTTCCCCCTAGCGACCGATGGGCGGAGCACGCGTTCGCGCTTCCCGATTCGTTTGCGGACGCGTGCGACGCCTCGGTCGTCGCGGAGGTGCGCAACGGCGCCCTCTACGACGAAATGATCGGTGCGATCGAGGACGAGACCGTCAAGGGCGTCTTCGAACGCAACCGCTGGGCGTCGGTCGAGCGGCACCTCCGTGCCTTCCGCCGGCACGGCAACGGCTGGGCCCCCATCGACGCGGAAGAACCGAGCGAGAAACAGGACGAGCAGCGACGCAAGGCGACGGGCGCACGGGACGCGCTCTTCGCGTCGCTGTTCGCCGAGCTCAGCGCCGCGATGCGCGAGGGCGGGCCCGTGAACGCGATCGGCGTCTGCGCCGAGCGCGCGCCCGCGATCGCGGAGACCGTCTCCGCGGAGCGCGGCGTGAAGATCGGACGCACCGCCCACAGGACACGCAACCCCGACAACACGCCCCCGATCTGGGCCGAGTTGATCCTCGACGACCTGCCCACCCAGCCGGTCTACCTTGCCGATCGATCGGGTCGGCTCGGCGCGATCCTGCCCATCATGACCGCCTCGGCGTGCACCCAATGCCACGGCGAGGCGGACGCCCTCGCGCCGGGCGTCGCGGGCGCGCTCGCCGAGCGGTACCCCCACGATCGGGCGACGGGGTTCGCGGAGGGCGACCTGCGCGGGTGGTTCTGGGTCGAGGTGCCCGCAGAACCGGAGTAAGCCCCCCGTGCACCCCCGCCGCGGTTTGGTATTCTCGGCGCCCGCCGCGAGAAGGCCGGAGCCGGGGGTGAACGCGTGGGGCATGTCATCGCACTGGATCAGGGCACGACCAGCAGCCGGGCGATCGTCTTCGACGAATCCGCCCGCCCGGTCGCGGTCGCGCAGCGGGAGTTCGAGCAGCGCTACCCGGGCCCCGGGCTCGTCGAGCACGACCCGGTGGAGATCTGGAGCAGCCAGCTCGCGGTGATGGCCGAAGCGATCGAGCGCGCGGGCCTCACCGGTGCGGACATCAAGGCGGTCGGCATCACCAACCAGCGCGAGACGACGCTGGTGTGGGATCGGAAGACGGGCGAGCCCATCCACCACGCGATCGTCTGGCAGGACCGGCGCACCGCGGGCGCGTGCGACCGCCTGAGAGCCGCGGGGCACGAGCCTGTCTTCCGCGAGAAGACGGGCCTGGTGCTCGACGCGTACTTCAGCGGGACGAAGATCGCCTGGATGCTCGAGCATGTCCCCGGGGCGCGGGAGCGCGCCGAGCGCGGGGAACTCGCGTTCGGGACCGTTGATTCATGGCTGATCTGGAAGCTCACCCGCGGCGCTCGGCATGTCACCGATCCGAGCAACGCGAGCCGGACGCTGCTCTGCAACATCCACACCCACGACTGGGACGACGAATTGCTCTCGATCCTGGGCGTGCCGCGCGCGATGCTCCCGGAGATCGTCGACTCGTGCGGGGTCAGCGCCGAGGTCGCGCCGGGGTACCCCGCCGCGGGCGCCCCGATCGCGGGCATCGCGGGCGACCAGCAGTCCGCCCTGTTCGGGCAGCTCTGCACCGAGCCGGGCATGGCAAAGAACACCTACGGCACGGGCTGTTTCCTGCTGATGCACACCGGGAGCGAGCCGCGCGCTTCGGAGAACCGGCTGCTGACGACGACCGCGTGGCGCCGCGCGGGCAGGCCCGCGGAGTACGCGCTCGAGGGCGCGGTCTTCATCGGGGGCGCCGTCGTGCAGTGGCTCCGCGACGGGCTGGGCATCATCGACAGCGCCCCGCAGGTCAACGACCTCGCCGCGACGGTCGAGGACGCGGGGGGCGTGCTGCTGGTCCCGGCGTTCGTCGGGCTCGGCGCGCCGCACTGGGACCAGTACGCCCGGGGCACGATCCTGGGCATCACCCGGGGGACCACGAAGGCGCACTTCTGCCGCGCGGCGCTCGACGCGATCGCGTTCAGCGTCGCGGACCTGCTCGGCGCGATGCAGGGCGACGCGGGGGGGAGCGTCCGCGAACTCCGCGTCGACGGGGGCGCCGCCGCGAGCGATCCGCTGCTGCAGATCCAGGCGGACCTGCTGCAGGTGCCGGTGGTCCGACCCGAAAACCTCGAGACGACCGCCGCGGGCGCCGCCTTCCTCGCGGGCTTGGGCGCCGGGGTGTACGCATCGCTCGACGATCTGGCGCACCTCTGGACCGAGCAGCGCCGGTTCGAGCCCTCGATCCCCGAGACCGAGGCCCGCGCCCGGCTCGCGCGCTGGGGCGAAGCGGTCGAGCGTTCGAAGGACTGGGCCCACCCCGAAGGCTGAGACCCCTCACGGAGCACGCGCCATGCACCCCTATCTCGCCGAGTTCGTGGGCACCGCCCTGCTGCTGCTCCTGGGCAACGCGGTGGTGTGCAATGTCGTGCTCAAGCACACGAAGGGGCACGGGTCGGGGTGGATCGTGATCACCGCGGGCTGGGGCTTCGCGGTCTTCATCGCCGTCGCGTCGGTCGCGGAACACAGCGGCGCCCACATCAACCCCGCGGTGAGCATCGGGCTCGCGATCGCGGGGATGTTCGAGTGGTCGCTCGTCCCGGGGTACATCGCCGCCCAGCTCGCGGGCGCCTTCGTCGGCACCTCGTTCGCCTTCCTCGCCTACCACCAGCACTACCACGCGACCGACGATCCGGCGCTGACGCTCGCGACCTTCTCGACCGCCCCCGCGATCCGCTCGGCACGCTGGAACCTCACCACCGAGGCGATCGGCACCGTGGCGCTCGTTCTCCCGATCCTGCTGTTCTCGCCCCCCAGCGTCACCGTCGCGGAGCAGGCGGGCGAGATCGGGCTCGGGTCCCTCGGCGCGATCCCCGCGGGCCTGCTCGTCTTCGGGATCGGCCTGAGCCTGGGCGGGCCCACGGGCTACGCGATCAACCCCGCCCGCGACCTCGGACCACGCATCGCCCACGCGCTCCTCCCCGTTCCCGGAAAGGGCCGCAGCGACTGGGCGTACGCCTGGGTCCCCGTTGCCGGCCCGCTCGTCGGCGCCGCGATCGCGGGGGGCGCGGCACTGGCGCTCGCGCCCTGAACACCTCCCCCGAACACCCGTCCTGATCGAACGGCCTGATTGCTCGTTCCGCGCGCGCAACAATGCCCCGATGGACGACGCACGCCCCCACCCGCTCCCGCAGGCGACGACCGATGACCCGCAGCAGGGCGGTGCGGAGTCGCTGCGCATCTCGGAGACCTTCGTCTCCATCCAGGGCGAGGGCAAACTCACCGGCGTGCCGTCCTTTTTCGTGCGCACGAGCGGGTGCAACCTCCGCTGCACCTGGTGCGACACGCCCTACGCGAGCTGGGATCCCGAGGGCCCGGTGCGGACCGTTGCCGAGATCGTCCGCGAGGCGGTCTCCCATCGCGAGGCGTCGGGCGTCCGCCACGCCGTGCTGACGGGCGGCGAGCCCATGCTCCCCCCCGCGATCGTCCCGCTGAGCCGTGCGCTGCGCGACGAGGGCTTCCACATCACGATCGAGACCGCGGGGACGATCGTCCGCCCCGTCGCGTGCGACCTGATGAGCCTCTCGCCCAAGCTCGCGAACTCGACGCCGATAGGCGACCCGCGCGATCCGTCGGGCGCCTGGGCGAGCCGGCACGAGCAGCGGAGGCTCAACGCCCAGTCGCTCCGCATCCTCTGGCACGGCTCCCCCGAGTTCGCCCGAACGACGGACCGGCAGTGCAAGTTCGTCGTCAAGGGCGAGGACGACCTGCCCGAGATCGAGTCCGTCCTCGCCTTGCTCGACGAGGGGCGGACCGACGATGAGCGCACGCCACCGTCCGACATCCTGCTCATGCCCGAGGGGACGACTGAGCCCACGCCCGGGGCGCGCGACACGGTCCAACGGATCTGCATGCGCACCGGGTTCCGCTACTGCACGCGTCTGCACATCCACCTCTACGGCGACACGCGCGGCACCTGAGCCGCGCGGCATCGTCGTTCGCGGTGCACGGGTCAGGGCAGGTAGGCGGGCTGCACGAGGTACTTCCAATCGGGGTGGTCGTGCTGCGTCTTCTGCGATTCGGGCTGGGGCTGGATCGAGCTGATCGTCAGGTCCTCCCCGTTGTGCCAGCGGCAGTCGGGGTTCCCGGTGTCGAGGAGCTGGATGAACGCCGCGTGGCCGTCGAGGAACGCGTACGCGCCGTCGCCCCCCCGCCGCGGGCCGTGCCAGAATCCGTGCGCGCCGCCGCCGTTCCCGTAGTCCTTCGCGATCCAGAGGTCCGACGCGCGGATGTCGGAGAAGATTGACGCGGTCTCCGCGATCAGCACGGTGTGGCTCGGGCGCTGCACCGCGGTGTCCGAGCGGACCGCGACTTTGCGCTGCTTCTTGAAGCGCCAGAGGATGTGCCCGTTGACCGCGTAGCTCGCCGGCAGATCACCGATGCAGGTCGCGCCGTCCTCGACGAACCCGAGCTCGGTCCGGGGCCCCGGCTCGGGGTGCGCGGGGCACACCCACACCGAGTCCTCTCCGCCCCGGGGCAGCAGCCCCTCCTCGACATAGCGGTGACGCCAGGTCACATACACCCCGCGCCCGGCGGACTCGGGGTCATCAACGAGGAACCGATTCTCGGGGAGCAGGCCCCCGTTGGTCGCGATGTCCGACCCGACCGCGCCCATCACCTGCCGGATGTTCGACAGGCACCGCGTGTCGCGCGCCGAGCCCCGCACCCGCGCCAGGGCGGGGAGCAGGATCCCGATGAGCAGGGCGATGATCGCGAGGGCGACGAGCAGTTCGACGAGCGAGAAGGCGCGAGCGATCGGGCCTCCACAATCCTGTTGCGTGCGCATCAGTCCTCCCCCGTGAAGCGGAGGACATGCACCGGGTTGTCCTCGCTGAACCCGAAACCCGTGGGCCAGTCGAGCCCGCGCCCGCGGAACGCGGGGTAGTACGCGAGTTCGTAGACGCCCCCGATTTCGCGCAGCAGGACCGGGAAACGGCGCCCGGTGAGCTGCTGTTCCCAGCCGCCCCGGTAGATGGTCATGACGCGGGAGAACCCGTCGGCGCGGTCCCAGTCGATGACGCCCAGCTTCATGGATTGCCAGACATCCGTGCCGAAGCGGATCTCGTCGCGCGACATCGTGACGGGCCACCACTCCTTCGCCGCCCACGGGCCGCGCACCCCGTTCGGACCCGCGTTCGCCGGGATCTTCTCCCGCTCGGGCCACCCTTCGGGCGGACGCACCCCGAACCACTCCGGCTGGTTGCGCCCGAACTGGACGCCCTCCTCGAGCGGCTCGATCGTGAGAATCCCGCGGTCATCGACCGACACCGAGAGCGTGATCCGCTGCCCCACCTCGTACCGATCGACGATCCCCGGGCTGTTGACCTCTTCGAGCACGCGCGTCCCGAAGATCGTGCGCTGCCCGTCGCGGTCGGTCGACTCGATCGCGAGATGGACATACGAGACCTCGCCCGCGTCGCGGTCGATGTTGCGCCCGATGAAGATCTCGTCGTCCTCGATGATCGCGCCCCGGTTTGCGAAGAGGGGATACACGGGCCCGATCACCTCGAAGGGCCCGAGCTCGCGCCGGGGACGCGGGACGGCGCGACCCGCGTCGTCCGCCGGCGCCGACGCAAGGGCCGCGACGCCCGCCGCCCCGGGTGTTCCCGCGTTGCCGCCGCTCCCGAGCGACCCGAGCCCCCACGCGCCGCCGAGAACCGCGACCGTCCCGATGACCGCTGCGCCCACGAGCGGGAGGGAGACCGCCGATGCCGATTCGGGGCGCGCGACGCCCGCGAGCCCGATCTTCGCGACCGACGCGGCGAGCGACGCCGCGACCGGTGGGGGCAGCGCCGCGCCCCCCGCGTGCACCAGTGCGCCCGCGAGCGCCCCCGCGCCGACACCCCCCGCGATCGCGAGCCCTTTGGATTCCAGCGAGGCTCGCAGTCTCGCGAGCGCCCTCGCCGTGCGCCGGTGGACGGTCCCGTCGGGCACGCCGAGCTCCCGCGCGAGTTCCGCCTGCGACCGCCCCGCGAGGTAACGCGCGACGAGCAGGCCCCGGTCCGGTTCGCTCAACTCCGCGAGCGCCGCGTCCAGCAGGGGCTCGATCTCGCGCCAGAGCAGAGCGGTGTCGTCCGCGGCGTCGGGATCGCTCGCGGCCCGCGCCTCCGCTCGCCGCTGCGCCCCGGCGCGCCGGACGAGATCCACGCTCGTGCGGACCGCGCAGGTGTGCAGCCACGCCGCGGCGTTGGTCCGGATGCGCCCCGCTTCCCGCGCGAGCTTCAGGAAGGTCTCCTGCGTCGCGTCCTGCGCGTCCGCCTCGTTGCCCAGCGCCCGCCGGCAGGTCGCGAGCACCATCGCCTGGTACCGCGATGCGAGCACCGCGAACGCGTCCGGATCGCGCGTCTTCGTGTAGAGCCTCAGAACGGATCGGTCATCGAGGTCGTGGATCGCCCGGGTTCCGCCGGCAAGTGTCGCGTGCATGGTGTACGCCTCCTTCGCAACCCAGTCGGACGGCACGAGGCGTTCTTGCGCGCCGGTTCGAGAATCTCAGCGTAGTGGGTGTTCCGAGAACAGCGCACGAAAAAGGCCGGGCGACGACCGCCCGGCCCGTGCTCGTCGGGAACCCCGAGGGACGCCCTACCGGCGCCGCCGCGACGCGAGCAGCGACCACCCGATCATCGGCGCGAGCGCCGGCGCCCCGGGGATCGCCGCGGCCGGGAGCCTCGGATCCTCGCTGACGAAGCCCGGCGCGAATCGGTACCCGTCCCAGTCGCCGTCGCTGAGCGTGCGGTCCCCGAACCCGATCATCGCGCCCTCCCACGCCCCGCCGTTGAAGGGCTCGCCCACGCCCAGCGCGTAAGACCAGAACCCGGTGTTCCAACCTTCCGCGTAGAAGTCGTCCGCGTCGGTCGCGGTCGCGCCGTCGCTGGTCCCGCCGAACACGAGCCCCGTGGGCCCGAAGTCGGTCCCGTCGGAGATCGCGAACCCGTCCCCGTCGAGGTCGTAGCCCAGCCCGACGAGCGCGTCGCCGAACCCGAAGGACGCGTAGCGGCCGAACAGTCTCGGGTCCGCGTTGATCACCGCGGTGAGCATGTCCTGCCCCGTCGCGGCGCCGTCCCAGCGGAACCCCCAGGCGAGGCTGACGGGCTCCGACCCGTCGGGCCCGTTCCAATCGATCACCAACGCCGCGGCGTTCGCGCCGCTCCCGACCCAGAACCCGATGTCATCGAACGAGAACGACGCGAGGGCCGAACCCCCGCTCAGGCACGCGGCGCCGATCGCCACGCCCGTGCGCACGGAAACACCCATGGTGTCTCTCCATTCCCCCGTGTTCGCCCGTCCCTCGAACCGCGCGGGGACAGCGGCACCGCCGGGCATCGCCCTCCGCGCGTTCGGCCGGTCGATGCGCACGGGGAGACGCACTCGCCGCCCGGACGCCCGATTCGCGCGGGCCTCCCGACTCTCTCCAACGGCAGGTCTTCCGGCTCCGGGGCTGGGTGACGCATCACCCGGGTCGGGCGCCTTCCCACCCCAGCAGACTCTCTCGGAGAGCCCCCGGGGCAGTGGCGTGTGCCCTGACCCATGCCCCGTTACGGCGGCGCGTCCGCGGCGGCTTCTCACCGCACTTCCCTCACACCCGCGCACGCGGCGGGCACCGTCGGTCGATGCAAGCGTACAACCGACGCGCAACGCGTGCGCGTTCCCGCTCCCGTTCAGGCCGATTTCAATGAAGAACTTCCGGGCGCCGATCGCCCGAGTGGGTCACGCGCTGTCCGCGATCCGACCCGGCCCCGCGGCGCCGGGCTCTGGGCCCGACCCCGGCGCGGGGCGTCCCTTGTGCTGGTGCCGGATGATCTTGCCCGTCGCGAGGTAGACCACATCCTCCGCGATGTTGCCCAGCAGGTCGCCCACGCGTTCGAGCTCGCGCCCGACGCGGTAGCACAGCAGGCCCAGTTCCGCGTTGTCCGCGTCGCGCTTGATCCAGTCGATGATCTCGGTGAACAGCCGCTTGTCGAGCCGGTCGATCACGCTGTCCTTGGTGATCAGCGATCGCGCCCCCTCGACATCCTCCTCGAGGACCGAGCGCATCAGGTTCTGGCACATCTCGGGGATCCGGTCCCCGATCTCCACCAGCGCGACGGGCCACGAGGGCGACTCCTCGTCCTCCAACTGCAGCGTCACCTTCGCCAGCGAGGTCGCGTGGTCCGCGACCCGCTCGATGTCCGCGTTCACCTTCAGGCAGAACGCGAGGGCTCGGAAATCCTGCCCGTAAGGCTGCTGCAGCGTCATCAGCCGCAGGCACTCCCGCTCGATCGCGACCTCCTCGTCGTCGACCGCGTCATCGCGCCGGCGGATGTCGGCCGCGAGGTCCTTATCGTTGTTCCACAGCGCCCAGATCGAGGCCTCGAGCATGTCGATCGCGACATTGCCCGCGCGGATCAGGCGACGCCGCAACGCGAGCAGATCGCGGTGGAAGGGCGACAGCGGACCGGGCGGGACGGAGACGAACCCGCCGCGCTCGCCCCCTCCGGCGGGCGCGCCGCCCGGGGACCGAGCCGGCGCATCGACGCGATCCGGCGCTGCTGAACTGTCGAAGGTCTCTTCCGCCATTCCCAAATCCGTTTCTGCCAACAAGTTACCTTCTATCGGCAGAACACCGAGTCGAATCTGCACAATAGGCTCCGGGAAAGCAGAATCAACTGCGCTGATCGGTCCGAGGCGCGGATCGAGCCCGACGCGTCAGACCGCGGCGGGCGCCCGCAGCCTGTTGTTCAGCACGCGGATGAGCGTCTGGGGTTCGAGGTAGTTCGCGGGGGGGCGGTAGTAGACCTCCCCCAGTTTCTCCCCGCTCGCGATCGACCGGGCGTTGGTCTGCGCCAGGTCCGCGTCGATCGCACGCACGCTCCCCTTCGCCCCCTCCAGCGCCGCGACCACGGGGGCCGGGTCGGGGCAGAGGAACACCACATCCTGCCCACGGATCGTCAGCGTGCGCACGCCCAGCGCCGCGACCCCCGCCCGCAGTTCCGCGAGGTCCATCAGCCGCTCGACCGCCTTTGGGGGCTCGCCGTAGGCGCTGGTCATGTCGTCGCGCACCTTCTCGAGGTCCGCCTCGCTGCGGGTCGCCGCGATGCGGCGGTACGCCTCGATGCGTCGCTGCTCGCTGGGGATGTAGGCCCGTGGGATGATGCCGGTGACCCCGATGTCCACGACCGTCTGCGCGACGGGCTGCTCATCCGCCGAGCGCGTCAGGTCCTTGACCGCGTCTTCGAGCAGGCGGCAGTACATCTCGTAGCCGACCGCGGCGATGTGCCCCGACTGCTCGGCGCCCAGCAGGTTCCCGGCGCCGCGGATCTCCAGGTCGCGCATCGCGATCTTGAACCCCGCGCCCAGCATCGAGTACTGCTCGATCGCCTTGAGCCGCTTCTGGGCGACCTCCTTGACCGTCCGGTCCGCCGGCAGCAGCATGTAGCAGTACGCCCGGTGCTTGTACCGCCCGACGCGACCCCGGAGCTGGTGGAGCTCCGCGAGCCCGAACCGGTCCGCGTCGTTGATGATCATCGTGTTCGCGCTGGGGTTGTCGATCCCGCTCTCGATGATCGTCGTCGCGACCAGGATGTCAGCCTCGCGACGCATGAAGGTGAGCATGACCTGCTCGAGCTCGCGCGGCTCCATCTGCCCGTGCCCCACCACGATCTTTGCGTCGGGCACCAGCGACTGGATATCCGACGCGACGCTCTGGATGTTGTGCACCCGGTTGTGGACAAAGTAGACCTGCCCCTCCCGCGCGAGCTCCCGCTCGATCGCCGCCTTGATGCGGTGTTGGTTGTACGGGATGACCTCGGTGACGATCGCCCGCCGGTCCATCGGTGCCGTGGTCAGGCTGGAGATGTCCCGCAGGCCCAGCATCGCGAAGTGGAGCGTGCGCGGAATGGGCGTCGCGCTGAGCGTCAGCACATCGACCGTCATCCGCAGCTTCAGCAGCGCCTCCTTGTGCTCGACCCCGAACCGCTGCTCCTCGTCGATCACGACCAGCCCCAGGTCGGCGAACTTCACATCCTTGCTGAGCAGGCGGTGTGTCCCGATCACCACATCGACCTGGCCCTTGCGCAGATCGCGGAGCGTGTCGTTGATCTCCTTGGTCGTCTTGAAGCGGCTCAGCGACTCGACCCGGAACGGGTAGGCCGCGAACCGCGCCCGGAAGGTCCGCTCGTGCTGCTCCGCGAGCACCGTCGTGGGCACCAGCACCGCAACCTGCTTCCCGAACTCGCACGCCTTGAACGCGGCGCGGATCGCGACCTCGGTCTTCCCGAAGCCCACATCGCCGCACAGAAGGCGGTCCATCGGGCGCGCGCCCGACATGTCCTTCTTGATCTCGTTGATCGCCGCGAGCTGGTCCTCCGTCTCGTTGTAGGGGAACGCGTCCTCGAACTCGCGCTGCCACGCGGTGTCCGCGGGATAGACGATGCCCGGCATGTGCTCCCGCGCGGCGCGCACGCGGAGCATCTCGCCCGCCAGGTCGCGCACGCTCTCCGCGACCTTCGCCTTCTGGTTCTTCCACTTCGTCCCCCCGATGTGGCTCAGCGGGGGCTTGCCCGAGAACCCGCCCACATATTTCTGCACCAGGTCGATCTGGGCGCACGGGACATGCAGCCTCGAGTTGCCCCCGAACTCGAGCGTCAGGAACTCCTCGGGCTCGCCCGTCTCCTGCTTCGCCTTGCCCCAGGTCGATGGGTCCGCCTTCGCGCCGCGCTTCTTGCCCGGCTTCACCAGCGTCAGCTCCACGAACCGCGCGATCCCGTGCTCCGCGTGGACGACATAATCGCCCGGCTGGATATCCAGGAAGGTGTCCATCGCGCGGCCGGTCTTGAGCCGCCCAGCGCCGCGGCGCACCTCGAAACGGTGCAGCAGCTCGTGGTAGGGCACCACCGTGATCCGAACACCGCCCCCGCCCTCGCCCCCGTCGGTCCAGATGAACCCCCGGTGGAGGTAGCCGTCCGCCGCCTCGATGCCCGACTCCCCGTAGGTCCCGAGCAGCTCGCCCAAACGCTCGCGCTCACCCGCCTTCTCGCAGGGCACGACGACCCGGCTCGTGCGCGCCAGCTCGTTCAGCTCGCCCACCGCGGTCGCGGCGTCCCGGTCGAAGCTCGGGATCGGCTCGACGGGCAGGTCGATGCGCATATCCGCCGCCGCCGCGCCGGCGCTGAACTGGTTGATCTCCGCGACGCCCGCCAGCTTCTCCGCGAGCTTCTTGAACACCGCGGGCGGCCCGAAGATCCCGCGCGGGTCGGTCGCCCGCTCGTAGTAGCCCCGCCCCTGCTCGGTGACCTCCAGCGTCTCGCTGATCAGACCCAGCGTGCCCGCCGGCACCAGGTCGAGCACGCACACGCTCGCGTCGTTGGGCTTCGCATGCTCGGTCGAGTTGGTGATCACATCGACCGATTCGAGCGCACGGTCCGAGCCCATCGTCTCCAGGTCGATCTCGCGGATCGACTCGATCTCGTCGCCGAAGAAGTCGATCCGCACCGGCGCCGCGACGGCTTCCTTCTTTCTCTCGGCGCCGCCCCCCGGGACGACCGAGCCCCCCGCGGGGAAGATGTCCACGATCCCTCCCCGCACCGCGAAATCGCCCGGCTCCTCGACCGCGTCGAGGCGCTTGTAGCCCGACTCGCCCAGCCATGCGGCGAGGTCGGACGGGTCCGCCCGCCCCCCGACCGCGAGCGAGCGCACGAGGTCGTCCGCGCGGTCGGGCGCGGGGACGCCCTGCATCGCCGCCTGGATGGGGCACACGATCACCGGCGCGCCGTCCGCCCCGTCCCGGAGGTCCCGCAGCGCGCGCACGACCGCGAGCCTCTGGGCGAAAAGGTCGAACGCGAGCGTCGTCTCCCCGGGGAGCACCTCGAGCGCCGGCATCCGCAGCACGGGGCGCCCCAGGTCGTTGAGCTCCGCCTCGCACTCGTCCGCGTCGTCGAGATGGGCGACGAGCAGAAAAACGGGGCGTTTCGTGCGCACCGCGACCGCCGCCGCGATGAGGTTCGTGCTCGACCCCTGCGCCCCCGTCGCGACGACGCGCTCGCCGCTTTCCAGGTGCGCGCAGAGGTCCCCGACCGTTGACGAGGATCCGATCGCCCTGAGCAACTCCATGCGCGCACGCTCCCGCACACCGACCGGGCCTTCGACGCCCGCTCGGCTCCTGCCGTTTCACCGATGCTAGGGAACTTCGCGAGCAAGCGGGCCGGGATTCAATCGAAGCGGATGTAGGGCTCGAGGATCTCCGCGGTGCGCACGCCGATGCCCTTCACATCGGTCAGGTGCGTCAGCGACCGGATGCGTCCCTCCGCCTCGCGGAACTCGATGATCCGCTGGGCGAGCGTGGGCCCGATCCGGGGGAGCAGTTCGAGTTCCGCCTTGCTCGCGGTGTTGATGTCCAGCCGCGACGCCGCGGCGTCGGGATCCGGGGCAAGGGACGCCGGGGCGGGCTCGGGGCGGGGGGCGGGATCGACCCGCGGCGTCGACCCGGGGGATGCCGTGCGTCCGGTCGTCTCGGGGGATTCGTGCGCCCGGTCGGGCTCGGGCGATCGCGCTGCGACGGGCGCGGGGCCGGGCGATGCCCGGTCGGGCACGGAGGGTGGTGGCCCGTTGGTCACGGTGGGCGCGGATGCGTCCGGGGCCGCGACGGGAAGGCTCGGCGTCGACTCGAGCACGGGCGTGGTCTCGATCGCGGCGGTCGGCGGCACGGCAACAGGCTGGAGGGGCAGCGGCGCGCGCCCGAGCAGGGCCCAGAGCATGCCCACGACCGAGGCGCCGCCCAGCGCGCCGGCGGCGGCCCAGCGGGCGGGCGAGGGCGCAGAACTGGACAGTTGCTCTCCGGGCATCCCGCGAGTTTAGCGATCCGTCAGGGTGCGCCAAGCACCAACCCGCCACACGGATGGCGCGTGGGTCGATCAGGCGTCCCGGCCGACCGCGTCGAGCCAGTCGGGGTCGGTGAGGCAGGCGGGCAGCTCGCTCGCGTGGACCGCGTGACGCAG
>MDTD01000255.1_pt1 | contig 21693 bp, 21 predicted proteins | sample 811221 | NCBI WGS metagenome assembly MDTD01 (sample SAMN05326646, study PRJNA326480) | marine metagenome | isolation source: seawater | place: Pacific Ocean: South West | collected 2011 | reverse complement strand
TGTGTCGAAACAAATGTTCACTCAGACGGAGGTAATGGAGGTATAGACCTAGCGAATAAAATAGTTGAAAATTGCCAAAATCACATGGTTAACGGAAGACCTTTCACTCCTCTGTTCCATGATGATATGCCCGTCATAGAAAAAGCATTAAGGATAGCTACCAGAATGTATGGTGCAGAGGGTATTAATCTATATCCTAAGGCTCATAAGGATTTAGAAAAAATTCAAAAATGGGGTTATGGTAATCTTCCTGTGTGTATGGCTAAAACTCAATACTCATTGAGTCACGATTCTGGACTACTCGGAGCACCGAATGGATTTGAGGTTCCAATCAGAGAACTTAGATTAAACTCTGGAGCAGGATTTATTGTAGCAATCCTTGGAAATATAATGACTATGCCTGGGCTACCAAAAATTCCCGCTGCTAACCACATGACTATTAACGAAGATGGTGAATTAGAAGGAATGTTCAGTTGAGACGATAGTATGAAAATTTTAAAGCGTGGTATTGATTTTCTAAAGATTAAAATATCTTCAGAAGATGATTTGTGGACTACGGCCAAGCTATGCAGGAAAGGAAGAAAAATCGGAATGTTAGGAGAGAGAAGAGATCAAACTACGGCAGGTCTTGAAGGCGGTAGGGCAAAATCTGCAGTTAGAAAAAAAATATGGATTGTATTAGACATTGAATATACTGAATTTCAAACATTCAGTGATACACTAAGGATTCACGGTATAATCAACGAAGCAGCTTTTGACAAAGGAAGTCATCATACACATATTGTTAGTGTTGGTGATGAATTAAAGATAACTATAGATGGTGAGTGGCCTGATGAAGATTTACAATTAATTAATTCGGCTAAAAAACATTCGAATTCTAGTAAAGTAGCAATAATTGTAACGGAATTAGACGAAATACTGCTTTATGAGGTCTCAACTCATGGATTAAGAGATATTGCTGCGTTCACAATGAGGGGAGGAGGCAAATATTCAGGAAATGCTGAAACCTCAAGTGGAATTCATAAATCATTTTTGGAAAAAGTTGCTACCGATATACACCACCAACTAAATACAGAAATACCCCTAATTATTTGTGGACCTGGTATGGCAAGAGATAATCTAGAAAAAATGTTTAATTCAATAAACTCTGGTAGGACAATTAGAAATATTGCGACAAGTATGGGTGGTAGAGCTTCTGCAAATGAGATATTAAAAGAGGGTTTGGAACTCGACATATTAAAAAATCACACAATAATAAAACAGATAGAATTATTGGAAGATGCATTTACAAGAATTGGGAAACAAGGTGCAATCGCCTATGGAGAGTATGATTTGGTTAAAGCTATGGATGAAGGAGCGATAGATAAATTATTGATACTGGCGGAATTGCTAAGGGATGAGGATTCTAAAATTAATAATCAAACATGGTCTGAATGGGTAAAAAAATTGAACGACACTGGGGCAAAATTAGTTCAGTGCAGTACAGATCATGACTACGGAGTTCAACTAAAAAGTATGGGTGGAGCAATTGCACTTTTACGGTACATTCTATGAAGTATTAAATTTTCAAACCTACTGAGGAGACGCATGTTTACCCTGGTTTCAACAGTTACTATTGATGATTTTATTCCCATCATTGCTAGTTTAGCAATTGTAACCTTACTTTGGAGATTCGTAATTCCAAGGGGTCTAAAAGGACTAAGAGTTGCTTTCCAGAGAGAAGAAAATGTGTATGAAATTCATATCCTAACTAGGAATACTGCTGATGCTAGAGGACTTTTACAAGATTCAAGAGTAAGATTTGGAATTCAGAGTTATTTATGGTCGCTAACTGGAATAGCAATATTATTTTTAGAATTCGTTATTTCTTATTCTCAGGGAATTAGTGAACTCAATCAATGGGTACTATTTGTAGCAATTACACTAATTTCAATTCCTGCAGTCGTTTCTATTTTGTCTTCACTTGACGCTCAGCTAAAATTAAAATTAAGAAATCGAAGGGCTGATTTAGCCCAAAAACAAATTTACAAGAGACTAATTAAAATGATAGTTTTGGGCGTAATATGGATAAGTTTTACGGTTGCCTTTAGAATAATTCTCAGAGATTATTTTGTCTTGGATAACAAAAATAGATTAAACTCTGCAACAATATTTTTCGTGTTCCTTCCCGCTATTATTGCATATGGTAGAGTTTTAGGATCATCATGGAACTTACTTGTAAAAAATAAAATGCTACATGCAAGAGGGAAACCTACTGAAATTAATCCTGAAAAACCCTCTCGTAAGGGTAGAATTCTTTCAACAATTGTTTTAGTAACAGCTATTACTATGCCAGTTACATCAATAAATACCTTACTATCATTATTGGCTACTTTTTTAGCGCCTGAAAGATTTATACACAGTGATAGCGTTTTTCGTTTTGGGGATATCGTTCAACAGGATACGATAATGGAAGAAGGAGGATTGCTGGGGTTCTATGCAATTGAATTTTTCAGTAAAATTGAAACTGACTTTATACGAAAACCTTTAGTTAGCGCCGTATTAGTGTTCTTAATTCTAAATATTGCAGTTGTTGGAATTGCATTTGTTTTTGAGGTCGCCAGAACGATGTTTTTAGCTCTAACACATATTTCTGGAAGAGCTGGATTGAAGCTAGCCGACAATAAATTAATTAGAACTGAAAGAGCTCAACAGGCAGATATTCTGAGTTTTTGCTTCAGTGGTTTTGCAGGGCAATCTATGTTCCTTTTAGCACTAGCAATGATGACATTTTGGGATTCTGCATTCCTCCCTCAAGGCTCTGCATGCGGTAATCTTGAATCAAATATATGTTCTATAGCTACCAAAAACATGCTTGAAGAATTAACTTGGATGATGGCATCTGCTGGCCAGATAATTTTCTTAATTGTGTGGTTATTATCAATCGGCAAGTTCAGAAAATTAAACGCAATGAAATTTGATGCTGTTGATTTGAATAAAAGGACTGAATTAGAAACCTTAAAGACAAAAATTCGTGTTCAAGAAGTTAATGTTATTGACTTAATTAGGAAAGAAAAAATGACTGAAGCATTTAAAAAATATGAAGAAATGGTTGAAAAGAAAGACAACCAATCATTGATAGATAAATTAAGATCGGAAATTACGCTTTCAATGATATCAGGTAATTGGGAATCTACTGAAACTATGTCTGACAAATTACTAGCTTTGGAAGGTGGTGAAGATGATTTTGCTAGACTAGCTTTAATTGCTGCAAACCTAGCAACTAGAGATTATAAGGAAGCAAGACACCACTTAAATGCTGTTGCAGAGCAGTCTCAAGAGAGATTAATCTTAAATTGGATTGGATCTCTACTCTCGCCAGAGGAAATTAAATTTGATATTAATAACATGCATCACATTCAAGTTAGCAGTGCTATTAAAGGAAATATAGAATTACTGAAGTGGTATGCAGAACAATCTCCTTCACCGAGCATTAGTGGGCCCAAAACAAACACACCAATATCAAGAAAAATATTATTGAGGGACATTGCTCTGTTGAGAATTGAACGAAGAAGTGAAGATGCCTTAGATATGCTTGAAATGTGGATGGAAGAATATATTCAAGATGATTTATGGCCAGCGGGATTGGTTGCTAAATCATTACTTGAAATCGATTGTGGATTATATCTTTCCGCTCAAGAGACCATTGATAAAGCACATCTACTAGAACCAAGACATCCAATGGTGAAAGGGGCTATTGAGGTTATAATGGATAATAAAAATATCTCTAAGCGATGGAAGCTAATGCCAAATAGCGCTGTAGATTGGCCTAGCATATTTGGAGATATTGATACAAAGGAATGGAATGAGAGGTGGATAAAAACATACACAGTACAGCCGATATTATCGAATAATATTGACATTCGTGGAGTTGCTCAATCTGTATCATCAAATATTTGGGTTGCAAATAAAGCGATGAGAGAGGCAAGCATAGATTTCTCAAAAAGAGACATAAAAAATCTACATAAAAAGAAAATAATTCCTTTAAGGAATGAGAGGCCGATTGGAAATCATTTATTACTTACTGGATTAGTTGGAACTGTCAGTGGTATTGCTTTAGATTTTGGTTTTACCAATACTTTAAACCCAGATAATAAGATCTTAAATGAGTTTTTAGAATACAAGTAGGTAAAAAATATGATGACAGTTCGCGCAAGTTCTCCAGTTAGAATTGATTTAGCTGGTGGATGGAGTGATGTTAAGGATTTTACACACAAATTCACAGGATCTGTGGTCAATATAGCTATAAACAAACGGGCAAATGCAGAATTAATCATAGATGGAAATGGTTTCTTAAAAGTGAACTATAACTGTGAGGTACCAGTAGGAACTGGATTAGGAACATCTAGTGCAATAAATGTAGCACTAATATCCTGTATTAGCCATAGTGATTTCTCTGCTGAAAAATCAGCTGAATTAGCGCATAAATTTGAAGCTTTACTTGGTGGTCCTGTCGGAAGACAAGATCAATGGGCAAGCTCGTTCGGAGGGGTTAATTACCTAAAATTCAAAAATGACGATGTCGACATCTTAGAATTTAAACCTAGTTTAATTGCTATTAAATGGCTTGAAGAGCATTTAATACTAGCAAATACGAACGTTCCTCATATTTCTGGTAAAATACATTATCCAATTTGGGAAAAATTCAATAGTGGAGATAAATTAGTTATTAATTCTATAAAAATGCTGAGTAATTTAGCGGATGAAATGGCGCTATCACTAATCAAAAATAATCAAAAATCTGTAATTAGAATCCTGAACAAGGTTACCAAAATTACAGAAACTTTATCACCATTAATCAATGAACCAGCTAGAGATTTTTGTAATTCATTAATGAACGATGAAATTATTGATGCATGGAAAATTATGGGTGCTGGTGGAGGAGGAGTTGTAGGAATTATATGCAAAAGTCATACAATCATTGAAACGAAAGAGAAATGTGCTAATAACGGTTGGACTGTAATAGATTGGGAAGTTGAAAATGAGGGAGTAATTATAGAAAAGGTGATTCAATGAGTGAAGTGATTTTAAAAGACATTATAGATCTGAATTCCGATTTTCTAATTTATTCATCAGATTTCTGCCCTTATTGTGTAGCTGCAGAAAGATATCTTAGAGGTAAAGGACTGAGTTTTACGATCATAGATTTAACAAATGACCCTCAGAAAAGATTTGAAATTGTTAAGGCTACAAATCATAGAACCGTTCCAGTTATTTTTGATTTAAGAAACGGAAAGCCTGAATTCATTGGAGGTTTTGATGATTTACAAGCCTCGGAATTAGTTTAAATTGTTATTAATAAAGTCTATAATTTGTTGGTGGAACTCCAAAGGAATCATATGCCCTTTCTTGTGGCTTATTTTGGTTACATTCCAACCTTCATCTTCAAAAATTTTAACTATATTCATGGAATCTTCATATTTAATAATTTCATCTGAATATCCATGCATCCATAATATTGGAACTGGATTTAAATTTTTAATCGCATGACGTAATTTCTCGTTATCCATAGCCCTAGTGCCCAACAATAACAAGCCTGAAATTCTACTGGATAATTCGCTCAGCATCATAATTTGAGCCATTACACCCCCCTGACTAAATCCACCAATAATTACGTCACCGGATTTTGGTAACAACGCTGACAAATAATTTATTGAACTATGTATTTCCTTAAGTAGTGTTTCAGTAATTTCTAAATCATGTTTACTTTTTTCATCCTTATTAATTTCATAATGCCACCAGCAATATCCTTTTGTATCGTGTTTAAATGTACCATTGGGTACTATCAAATTAAAATTAGTTGGGCATATCTTATTTGCGAATGGCTCCATTAATTCAGCAGATCCTGTTAATCCATGTAACATCATCAAAGTTTTCTGCATTAAGTCACCTAAAGAGTCCAAACTGATTCTAGTCCTCCAACTACAATCATATGAATATATGAGCTGGACCCAGTACAGGTTACTGATAAGGTGTACTCTCCAGATTGTGAAGGAATTACTGAAATAGAACCCTTCTCAGAAGTCCCAGCGTTCCAAGTTTCTACTTTCGGACTTATTCCTGCACGGTCTTTGATTGTAAAAGTTGCATGTGAAGATGCACTGCTATCTATCTCGACATCTAGATAAATATACAACTGATCAAAATCTCCGTCACTAGGGTGACCATTATTTAGAAAAGTTGATTCATAAATTTCTCCATCATTACCTTCATAAATCTCGTCTCTCAAGTCGAAAGCCCTTACAAAATATGCGTCTCCAGAATAATCTTCACCATTTTGTCCTGACCACATCATATCTAATTTCACTATATCAGAATTATCTTTCCAAATTAATTTTGAAATGAATTTAATATTTGAGTCGTATGTATATTCCAAAATACCTCCCTCTTCATTTTCAGCAATAATATATGCCATCCCCTCATTAATTGATAAGAGATTGGCTTTCCAACCGATGTAACCAAATAAATCAAACGTCCATGAATTACCTTGGATTAATGGGAAACTGAATACAGACTGCGGGACTCCGTTTTCAAATACTGATAAGTTTGTGTGGGTAATTCTCCCTAAAAATGGATTGAAATTTAACAATGCATGTCTGTGTGCTTCAAGTTGATTTGTTATTCCTAACATGTAAGAGGTATTATCCTCTGCATCTGACTCTGTTACAACTAATCTCGTTGTCACATCTCCAAATTCTGGAGTAGTGAAAGTGTACATCCACCAATTGCCAACTTCCCATGTAGGTGTATCTAAATTATTATCTTCAGCACTCTTATTGGTGTTGTTATCACTGATACAGCCTGATGAAATAAAAATAAATACTACGAAAAATATACAATATTTTTTCAGCAATTCTGCCCTAATTTTAGGCATGAAAACACCATATCAGACGATTACTGGAACAATTACCAGTGACACAATTGACATTAATTTAATCAAAATATTCAGTGAAGGACCACTTGTATCTTTGAATGGGTCTCCTATAGTATCACCTATGACTGCGGCGGAATGTGCTTCTCCTCCTTTAGACTCACCTTCTAATTCTCCAGCTTCAATAGCTTTTTTTGCATTATCCCAAGAACCACCCGCATTAGCCATGAATAAAGCTAACAAAACCCCAGTAACTGTTGCACCAGCCAACATTCCAGCGAGCCCTTCAGCATCTAAAAGAAAACCAACAATTAAAGGACTAAAAACTGCAATTACACCAGGCATTACCATCTCACGAATTGCTGAATCAGTGCTTATTTTGACACACTGCTCAGAATCTGGATAAACTTTCATATTTCCATCTTCCTTAACTTCAATAGTTTCGGGCCATTTGTTAATATCCTCAAGATCTTCTTCATTTAATGTCCCCTTCAAGGCTTTTTTCATTATTTCAAACTGTCTTACTATTTCATCAACCATTTCTTCAGCAGCTCTTCCAACAGAACTCATCGTTAAAGCACCAATCAAAAATGGTAAACTCCCTCCGACTAATAATCCAATCACGACTTTGGGATCAGTAATCAGAATTTGTACAGTATCAACATTCCTGTAGTAAGCAACTGAGGTAGTGAATGCTGCAAAGAGTGCTAATGCAGTTAAAGCTGCAGAGCCAATTGCAAAACCTTTACCGGTTGCTGCCGTAGTATTTCCAATTGAATCTAATGCATCTGTTATCTTTCTAGTCTCAGGTCCAAGTCCGCTCATTTCTGAAATCCCCCCTGCATTATCAGCTACAGGACCATAAGCATCTACGGTCATTGTAACACCCACCGTTGCTAACATTCCCATAGCAGCTAGAGCAATTCCGTACACTCCTGCAAAATAATTTGAGATATAGATTCCTAATGCAATTAAAATCAGTGGCAAAAACACACTCTCCATACCTACTGACAAACCAGAAATAGCATTTGTAGCTGGACCTCTTTTAGAAGCTTCTGAAATCCTCATCACGGCTTTTGGTTTAACTCCAAATATCTTTTCTGTGGAGGTGTAGTATTCGGTTACTAAACCAATTAAAATTCCAACGATACTCCCAGAAATAATTGCATATAAGGGTTGCATCGGCAATTCAAAGATAATCAGTGCTCCGAACCCTCCCAACCAAAATAAAAACGCACCAATAAATGTTGTATATCTCAGTGCTTCTGCTGGATCACCTTCTTTCAGTATTCTCATAGAGAAGACTCCAATTACACTCGCGATAAAACCAATTATTGCCAACAAAAGAGGAAGTACCATCAAAACTTCATTATGATTTGTGATCACAGATTCATTAGCCATATTACCTAAGTTAGTCCATTTAATAGTTGATGCTATCACCATTGCAGCAATTAATGAACCAACAAAAGACTCGAAAATATCCGCACCCATTCCAGCCACATCTCCAACATTATCACCAACATTGTCAGCAATTACACCAGGGTTTCTCGGGTCATCTTCTGGAATTCCCGCCATTACTTTGCCTACTAAATCAGCACCCACATCTGCTGCTTTGGTGTAAATTCCACCTCCAACTCTTGCAAATAATGCAATACTAGAAGCACCCATCCCAAATCCAGAGATGTATGTAATCTCATTTATCTCGCCGAACATGACAAACATTATGGAAATGCCTAGTAATCCTAGTCCTCCAACACATAATCCCATTACTGCGCCTCCATTGTAAGCGACCTGTAAGGCTGCTCCTTGACCATCTTTATTTGCAGCCATCGCCGTTCTAGTATTAGCAGCTGTGGCAGCTCTCATCCCTATATTTCCTGCCAATGCGCTTGCAAATGCACCCATCAAAAATGCGATCGATACTTCAAGACCAAGGTCCTCATTAATCTGTCCGCCTGCAAATAACAAAGCTGCAACAATAAATACAAATATAATTAGAATTCTATATTCTGCATTCAAGAAAGCCATTGCTCCTGATTGTATTTTGTTACCAATGCTTGCCACAGTTTCATTTTCAATTTTTTGATTGGATAATTGTTTGTACAGAGAAAACGCTATTGAAAGGCCTAATAACGCAATAATTGCACCTATAACTCCAACTTCTAAGGGTAAATCGTTAATGTTCAAAGATGTTCACCGATATCGGCCTCAATGATGCTGTATATTAATGAATAGTAGTTAATATTGTATTTACACTCATTTCTATGAAAGATTAATCATACCAACAACCACTGAACAAAAATTTTTCAAAATTTCGTTTCCATCATGTTCATTATTAAACAATTCTTTTTCCTCATAAGTAATATCACCTAACTCATATGATTTGACTATCATAGAATTAGTAGCCTCTGGATGAAATTGAACACCCCAAATTGGAAGCATTTCGTCATCAATACTAATCCTCACTGCTGCAAATTCACAATGAGGTGTCACACCTAGTAAGTTTAATTTTATTCTATTATTCTGGATTAAATTACGCACATGGTCTTGGTGAGTAAATAAAGTTGTAGGACCAAGATCATTAATGATTAATTCCGAAAATAATGGATCTTTCAATCCTAATTTTGTTAATTCTAACTTACACATGATATCTGTCCTAGATTCTGACCGTTCAACTTTACAACCAAGAGCATTCGAAAGCAGCTGATGCCCAAAACAAATTCCCAAAAATGGTACTTTAGCTTCAATAATACCAAGAATCAATTTTTTGGCACTATCCATCCATATTTCTGGTTCTGAGATATTCATTCTTGAACCCGAACAAAACACACATGAAATTTGGTTTATTCTTAACCAATTAGATAGCTCAGATATTTCTCCTACTGGCATATTAATTCTAGTAAAATTAACTGATGTCTCTCCAACTATTTCACTAAATGAAGATTCGAATTTCGTAGTATTGTTCCATAAAGGTTGAGATATTCTCTCTGCAGCAGAAAAAGTTAAATTTTTAGTAATTAAAGAATTAGTATCTTGGTATTGAGGAGTAACTAGGAAAACATCTAATTCAGATAAATTATTAGTTAGATGTTTAATCATCTGAAGATTACCACCGTGTCCAAATTCAGATCTTTCGGCCAGCAAGTCGAAAATTAACACTCTCATTTAACAGATCAAATCTATACTGGTATTTGAATTTCTATGCATAGGTTTGAATAAGTGTAAGTTTTGACAACCATGAAGTTCATGGAAATTGACGTCGAAAAAATTCATGCATCAATTGGTCCTGTTCAAGAAATTTTGGATCAACATGATGGGATAGTAAATGTCTTAGACACAACTGATGGAAATATAATGATTTCATTAGAAGGAGGTTGTACAGGGTGTTCTTCTACACCAATGACTGCGATGCAAATCTATTATTCACTGATGAAGTTAGAAAACGTGAATGATGTTATATTTGTTAATGGCGAGTTACCTCCATTTATGAGGAATTTTATCAATCAAAAATTAGAAGCTGAAAATGAATTGTATGAAGAATAGTTACAATACTTATTAAAATGAACATACATAGGAATTTTATGACAAAGTTATCAGAAATCGCTATTGTTTGCTTTTTGATAATTTTTTCATTAATGTTGGTTGACTCTACAACTGCCCAGCCTTCGAATGATGATGATTGCCCAAATTTTGAAGGTAACTCCACTAACGATCGGAACGGATGTTTAGATTCTGACGGAGATGGATGGTCAAATCCAGATGACAATTGGACTACAGCAAATGGTGCAGATGCATTCCCATCAGAAAAAACCCAATGGAAAGATGTTGATAAAGACGGATTTGGAGATAATTCATCAATCGGTGCCAAAAATATTGATTATTGGCCTGATGATAGACTACGACACAAGCCCGTAATTTTGATAGCCTGTGACCCAGCTTCACATACAACTACCGTAAATGAAGTAAAATCATTTTCATGTAAAGTTACCAACCCCATGGAGTCAATTTCAGTTAATCTTAGGATCAAATGGGTTAGCCAAGATGGTATTTCCTCTGATTGGGATTCTAAGGAAGTAAAATTAAACCCAACTGGTGAGAAAGGACATTTGACTATGTTTAGTATCAGAAATACTGCCGAAAAAATTGGACTAAGTGTCGGTGAAGTAGAAATCTGGGTTCAAGATCAAAACGAGCCTTCTGCTATCGCAAAGTTACCAATCTTGGTTACAGAAAATTTCGAGAATGAGGGGAATATTATTGGAGAAGAGGTTAGTGAGGTTTTTAGCTTCTCAAGAATGCATGATGGAGTAGTTCAAGTTTCTAATAAGATTGAAGAAGAGTCTGGTATTTCTATTCCTACGTGGGCTATTTACACGCTTCTAGTCGTTATGTTCTCTATCTCACTCAAGAAGCCAACAAGAATATTTTCTAAACCAATTAAATTTTCCAAATCTTACAAGAATAAACATAAGGAAAGTCACATAACAGATTATCAGAATTTTAAAGGTACTTCCAAAGTTGTTGTGGAAAGAAAAGTAGAAAAAACAAATAAAAATGAAGTAGTGTCTACAGAATTTGATTATATACCGAAAAGACTCAGGAAATAATACCTGTTATTTATTCATGTTTCTAATTTTATGAGGATTCATACCTTGTGAAACTTGTTTACCTCTCAGATTCATTCTTGCTGCAATGGTAATTATTATGTTTAATGCAATAAGGGGAGGTATTAATTTTTCAGATGACCAGATTTTACCACCGTTAACCCCAAGTAAAAATAAAAGAAATGAAGCCATTATACAAGAAAATGAAATGATTTGTTGTAAAATAATTTCTAATTTCGGACTTCTCGAAACAGTAGCTATAACTGTAAAACCAAAAATTGCGATACCACAAAAAATATTTGTTACACCTTCAATTAATTCAAGGTTCATGCTGTTGCCTATATCACATATTATTCAAAACAATTGGTCAGATAACCGCCACAATGAAGTGATGAGTAGATTTGTAAGAACATGGGCAGTGGGACACCATGGAAATTACCTAAGGCTAGGGCTAAAGGCTCACCATATTTTAGTCGTAATCAAATTTCTAAAGTTCTTCACCAAGTTGGTGTTTTACTCGAGTTAAATGGTGCAAATCCTTTCAGAACTAGATCATACTTCAATGGAAGTAGAACTATTTCAAACTTAAATGATGATTTAGGAGATATAATAAATACAGGGAAATTAACTGAACTAAAAGGAATAGGTAAAGGGCTTGGAAGCTCAATAAGACGCGCCGTATTAGATGGTGAATGGGTAGAAGACTGGATTGAATTATTTGAAAGCACGCCCAACGGTTTAATAGAAATGTTAGGGATTCCTAATTTAGGACCAAAAAGAATTAAATTGCTAAATGAAAAACTTGGAATTAGTAACATTGCTGAATTACAAATTTCATGTGAAAAACATGAAATTGAAGAATTAGATGGGTTTGGGAAGAAATCTCAACAAAAAATAATTGATGGCATACAATTGTTAAAACGTTTTAATGCTAGAAGAAGATTAGATATCGGATTGTTATATGGAAATGCATTAAAGAATTTGATAGGTAATATTGACCATGTCGAAAAAATTGAGTTAGCTGGTTCTGCTAGAAGAAGGAAAGAATCCATTGGTGACTTAGATTTAGTTGTAGGCGCCGAAATAAAATTTCATGAAACAATTTCTAATTCCATACTCTCGCTTCCTGGAATTGCAGACGTCAAAGGAGCAGGGGGTTCAAAAATTAGTGTTATTCTTGATACAAGTATCTTTGAAAATAAGTTTAATTTAGGAAATATTGACGACGGAGTGTTAGAAGCAATAGGTGGTGACGAATATGAAAAAATGGAAGCTTCGGGAACAATTGATGCACAAATAAGATTGGTTTCATTAAACATGTTTCCATTTACTCTGGCTTATTTTACAGGATCCAAGGAGCATAATATTAGAATGAGACAAAGAGCATTGGACAGAGGGTTAAAATTAAATGAGTTCGGTTTAATTCCATTAGATAAAATTGAAAACAAAGTAGGAATTGAAGCTGCTAAATACTCACTCGAAGCCAAATCCGAAAAGGACATCTATAAAATGTTAGACTTACCTTATATCGTACCAGAATTGCGTGAAGATTTAGGAGAAATTGAAGAAGGAGAAAAAAATAATCTCCCTGAATTGGTGACATCTAATTCATTATTAGGAGCTTTTCATAACCATACTACACTTTCGGATGGTGAGGCTACACTAGAACAGATGTCGGATGCTGCACGAAAATTAAATTGGAAATATTTAGGTATCTCAGATCATTCACAATCATTAAAAATTGCTAATGGGTTGAGTCCTCAAGAATTGATTGCTCAAGGAGATATTATCAAGAAATATAATTCTGAATGGAAACAGAGTAATACAAATTTCAGAGTTTTTCATGGTGTAGAATCAGATATTTTAGAAAATGGAAAATTAGACTACAAGAATGAAATTTTAGAAACTTTGGATTATGTTGTAGCTTCCGTTCATGCAATTAGAAAATGGAAAAACCGAGATGAGGCTGAAAATACTGAGGACCTTTTTAACGCTATTGAAAATAAATACACGACCATGCTAGGTCATCCAACTGGAAGAATAATTCAAGGTAGAGAGGGTTATGAAGTAGATATGCACGCAATTATCAGACGAATGGGAGAATTAAACCAAGAAGGAATTTTTAAGGCTATTGAAATTAATGCATCCCCATATCGTTTAGATTTAGATTGGAGATTATGTAAATTTGCAAAAATGTGCGGTGTTCCAATTTCGATAAATCCTGACGCACATGACATTAGTGGATTAAAGGATGTTAAATTTGGGACATATATAGCTAGGAAAGGTTGGTTAGAAAAATCGGACATTATCAATACAAAGGATAGTATAGAAGTTATGGAATTGTTCAGTAAAAGGGGATAACATGGGACTGTTGAAAACTACTACAGTTGGATTAATAGGACTAGTACTAGGCATATTTGTCGGAATCATTGTCTACGTAATCTTAGGGGGCGAAACTAAAGAACCAGAGTGGGAGAATTGGATGTCTTTTCCCTGTTACGTCATACCTTTGATTGCTATGATATATGGACTTAGACTAGGTAGTAAAATTGAATGAGGAGTTATATGAAAATTAAGGAAAAAACAGAAAAAATCGTTCAAATTCTTGAGGATTTATACCCAAAAACTCCTATTCCTTTAGATCATAATTCAGATTTCCAATTACTTATTGCGGTTTTAATGAGTGCTCAAACTACTGATAAGAAAGTAAATGAAGTTACTCCGAATCTATTCAAATTAGGCCCTACACCAGAGAAAATGGCAAAATTAGGACAGGAAATAATTCAGCATACAATTAGAGAAGTTGGATTAGCTCCTACTAAAGCTAAAAATATCAAAAGGCTTTCAGAAATATTAGTTGAAGAATTTGAAGGGAAAGTTCCTAATACTTTTGAAGATTTAGAATCTCTACCTGGTGTGGGACATAAAACTGCGAGCGTAGTTATGGCTCAATCATTCGGAATTCCCGCATTTCCTGTAGACACACATATTCATAGATTAGCTTCTAGATGGGGATTGTCAAATGGATCTTCAGTAGCTAAAACAGAAAAGGATTTAAAAAAGAAATTCCCTAAAAACCTGTGGAATAAACTTCATTTACAAATAATATTTTTTGGTAGAGAATATTGTCCCGCAAGGTTTCACGACTTATCAAATTGTCCAATTTGTTCCTGGTCTGCATCCAAAAAAAGGATTAAAGAAGAATCTAGACTAACCTCCAATTCCAAACAGTCCAGAACTCCAATCTAACATTAATGAGGTTAGAAAACTTACAATTGCCGACAACCATAACATTTGGACTCCTTGACCTAATGTTGTACTCCAACCGCCGCCTCTTAATCTGTTTCCTATTGCAGATAAGATTATTATCTGTAATATTATTAATATCGAAATAATTACCTTAAATAGGTATATATTTTGTTCAATCGCTGCATTATCCTCCAATGCAGGTAAACCAAAACCTGCAGCACCATCAGTTACGCTTGATAAATCAACATCAGTCATTCCTGAGGCTACACCTGATATACTCTCACCTAATCCACGAACAATATAGATTGTAATATTCAAACTAGTAATTGTTGCAATTAATAACCCTAGTGAAGTACCCCACATTGTTGATGCTGACAATCCTCTCCTTCTTCTTAATGACAACATGTTGGTAGCTGATTTACTTACCATGTCTGCTGTAGCTGCAGGTTCACCACTACTCTGTGCTCCTTCAATGTATATTCTATTAAATCTTGAGATAACAGCTGAATTTGTTTCTGCAGAAAAGTAATCCCATGCTCTTTCAGAATTAATCCTTGTAGATAATCTTGATTCCAATCTACTTATTGATTCATCTAATCTTCCGAAATCAATCCCTCTCAATGCTCTGATAGTAGCAGATGGTTCGGCAGAACGTGCTTGTGCAGTACCACCTAATGCACGAATAAATCCGGGATACATTTGATCTCTTTTGTTAACTAATGTTTCTTCTCTCTGTTCTATTATTCCAGGGAATAGCAAGGGAGAGAGTGGTACTGCTAAAACTAATAAAGCATACTTATCCCATTCTGCACTAATATCAGACCAAAAAATAACTAAAAATAACAAAGAAGGAATGGAAATTGCAATCATAGCCAGCGATGAATAAATCCATGATCGATTAAACAGTAATCTAAACGGTGTTTCAAAATCGTCCCTAGAGAATACTGGATCATCAGGAATTATTGCTCTAAATCCAAACATACAACCAGCCTGAATCACAACAAATAATAGACCTGAAATCAGTAAAAATCTAATTCTTGAAAGAATTAATATCGCTTCATCGTCTACGTTTCCAGTTTGAAATAACACTAAATGTATTCCTGCTACTACCAATGCAAATAAACCTGCAGTTGAAAGACTAACAAAAATATCTCTTAATGAATCTACACTTTCTAGCCTCATATCATAAAGAGTATTATACTCCTCAGCAATGGTTTCTTGTTCTGCTCTCATAAAAATATCAATTGGCTGACCTGCTTCAATGCTAAATGCCATCCTATCTAAAAAATCAGCAAACAGTGGTGATGGGCTCTGTTGACCCACTATTCTAGATGCCTCTGGAAGTGCAGTGTGCCATTTATCTACTAGGATTTCTATTCTCTTAACTTCTTGAGCAAGCTCTCCATAATCACCCATTTGTCTGAGAATATCGAACATTGAACGTGCTCCAACCTCTCCCAAAGAAAGAATTCCCATCCTTGTAACGAACATATGCATTTCTTTTTCGATCTTATTTGCTGATTTTCTAACTTCTAACAATGGATAGATAATTGCTGCACCCGAAGAAAGAAACGTAAAGGTTATTATGACAATTAATCCAAAAATTCCTGAAAATAATCCAATAATCATCAAGGATAAACCTGTAAAAAAACCCATTATAGCTGCAGAACCTACAAAAAACAGTAAATATCTACTCGGTTCCATATCAAGACGCCTTAAGGCAATCTGCCAGTCTGGCAATCGTTCCATATTTTACACCCTCAATGATTAATTCCAACCCATGTTTCAATTGACGAAAGAAATTCATCCCATCCTGCATTATAGTATATTCCTAGTAAATCAAATACATCATTATAATGAGTTAAGTCTCTATCAACCATTTTTTGTAATGCGTCTGCCCTTCTTTGCATTTCATCATACACATCTCTCTTATTTGAAAATCCCATTTGAGGAGCTATCTTATTCTCCATCAGATGAGATTGGAACATACCTCTAAAATAATGTACATCTTTTACTGGATTCCATTCAAACATACCTCTTGTTAAAACTCCGTCACTATGCTTGTTATATCCAATAACCTCGTCTACACCCGTAATTCTTCTCACTACACCACCAGTTGGTGATTCAACAACTTCCTGAAAAATTGCAAAATTCAAATTGTCGAAGAATCGCATCGGAACGTTAATTGGATCTCCAGTAAACCTTTGTATCATTTTTACAATACTAGATGCGTGGAAGGTTGCAATTACTGGGTGACCAGTCTGCATTGCTTGAAAAGCTGTAGCCCCTTCAACCCCTCTAATTTCTCCAATGATGATATAACGTGGTCTAGAACGTAATGCAGCCTTTAGCAAATCAAACATATCTACTTTAGCATCTTCGTTTTTCGATTCTCTGGTAACCAATCTCTGCCATAACTTATGTCTGACCTTAACCTCAGCGGTATCTTCTGCGGAATAAATTTTAACATTGTGATCAATAAATGGTAAAATTGCGTTTAAAGTGGTTGTTTTACCTGATGCTGTTTCTCCAGATACAAGCATAGACATTCCATATTCTAATCCAACCCAAATATATGCTGCTAATTGAGAAGACAGAGTTCCCCATTGTATTAATTGAGTAATTGAAATTGTTTCTTCGGCAAACTTTCTAATTGTGAATGATGGACCAAGCATTGAAACATCATCGCTGTAAATTATATTAATACGACTACCATCAAGTAGTGATCCATCAATAATTGGTTTATTATCACTGACTGGTCTTCCAATACGCTCACTCATAGCTCTCAAAAATTGACCTAATGACTCTCTTTCACGGAACCTAATATTTGAAGAAACCATTCCGAAAACTTTGTGATCCATATTTACATGTTTCAGACCAACACTGTGAATATCTTCCAACATTTCATCGGATAAAAGTGGTTCAAGAGGCCCGTTACGTATTAAATCTCTAATTATGACATATCTTAAACGTTCTCTTTGTTCTGGAGTAACCGTAATTCTTTTGTCTTCCATTCCTAATATTTGCCATAGTTTACCGCTTCTATTAATAGCGCTAGATTCTGTAGGAAGAACTGTATATCTATCTATCATTCCCGAAAGTATTGACTCAAATTCCAAGTCTGTTGTAAAAGATGGTGCTGCTGGAGCTTCTTGTAATAGAATCTCAATCAAAGATCTTCTGATTAACTCTTCTTCTTCATTTAATTGTGGCTCTAAACCAAACCACAACGTTCGACCAGCTCCCTCTTCATCATCTGCAGGTCTATACATATGAACAAAAATAGGTGGTTTTGTAACATAAATTAAATTTAATGGTTTGATACTTTTCGCTCCTCTATCTAATGGTCCATAATATTGAGGCCTGGACCCAAATTTTGCTTCAAAATCCATCACCCATTTCCTTACATGAGGGTATGTTGCAAGTAAACCATCAATATCACCAGGTGCGATTTCAGGAAATGTGTCACTCATATTAATACCTCAACTTACTGCAGTAATATCTACGATAAAGCCCATTCCTGGTTCAACACGCCAACCAATTGTAGATTGTAAAGGTCCTGCGGCACGTAAATATCTTGTAACAACTATTGTTCGAGACATTGCACCACCAATTATTGCTGTCTCCAAATCTAATGCAACTTCAGAAGTTGCCCTTAATTGTTGTATGAAGTTTTTATCCATTTGCTCTGGATCACAAGTTAAAATTACTGTATGCCCCTTTGAGCAAAATCTTCTTAATTTAGATAAGATTAAATTAGCTGATACATCTTTTGACAACTCAGAAAATGAATCTATAATTATGACATCTGCAACTTTAAGAGCATCACTTTGAATTAAATCATCAAGAACAACTCCCTCGACTCTATCTGCAACTGATCCAAATGTAGACATTACCAATAATTTTCCTGACTTAATATGGTCTGTGACCCAATATCCGATACTATGCATTTGTTCAATCCAACCTCTTGTCGTTAATTCATTAGTCACATACACAACTTTAGCATTATTTTCTAATAAACCAAATGTTAATCTTTGACAAAGTAAACTCTTTCCACCCCCCACTTCGGCTGTAATTACTCCTAAAGATCGAGAAGGTAATTTTAATCCCATACTATCCGCCAAACTATCTTGATCTAATTCAAAACCAAAACCATCTTCTTCGGGTACTTCAACCAAGTTTAACCACCTCTGTAACACTATCTGAACCTGTGACTCCATTGGATGGTATAGTTGCAACTACTGCGGTAATCCTTTTTTCTTCAGAACCATTACACGCAATGGCAGAAGATGATTGTAAAGTATATTGCACTACAACACCAGAACTCCATTCTGTTGCACCATTTAAAAAAGTAGGGTCACCCACAACAGTTGAAGTTTGTCCATCTATAAAAGCACCAAATTCTGTTTCATCAAGTATTGAACTACCACTATTTTGCAAGTATATGGTAATTTGATTCAACCCCGCATCGCAAGTTGTTTTAGCTAAGTCTCCAGAAAATGTTACTTTGGTTCTTGAATCTAATCCTAATTGTTCTTGATTAATTCCAATTGAAGCGGCTGTGTTTGTCCAAGATTGTATCAAAATACCTGAGGCAGCTCCGCATATCAACAATGCTGTAACTAAAAGTATCATGTTTGAAGCACCACCATCTGCCATGAAATCACTCCTACGTCTCCACTGCAATATTCATTCCATGTGAAGATATTGCTACTCTACCCACTTCAGTTGCTGAATTTTCATCATCTAAAACACTAATTGTTTCTCCAGGGAAAAGGTATTCTGTAGTGAAAGCGGGTGTTGATGAAAGTACTTCCGTAGGTCCACCATCAATAGTTATGAAGATGTCTGCTAGTTTTACTGAATCGTCTCCATCATTGGTAATTTCGTAAGTGAAATCCCAAACCATACTACCCACTATAACAGAACCTGTTGATCCACCAGGCGCATTTGGAGTTATCGTTATCGTGGGTATCGAATTACAACCACTTCCCGAATCGTCTAAACTAGTCCCAATGATAGACCCACCTTGAGTTTGAGTTACTACTGAGAGCACACCAGTTGTTGTCGTATCTGTAACTGGACCAGAATTAGAATAATCTGCAATTATTGTATCAGCAGGAGCTCCTGATTGAAAATTTATCTCAGTCAAAAGAGGTTCTCCATCAAGAGCATCTAATGTACTATCGCGAATTTCGCTACCAGAATCCCCAGAACTGATTTCGACCACTATTCCCGTACCTGCAAGGTTAGGGTCATTACCTGACAAATCTACACTGTACCAAACATACCATTCGGTAGTCGCTCCGAATACATCATCCAATTCTAAAAATGAAATTGCTTCTCCGTCATAATCAACCGTATTCTCATCAGGGAAATTATCTGTTACCCACCTCTCACTAGATACGGTGTAAGTTCCCGATGGCTGTTGATTACAATCCCCCGTAAATACCAGATTTCCAGGGTAATAACCGATTCCAGGTGAAGCAATATTTAATCCGCCAACAGTCCCAGAGTTTCCAATATTTGATAACGATAATTTTGGTTTATCAATCACGTTAGGATTTGTTATATCAAGAGCAACTTCAGTTTGATTAGATATTACCGATGTTGCTATAGCAAATACAGAAAGTAAGGTCACGCCCATGATAAGAGCGCCAATTCCGACAGAGGAACCCACATTTCAGCCCTCCGTGCTTGGTTGTCGACTACTTCTCCAGCTTTCTAGTAATGTAATAAATGTCATCAATGATCTGTTTGCTAATGCGTCAGATAATGCCGAATCTGGATCTCCAGGTTCAGCTAATTCAACAATTGATAATAATACAGTTCCTTCTGCTTCAGAGAGCAGTTTAGATCCGATTGCTTTTCTTGTAAAGGATGCTGCTCCCATACCAGTTAAATTATCCAATAGTAAAGCCGCAAGCATGTGAGGTCCCACAAAATTTTTTTCATTCGAATGATCAGTAATTGAGCTCGGATTGGCTAGAAAGGGATTCAATGCTAAGGCTTGTGCCTCATATAATTCCATCAAGGAATCCATTTTCTTTTCAGAAGATTCTGTATCTGGAACAATATCCATAGAACCCGAAGAAACCTTCGCTGATGATTCTTCTCCCTCATCTGATTCTGATGAATCTGAGTCATGAGATTCACCTTCTATATCTTCTGAGTTGGGTTGAACAACCTGTGCTAATTGTGGTATCATCTCAAGCAATCTAATTTCCATTGCTTTCATTGAATCTTCCATAGTATCCATCCTTGATGCAACTAATTTCTCAATTGCACCAGTATCAATCTGAGCTGGTGCTGCGGGTTGTGCCTTCGTAGGGAAGGGGGTGCTCCCTAATGAAGGCAAGTTTATCTGCGAATTCCCTGATGCTCCAGATCCTATTCTAATTTTGGATGGTTCAGCCGAAATTGTCCAAGCCTCGTCAGCTGTCAATACGCCTGCGTCAGGTGTAGCTACCTCATCAATAGCAACATCTGAAAGTGCTTTCAGCCTAGCCATGTCATCCGCCATAGCTACTGCATCTTGCGCTCCTTGACCTCTAACCGCCATTCACATCACTCTCCGTTAAATTCGTCTGTCAATTCACAGAAATGAGAATTGACGACAAACTAATCTAAATTAATAATGATCCAGGTGTGGTATCTGAAATCAAAATCGTTTCATAAGTAGATCCGCCACCTTCAACATGAATCCAAAGTGTAATTTCTCCATTTATTCCAACTTCAGTAAAAGTACAATCACCACCAGCACCACTGTTAACAACTACATCAATTACGTAAGCTGCACCAGGATCAATGGTTGATTGAGCGTTTCCAGGTGTTGCCAGTGTTGCTGCGTTGTTATCTGGATCATCCATGGTAAATGTATCACCTACAGCTGCTACATCTGCATCATTTCCATCTCCGAATGCTCCAGCA
>MDTD01152867.1_pt1 | contig 21697 bp, 19 predicted proteins | sample 811221 | NCBI WGS metagenome assembly MDTD01 (sample SAMN05326646, study PRJNA326480) | marine metagenome | isolation source: seawater | place: Pacific Ocean: South West | collected 2011 | reverse complement strand
TGGCTAGAGCATATTAACAAAAATAAAAATTTAAAAATTATATCAGGAGATATAAGGGACCCCCAGTTTTGTGAAAATATTACTAAAAATATTGATGTTGTTTTTCATCTAGCAGCATTGATAGGAATTCCGTACTCATATCAATCAGTAGATCATTATGTTGAGACGAATATAAAAGGTACTTTAAATATTTGCTACGCTGTAAAAAAAAATAATGTAAAAAAGATGATTCATACTTCTACAAGTGAAGTCTATGGCACAGCAAAATATGTTCCCATTGATGAGGATCATCCTTTACAACCTCAGTCACCTTATAGTGCAACGAAAATTAGCGCAGACTCATTGGTTATGAGTTTGTTCAAGTCCATAGATTTACCTGTAGTTATTGCTAGACCTTTTAATTGTTATGGTCCAAGACAGTCATCAAGAGCAGTTATTCCAACCATTATTTCTCAAATCGCTTTTGGATCAAAAAAAATAAATATTGGCAACCTTAAGCCAACAAGAGATTTTACTTATGTCACTGACACATGTGAAGCGATTTTTAAACTTTCAAAAAGTAAAAAGGCTCTTGGTGAAATTGTTAATGTTGGGTCGAATAGTGAAATATCAATATTAAATATAATAAAGAAAATAAAAAAAATAATGTTTAGTAACGCAAAAATTATTACAAAAAAAAATAGATTTAGACCAAAAAAATCTGAAGTGAACAGACTAATTTGTAATAATAAAAAACTTAAAAAATTAACAAATTTTAAACCAGCGGTGAAATTTGATGATGGTCTTAAACGTACAGTTGAGTGGTGTAAAAAGAATAAAAATTTTTTTAAGATAGATATATACAATATTTAAAAAATCTAATGAAGAAAAGAAAAATATGCTTTGTTACAGGTTCAAGAGCAGAATATGGAATGCAATATTTTTTGATGAAAAAAATTGAAGAAGACAAAAATTTAAAATTAAAACTTATCGTTACGGGGTCGCATCTCTCAAAAAAATTCGGTTACACAATAAAAGAAATTTTAAAAGATAAATTTTTCGTAGACAGGAAAATTAAAATTTTATCTTCATCAAAAAATAATCATGTGGCAGAAAGCACCGGTGCAGCAATTTTAAAAGTAAGTATAGCATTACAAAAAATTAATCCAGATATTCTCGTTTTAACAGGAGACAGATACGAAATTTTTGCATCAGCCTTCGCTGCATTAATTAACAAAATACCAATTGCACATATACATGGGGGCGAAACCACTCTTGGAGCTTTTGATGAATCTTTAAGACATTCAATAAGTAAAATGTCGTATTGGCATTTCGTCTCTAACAAAAAATATAAAAAAAGATTAATTCAACTAGGAGAAAACCCAAATAATATATTTATTTCAGGTGGTTTAGGCGTTGATGCAATTAAAAAAACAAAGCTTTTGAATAAAAACCAGATCCAAAATAAATATAAATTTAGTTTTAAAGATAAAAACCTTTTAGTAACATATCATCCAGTTACCCTAAGTCAAAATAGTGGTATTAGAGAATTTAAAAAACTATTAAAAATATTGTCAAAAATGAAGAATACTTATCTGCTTTTTACTTCACCAAATACTGATACAGATAATAAGAAAATTATTAATATGATAAATTCTTTTGCGAAAAAAAATAAAAAAAATTCAAAAATATTTCACTCTCTTGGCAGGACTGATTATTTTTCTATTTTAAAAAATGTAGATGCAGTAATTGGGAATTCATCAAGCGGACTGCTTGAGGCTCCCACATTAAAAACAGCTACAATTAATATTGGTGATAGACAAAAAGGAAGAGTTCAATCTGGTAGTGTTATAAATTGTTCTTGTGATTATTTTCAAATAAAAAAAGCTCTAAAAAAAATATACAGCAAAGAATTTAAGCATAATATAAAAAAGTTTAAAAATCCGTATGATTTTGGTAATGCTTCAAATAACATATTTAAGATTATTTCAAAAAAAAAATTACCAGAGAATACAAAAAAACAATTTTTTGACCTTAAATTTTAAATGATAAACTTAAATAATATTATTTTAAAAAAAAAAGAAATTGAATATTCTCTCAAAGAACATATCGTTTTTGAAAAGGTTTCTAATATCAAAGAAGGCGTTAATCATTTTAAAGATTATATTATTTATAAAGATAAAATTAGTTACAAAGTTTACGATAGGATTTGTGATCATAATGGAGGAAGATTAATTACTAAACCAGATCAAAAAATAATTTGCCCGCTGCATGGATGGCAATTCGATGCTAAAAGTGGAAAGTATCTCAACAATAAATGTAAAAAAAATAAGCTTGAAAGCTCTGTCGAGAAAGATCTTTTAAAGATAAAAATTAACAAAAAAATTCCAAAATTCAGAAATTATAAAAATAATAATTCAACAAAAGTTACATTTTTAAATCATGCTTGTCTGGTTGTTGAAACTGAAAATTTAAAGTTTGCAACAGATCCATGGATTTTAGGTCCTGCGTTCTCCCGTGGATGGTGGTTACTAAAAGATTCTCCAGAAAACTCTTTCGATGAATTAAACAGCTGTAACTTTATTTATATTAGTCACAATCATCCAGATCATTTGCATCCATTGACACTAGAAAAAATTAATAAAGAGATGATCATGGTAACACCAAACTTTAAAAGTAATTCAACAAAAAATTACTTAAAAAGTCTTGGTTTTAAAAATATCGTTACACTTGATTTTGGAAATCAATATTACTCAGATGAATTTAAATTTAATATTGCTGTTTTAAAAAGCGGTGATTTCAGAGATGATAGCGGAATTTATTTCAGTAATGGTAATTTTGAGTCAATTTTTTCAGTAGATTCAAATTTCTTAAATTTTTTAGAGCTTCCAAAAAATATTACACTATTAGCTTCTTCGTTTGCAGGGGGAGCTTCAGGATATCCTTTGTGCTTTACAAAATTTCCTGTGAAAACTAAATTGCAAATAGTTAATAGAAACATTAATTCAATAAAATTCACAAATCAAAAAATGTTAGTTGCAACCAGAGCTAAATATTTTTTACCGTATGCTGGTTTCTTTACGGAAGCAGCTAAAAGAGATAATTTTATAAAAAAAAATAATATAAAAAATAAGATTGATAGCTATAATCTTATGTGTAAAAAAAATAATACTCATTTACTAAATGTAGATACAAAACAAATATATAGTTTTTTTGGTAAAAATTTAAAACAATCTCTGAATACAAAAAATAAAGTTTATTTAGATAAAAAGCTGGAAAATTATATTGATGAGGCAAAAATAAAATATTCAAATATAAACAATAGAAATATTGAAAATTATTTTATCCATTCAAAATATAAGGAAAATATAATCTTAAAAATAGTATTAACTGATGACAAATTTAAAAGTTTTTATATTGGTTTTTTAGTAGATTTTTCTTCAAATAAACCAGAAGTTATTTTTTTTGATAAAAAAACTGAACCATCGCTCTATAATATAAATAAAGAAAAAAAAATGAATGTATTAGAACTTAAAGTTAGGAAAGAGGCATTTCTTGAATTAATAGACGACAAGCTTCCATGGGAGGACTTATTGATTGGTTTCCAGACAAGAGTGTCAAGAATACCTGATGTTTATAATGCTAACTTCTGGTACTTTTTTACAAATGTTTATGTTAAGAAACATACGAAGAGAAGTTTAGAAGAGTGTTCTGGATGCACAGTATTAGAACAAAAATTAGATAAGGAGATTCAACATGAGCAACTTTAATAACTTAGAAGATTTTGAATCTCTATTTTTTAAGAAAATGCGTGGCTTATCTGAAAACGATGAGGCTACAAAGGAAAGAATTAAAAAATTTTACGAGCTAATAATTCTAAAAGACAAAGCAAACCCAGAAGCACCAATAAATAAAAAAACATTAAGAAGAATTTCAATTGTTTTAACAACGTTTTGTAATTTAAAATGTGTATGGTGTCATCGTGAGGAAAAACATGTTAAGGACTCGGGCTATCTTTCAAAGCATATGGATTTTAAATTATTAATGAATCTTTTGCCACAATTAAAAGGATTTGAAGTTTTAACATGGGGTGGCTTGGGAGAACCGATGTTGTACAAACATTTTTATGAAGTTACAAAGGAGGCTAGGAAATATTTTAAAATTGTTAAAACCACTTGTAACGGAACAACGTTAACTGAAAAAAATATTTTTAAATTGAGAGATAGTGGTTTGAATTTTCTCGAGGTTAGTATTGATGGGTTTGATAACGAAGCTAATATGAAACTTCGTGGCGCACATGAGGGAAAAATTATAAAAAGTTTAGAGTTTTTTTCTGACAATACTGAAATTCCACTTCAGATTAATACTGTAGTTTCTGAAGAAAACTACAATTCTCTTTGGGGAGCAATTGATAAACTGAAGAACGTTAAAAATATAATTATGATGCATACTATTCCACTCTTTATGACAAAACATATGCAGGAGATTGGAGTGAAAGCCTTAGATATTACAAAATACAAAAAACTTTTAAATAAATGGGATGAGGATATAAAAAAAAATAATCTTAAATGGGAACTATCTCCTAATATTAAACAATTAGAATATGACCCTGTCTCTTTCATGAAGAAGAAACATAATATTTGTTTCTCACCTTTCGAAGATCCCACAATTAATATTGATGGTGAAATTGTTCCATGTTCACGATTGCAGCACTTGGGCGTAGGAAATGTATTCAAACATGGATTTGAAAAAGTATGGAATGGCGAAAGAATGAAAACATTTAGAGCAGAACAACTCGAGGGAAATTATGGAGATCTCTGCCAAAGAGAGTGTAGCATGGAAGTTACCTCTAAGAAAAACAATCAAGACCGAGAAAAAGCCTTAAAAAAAGTTCATCAAAGTATAAATATATAAAAAAAGACGTTATGAAAGTACTCTATTACGGTTGGCATAGAGAAAATTTTCCTGTTCTGGAGAACATGAAAACAAATTATGGATGGCACCCTTCAGTAATTGCTGCTAATAAAACTGAGCAAGACAAGTCTGAAGAGATTTTTCCGAATTCGTATTTTGTAAATATTCCTGATTTAAGATTTGGAATATGCAATTACTCTAGATTCAAAAAAATTCCTATTGGGGAAAATGAATACCAAAAAATTGGTTCGAATTTTATCAATTATATTAATTATTTTAATAAAGATACGAATGGGCATAATTTTTCTACACGCCAAAAAATTTATTTTGCGAAAAAAATCTTTGATTATTGGAATACAATTCTTTTATCAACTGAAACTGATTGTATTGTTTTCAATACATGGCCTCATACCTCCACATGTTATTCTTTATATTTAATTGCGAAATTTGTGTTTAACAAAAAAATATTATTTGTCGATATGATAGAACATTTTAATAATTTTTATCACACAATTGGTTATGATTTGGAGGATCTATCGACACCATACACAAAATATGTAAACGAAGAACATCAAATAAAAGACGTAGATAATTACATCGAAAATATAAAATCTAACAAAACAAGTTTGAAAAATAATAAGGTAGACTTTTTAAGAGCTGATACAGACAGATTTAGGAGATCCATGACAAGGAGATTTTACCTAGTAAGATTGATAATTCATTTCTTATTTTCTATCTTAAAAGGGGGTACTTTTAGATCATCAAATGAGGAATGGAAAATGAGTCAAAAGCCATTTGATAGACATAATTCACCTAGCATAACAAGCATGGCACTTCATAAAATAACAGTTTGTATTAAAACTATGTATATAAAATATTTTTATAAAAAAAATTCTAAAAAAATAAATTCTAAAAACTACATTTTATTTTGTGCCCAATATCAACCTGAAGCACAGACAGTGCAACTCAATGGTTATTACCAAGATATATTTGCTGTCCTTGACTTAATATATAGTTGCAAAGATAAAGATACAGAAGTTTACTTTAAAGAACATCCAGCAACACTAGAGACTATTTCTGGTTATAATTCTACACTTTACAGGGATAAACATTTTTGGAAAAAGCTACTAGGTTACAAAAATTTAAAATTACTTGACTTGAACACAAAAGTAAGTGAATGCGTCGACGACGCTTTAGCAGTAGTAACACAAAATAGTACAGCAGGTATCGAGTCTTTAATTTATGGAAAACCAGTATTGTTATTTGGAAGAAGCTGGTACAGCAAGTGTGATGGAGTTCATGTGATTAACGATTATGAAGATTGCAAAAATGCTTTTACAAAGATCAAAAGTGGAGCAAAACCTAGTTTTAATAAAGTAAGAAACTATCTTAACTCTGTGGCATTAAGTTGTGACAAGGGAATTAAACATGACAGAATATATATCAAAAATAATAAAGAAAAATTGGAATTCGTTAAAAAAATTTCACATTTATTAAATAAAAAATATCAAGAATATTTTCAATAAAATTTCAAATAGAGATTTTAAAATGAAAAATAATAAACCATTAGTTATAATTGGTAAAGGATCACATTCAAAAGTTGTTAAAGAAGCAGCTTTAGCATCAGGGTCTCCCGCAGTAAAGAGATTAGACTATAAAAAAGTTAGAAATTTTTTATCAAAAAAAAATATCAGATTTTATAATTTTATAATTGGAGTAGGCGATAATGAAGTAAGAAGAAAAATTTTTAAAGAATTAAAAACCAAATCATGCAAATATATTTCTGTTATTCATCCAACTGCAGTTATCTCAAAATCTGCAATAATAAAAAATGGCTCTTTTATAGGTTCAAGAGTTGTGATAACAAATGATGTTACTATATCAGAAAACTCAATTATCAATACTTCCGCAATTATTGATCACAATTCAATTATAGGTGCTCATTCTCATATCGCACCAGGAGTAAAAATAGCTGGCAATGTAACTATTGGCAAATTATGTTTTATAGGCGTAGGATCTACAATTAAAGATGGCATAAGTATTTCCGATAAAGTCTTATTAGGCGCTGGTGCAGTAGCGACTAAAGATTTAGAGACAAACTCTACTTTTGTAGGAATACCTGCAAAAAAATTGATTAATTCAAATAATTTGAAAATATTATTTTTAGGAAGAGATAAATGTAAATTTTCAAAGAAGATTTTTTTATATTTAAGAAAAAATAAAATAGATGTATCGTTTTTGAAAACTAATTTAAAAAATAACAAATTAATTTTAAAAAAATTAAACAATTTTGATAAATCTTACTTTGATTACCTAATATCTTTTAGAAATTTATTAGTTTTAAAAGAAAAAATTCTTAATAAAATAAGGTATGCTTGTGTCAATTTTCATCCTGGTCCACCAAATTATCGTGGAATTGGCTGCGCAAATTTTGCAATAAATAATCAAGAGAAAAAATATGGCTGCACAACTCATTTAATGAATAAAAAAATTGATAATGGTAAAGTTTTAGATGTAAGATATTTCACTTTAAAAAAAAACATAGAAATAAACTCTTTAGTAAAAAAAACACACGCATTAGCATACGAAATGTTTTTGGATTTTTTTAAAGAGATTTTTAAAAATAATGTAAGTATAAATACACTTGCTAAAAGATGTAAAAATGTGAAATGGAGTAAAAAAATTTATAACCGTAAACAATTAAATAATCTGTATAATATTAATCCAAAAATTAACAAAGAAAAATTAAATATTCTACTGAAAGCAACCAATTATGGATCTTTTAGACCATATATACTTTCAAAAGGAAAAAAATTCTTTTTCTACAAAAAAAATGTAAAAAAAAACAATTACATAACTTTATTTAATAAAAGATTTTATTCAATTAAATGAAAAAATTAATAATGACAAAAAAATTTTCTATATCAATATTGATTTCAGGAAATTTAAAGAAAAAGATTGATAATGTCACTAAACAGATCAATCGTACAAATCATGATAAACATGTGTCAATACCTCATATTAATATTTTATCAGGTGCTTATAAAGATCAAACTAAACTATTAAGAATATTTAAGAAAATAAAATTCCAAAAAAAAAATATAATTAAAAGTCTTGGAATTGGGGTTTTTGCTGGAAAAAAAAATATAATATATCTTAGATTTGAACTAAATAACTTTATTATAAAATTTAGAAAACATGTTTTTAAAACTGTAAAATTAAAAGATCAAGATATAGATTTGACTGCTAAAGATTTATTATGGACCCCAAAATGCACACTTGCAATTTTAAAAGGCAGTAATAAGAAATTTATATCAATATTGAATTTTACTAAAAATAAGCTATCCAAGCATAACTTTTACACCAAGGATTTAGCCCTAATGGATGTAACTTCCTCTGAAGAATTAGTATTAAAAAAAAAGTAATAAACTTTAAGATAATGAATAATAATAATTTGGTTGGTATTTTTGAATACAGTTCTTGTAATATTTCTTCGCTTAAAAATGCATTAAACATTTTAGACGTTAAGCCTCAAATCTCTAAAAATTTTGAAGATCTTTTAAAATGTAAAAAGATTATAATCCCGGGCGTTGGAAACATGAAGTCAATTAGCAAAGAAGAATTTAAAAAAACCTCTAAGTCAGTGCAAAAATTTTTGGATAATGGTGGTATGCTTTTTGGAATATGTTTGGGTCTTCAAATGTTGTTTGATTACAGTGAGGAAGGAAAATGTAAAACTTTAGGTAAATTAAAAGGAAAGTCTATTTTTATTAAAAAAAAATTCAGTATTGATTTAAATGTCCAATTTCAAAAATTATTTTTTGATAAAAAAATTAATAATGCAGTAATAAATAAATTATTTGAGGGCATTGATCCGAATGAAAAATTTTATTTTTTACATAAATTTTATTGCGAGCCTGACGATGAAAATATTATTAAATTAAACAGTGCAGTTAATTATTTGAGAATGCCATCGATGTTTGTTAAAAAAAATATTATAGGCACACAATTTCATCCAGAACTTAGCAAACAAGCCGGAATTAAATTTTTAAAAAATTTTTTAAATCTTAAAGTTTAGTTTTCAAAATGAGAATAATTTCAAGATTAGATATTAAACAATCATCTTTAATAAAAAGTGTGATGTTTGATGGTGTAAGAAAAGTAGGTGACCCGATATACTTTGCAAAAAAATACTACGATTCCTCAATCGATGAGTTAATGTTAATAAATAATACTGGCTCACTTTATGGAACGCAACTTGATGACGGCTTAGTAAAAAAAATTAGAGATGGTAAAGCTATTCCAATAAGTGCTGGAGGCGGAATAGCGAGTCTTGAAGATGCAAAAAAACTTATAAGTGCTGGAGCTGACAAAATTGTATTAAACACTTTAATACATAAAAATCCAAAAGAAGTATCAAAAATTATAGATTTGGTAGGCTCATCATCGGTTGTTGGCGTTATAGAGGTTGATACAAGATCGAACGAACTGATATCTGCTTATGAAATGTCTAGACAATCTTCAGGACTGGGCTTGGAACAAACAATAACGAAATATTTGAATTTAGGCGTTGGGGAAATAGTTTTAGTGGATGTAGGAAGGGATGGTTGTTTTAAAGGTTTAAATCAAGATTTTATAGAAATCGTTAATGATTATAAATATAGGGCTCCATTTTTAATAAGTGGGGGATTTTTTCAAAAGGAAGAAATTAAAAAATTTATAAACGTTTTTTCAGGAATTATTATTTCTTCAGTATTTCATTTTGAAAAAATTGATGTAAAATCTCTTATGGAGTATAGAAATAAATTTGATGTTATCTAAAAGAAAAAAAAATTTTGAAGATTTAAGCAAAGAATATCTCAAAGACAAATCTGAAGTTACGTTTTACAATTTACCAAAAAAAGTAGAGTTTTGTAAAACATGTACTATCTCAAATCAAAAACCTATACAGACTATTGAACACACACAAAATTTATCTGAAAATATTATTGAGTCGGATAAAAAAGTGACTCTAGAATTTAAAGATGGTATTTGCTACGCCTGTAGACACAAAAATCAAAAAAAAGATATAGATTGGAAAAAAAAAGAATTTGAATTTCGAAAGTTATTGGACAAATATAGAAGTAGAAATGGTTCTTATGATATAGTTGTTCCAGGATCAGGTGGAAAAGACAGTTTTAAAGTTGCTCATGAATTAAAATACAAATATGGTATGAATCCAATAACTTGCACGTTTGCACCTTGTATTTATACAGATACTGGAAAAAATAACCTCATTAATTGGATTAATACTGGTTTTTCAAATTACAATTTTACAATGGATGGTAAAATACATCGTTTATTCACAAGACTTTGTATAGATTATTTATTGCACCCTTTTCAAACATGGATAATGGGACAAAAAGCTTTTCCAAATAAATTTGCAAAAATGATGAAAATACCACTCGTTATTTATGGAGAGAATCCACGTGAATATGATCAAGGTACAAAATCAGCTTTTTATGATGAAAATGTAATAAGAGAACTTCATACTCGCGAAAAAAATGACGAGCTATTTATTGCTGGTATACCACTAGAAAAATTAAAAAAAGACCTTGGTCTCTCTGATGCTGAAGTTGAGCCTTATATTCCTATGACAACTGAGGATTATGATAAAGAAGGAATAAAATGTATTACATTCAGTTACTATCATGACTGGCATCAGCAAGGAAATTATTATTATGTAAGAGATAATTCCGAAGATTTTAAACTATCTGACCAAAGATCAGCTGGAACATATTCTAGATATTCAAGCTTAGACGACAAAATTGATGATCTCTATTATTATACGACATTTGTTAAATTTGGAATTGGAAGAGCACAATATGACGCTTGTCATGAAGTAAGAGCTGGAGACATAAATATAGAAGAGGCCAAAGCTCTTATAAAAAAATATACAGGAGAATATCCAACTAGATTTATGAAGGATATTTGTAAATGGTTAAGTATTAAAAAGGACGATTTTAAAAATTTAGATAAATTTTTAGACCAACCTGAATTTACAGAGGAATATTTTACTGATCTTTGCGAAACATTTAAGTCCCCGCACTTATTTAAGAAAACAAACGAAAAACAATTACAAATAAGATATCTTCCATAAGCATTTCTTAGGCTAGTTAAATCAAATGTTAAAAAAATTTAAAATAGGTAGTATCAAAATTGGATCAAAAGAAAAAACCTTCATAATTGCTGAAATCGGGGTAAATCATAATGGAAGTTTTAGATTAGCGGTTAAACTAATAAGAGAGGCAAAAAAAGCGGGCGCTGACTGTGTAAAGTTTCAAACTTTTACTGCAGAAACGCTCACAAGAAAGGATGCAAAAAAAGCACCTTATCAAATTAAAAATACAAAAAATAAAGATTCTCAATATAAGATGCTTAAAAAATTAGAACTAAAAAAAGAGTTTTATCCAAAATTAATTAAGATTTGTAAAAAATTAAATATTATTTTCTTATCCACTCCATACAATTTTGAAGATGTAGATTTTTTACAAAGTATTGGTGTGCAGGGATATAAATTTTCATCGATGCATTTAACAGAACTTAAATTCATTGATTACGTCAGCAAAAAAAGAAAACCAGTTATTATTTCGACCGGAATGTCAAAAATGACAGAAATATCTAAAGCACTTAAAATACTTAAAAAAAATAAAAATCCAAATTATGTTGTGTTACAGTGTACCACAAACTATCCCTCAGATATTAAAGATTCGAATATTTTGTGTTTAAATAGTTTTACAAAAAAATTTAAATGTTTGGTTGGATTTTCTGATCATACAACGACAAATATTTCAGCTATTACCGCAGTCGCATTGGGTGCAAAAGTTATTGAGAAGCATTTTACATTAAATAAAAATATGAAGGGGCCTGACCATTTGTGCTCTTATAATCCAAAAGAATTTAAAGTTTATGTCGACGATATTAGAATGACTGAGCATGCATTAGGAAACAGTAGTAAAAATTTAAGTAAAATAGAAAAGAAAAATGTAAAAATTATGAGAAGAAGTATTCATTCAAAAAAATTAATTAAAAAAGGAGAAAAACTCACTTTAAATAATTTAGTTTTTTTAAGGCCAAACGATGGTATCCCGGTGAGTAAAATTGATATGGTTTTGAATAAAACTGCAAAAAAAAATATTCCACCATTTACAAAAATATCTTTTAAAAATTTTAAATAATCTATTTTTAATTTTATAAAATGAGAATAAAAAAAAATAAAATAAGAATAATAGCTGAGATGGCTTGTTCGCATAATGGCAAAGTAGAAAGAGCTAAAAAGATTATTGATGCTGCTGCAAAGTCTGGAGCGGATATTATACAATTACAAATTTGGGAACTTAAATATTTAATGTCACCTAAGAGATCTGAATTTAGTGATCTGAAAAAAATAGAATTGACAAAAAATGAATGGATATCAATAGTCAAGTACACAAAAAGAAAATATCCAAAATTAGGTATTTATGTCTGTATTTATGAACATAAGTCAATCAACTTTATTAAAAGCCTTAGAGTACATGGGGTAAAAATAAATTCGTCTGATCTATCGAATCCTCTAGTATTGAAATTAGCCTCAAATCTAAAGCTTCCAATAAATTTAAGTGTGGGTGCTTCATCATTATCGGAAATTAAAGCTGCGCTAAAATTTTTTAAAAAAAAAAGAAATAAAATTAATTTAATGTACGGACAACAAAATTTTCCGACAAAGGTTAAAGATACAAACCTTATTACATTACCAAAATTAGCAAAATATTTTAAAAAAGACGTAGGATACCAAGACCATTGTGAAGGAAAAAGTAATGAAGGATTTTTATTACCCTCGATGAGTATAGCACTTGGTGCAAAAATTATTGAAAAACATCTTACTGTAGATAGAAATCCAAACGGATATGATTATGAATCTGCATTACTTCCTAATGAGTTTAAAAAATTTGTAAAATTAATGGAATCAGTAAGTACGTCGTTAGGTAAAAGTTTACCAAGAAAATTTACTAAAAGTGAGAATGACTACAGAAAATTTCAAAAAAAGAGTATTGTAGCAATTAAAGATTTAACTAAAAAAGATAGAGTTAAAATACAAGATATTGCATTTTTAAGATCACCAAATATTGGTATTCAGCCAATTAATTTAAAAAAAATTCTAGGAAAAAAAATAAAAAAAAAAATTAATAAATACTCAACAATATTAACTAAAGATTTATATTGAAATGAAAATAGGTTTTTTAATTACAGCAAGATTAAAATCAAAACGTCTACCAAATAAAATATTAAAAAAAGTAGAGAATAAACCACTGCTTTCGCATATGATACAGCGCATTAAACTCGCAAATCAAATTAATGATATAATTGTTTGTACCTCGTATCTAAAAAGTGACAAAAAAATTAAAAATATTTGTAAAAAAAATAAAGTAAATTGCTTTGAGGGAGATCCCACAGATGTTTTAACAAGGTTATACCAAGCTGCTAAAAAATTTAAAATTGAATATATTGTAAATATTACTGCTGACTGTCCTTTAGTTGAGCCAAGATATATTGATGAAATTTGCTCGACTTACAAAAAAAAAAAATATGATCTTATTAGGGCATTTGATTTACCCCATGGATCGTTTTGTTATGGTATAAATGTTAAAGCACTTGAAAAAGTAATTAAAATAAAGGATAAAAGTGATACTGAAGTATGGGAAAGATATTTTACTGACACCGGTCTTTTTAAAATACATGATTTAAAAATAAGAAATAAGCTACATGTAAAACCAGGCTTAAGGATGACGCTAGATTATCCAGAAGATTTAAAATTTATTAAAGAGATTTTTAAAAAACTTTACAAGAAAAAAAAACTGTTTGATTTAACCGACATAATGATACTTCTTAAAAAGGAACCAGATTTAATTAATATAAACAAAAAATGTGGTCAAAAATTTAATACACAATATAATAATCAGTCATGTATAAAGATTAAAAAAAATTTTGAAAATAAAAGTAATAAAAGGATAAAAACTTACAAAACTTTTTCTAGTTATATAAAGAATAATTATTATGCAAAAATCAATTAAAAAAGTAATTTTAATCGTATATAAGCCAATAATTAAAATTATCAATTTCGTAAAAAGAATTTTTACTTTTCACCTTCATTTGGGATCACAAGATTATTATCCAAATAATATGAATTCAAGGGGCGCACTAAATATTTTTAAGGATAATAATGAAAGAATAGAATTTTGGACAAAATTAGCTAAAAAGCACAAGACACTTAAACATTTTTATTCGAAAAATCCTGAAGATAGTTTTTTAAAAGATTTTGAAAAAAATAATTTTAAAGGTGAACATGACCAAAAAACATTCGAGTCAATAGCTGAGTTTTACAAAAACGGAGCAGTAGAAATACCAAATTTCTTCAACAGAGAAGAACATGCGTTAATAAATAATTTTTTTAAAAATAAAATTGATTCAAGGCTTAGCAATTTAAATAAATATAGTTGGAAATCGAATTCTCATAATCTTAATAAAACTATCCATAATAAGATAAAAATTTTTGAGAAAATAATTTTTGGGAAAAATATCAATTTACAAAAATATACTTTGTCTGCTTGGAAAAAACAAAAAAATCTTACAAGCCAAAACAAAGAGGACATAAATTTTCACTCAGATAGATTTATTCCTGCTATAAAATTTTTTTATTTCCCCTCAAAGGTAGAGATTGATCCTTTTGAATACTGTTTAGGTTCACATAAAATCGATAAACAATTTTTTGATAATTATAAGATTATACATAGCCATTCAAATGCTGAAAATTCATGCGAAAATCTTGACTATGACAATTACAACAAAAAGAAATATCAGGTAAAGGAGAATACATTGATAATAGCCGCAACTCACGGGCTTCACAGAAGATCACAGACAAAAGAAAATGAAATTTCAGGTATAAGACGTTTTATAACTATTTCTTACTACAATATGTTCTCTAGATATGATCTTTTAAAAAATTATTTTTGATGACAAAAAAAAATATAGTCATTTTTGGTGGAAATGGTGCTTTGGGAAAGAAGCTTTCAGAAAAGCTTAATAAAGAAAATTATCTGGTAATTTCTGCCGATAAAGGAAACAAAGGTTTCAAAAGAGTTAAAAGCGACCTTTATGTTGCTAATGCCGATGTTGTCAATCTTACAAGTTTAAAAAAGTTAAAGAATAAAATCATTAAAAATTTTGGAAGAATAGATGTTGTCATTTATGCTGTAACTTATAAGTCTAAAGATTTTTATTATTCTTTTGATAAACTATCACTCGCCAGTTGGCGAAAGATAATAGATACGGAATTAACCGGATCATTTTTAGTATCACAAATCTTTGGAGAAGTATTTGAAAAACAAAAAAAAGGAAATATTATATTTTTATCATCGATATATGGTATCGTCGGTAACGATCATTCAATTTATAAAGGATCAAATCTTGCTAATGTTTATTCTAATAAAAAACAAAAAAAAAAAATTTTTTCTAACTCTGCATACTCAACAGCTAAAGGTGGCTTGATAAGCTTTACGAAATTTTTAAGTGCATATTGGGCGGGAAGAAATATTAGGGTAAATTGTTGTTCACCAGGTGGAATTTATAACAAAAACGAAAACAAAAAATTTATAAAAAACTATTCTTCAAAAGTTCCACTAAAAAGAAAAGCAGAAATAAATGAAATAGTTAACACTATAATTTTTTTGGCCTCAGACAAGTCGTCATATATTAATGGTCATAATCTGGTTGTGGACGGCGGTTTTACTGCCTGGTAAACCTTTAAATCCAATCTTTTTACTCGCTTTAACTAAAAAATCTAAATGAAAAAAATACTAATAATTCTTAACAGAAGAGAAAAATTTCAATTAAGCAAACTATCAATCCTTAGTTTGATAAATTCTATTGCCGAAAGTTTAAGTATAGCAATGTTAATTCCTATTTTAACATTTATATTCAATAAGGGACAGTTTAATGACAATGTTATATTTTTCAGATTTGTAAATAATTTTTTAGATAAATTCCAAAATGATATACTAAGCTTAATAATATTATTAGTTAGTGTTTATTTAGTTAAAGCTTTTTTTCAAATGTTTTTTATTTGGTATCAAGCAAAAACAGTTTTGGATATTGAATTTAATATTTCAAAAAGAGTCTTCAAATCTTTTCTTTTTCAGGATTACCAAAAAGCAATTAAAAAAAACTCATCTATCATTATGGAAATATTGAGCAGAGAGGTTAAAAACTTTGGTACCTGCTTAATACAAATAACAAATTTTTTATTAGAAGCATCATTAGTTCTAATTTTAATATTTATAATGTTAATGACATTTGGAGCAATTTTTCTAAAAATATTACTTATACTTATATCAACTGTAATTTTAATTTATTTGATATTTGGCAGGAAGTTTAAAAATTGGGGTTATAAAAGGCACGAATATGCTTCAAAAGCATTAAAAAATATGATGCACGGTATAAACTCATTTAAAGAAATCAAATTGTATAACAAGGAAGATTTTTTCAATCTAAAATATATTGAAAATTTAAAAGTTGGATTTAGTTACATAAAATTACTAACTTTTTTTACATCAATACCAAGAATTCTATATGAAATATTATTTATCCTAATCATATCTTCTTATATTTATATTTATTCCAAAGGTTCTTTTAATTTAGATGCAAGCATACCTTTAATAGCTTTTGCTGGAGCAGCAATTGTGAGAACCCTACCAGGGTTAAGCAGGATTTCTTCAGCAATTAGCCAAATTAATGCATCAACTGTTTCTGTGAATAAAATTTATGAATTACTGTTAGATAAGGAATATTCCCTAATTAAAAATGAAAACAAAGTCAAAAAAAAGACTAATGGGAAAGTTTTGAAAGACAGCATACAAATAAAAAATTTAAGTTTTAAATATGAAAACCAAAAGCAAAATATCATTGAAAATTTAAACTTAGTTATCAAAAGTGGAGAGTATGTAGGTTTAAAAGGCTATACTGGCTCTGGCAAAACCACACTAATAAATCTGATTTGTGGATTAATCAATCTTCAAAATGGTGAAATTCTTATTGATAATGAAAATATATCAAAAATAAAAAGTAGTTGGCAAAAAGAAATAGGTTACGTACCTCAAAAAATTTATCTAATGGATGATACCATTAAAAATAATATAATCTTTGGAGATGACCACAATAACTATGATGATAGTAAATTAAAAGATATTTTAAAAACATCATGCGTTAGCAACTTCATTAATAGTTTACCTAATGGAGTTGAAACAAATGTTGGAGAAAATGGTGTTTTCTTGTCTGGAGGACAAGTACAACGTATTGGTATAGCTCGGGCTTTATATTCACAGCCAAAATTTTTAATTCTTGATGAGGCTACCAATGCTTTGGATATAAATACAGAAAATCAAATTTTGGAAAATCTATCAAATTTTGCAAAAAAAGAAAATCTAACTATATTGAGCGTCTCTCATAAACAAAATACTCTTGATCACTGTAGTAAAATTTACGAGATAAAAGATAAAATATTAAATTCCTTAAAATAGATGAAAAAAATAATTTTTTACAATTTATTAATTCTATACTTAATAATTTCAGCCATCATTATCTTTTCTCCATTGGCAATGGATATTTATAGATTTAATTCAGCAATTAAAGATGAAAGCTCTAAACATACACTGCCAAACTACTCTAAAACTGATTGGGCTAAACAGCACTTTACCGAATTTAAAAAACTCCGAACAACATATTATGATTATATAATATACAGAAGGAATGATTATAAAGGAAAAACGATTACAATAAAAAATGGATTTAGATTAAATCATCAAAAAGAGAACTTCAAACTAGAAAAGGACATATGGATATTTGGTGGCTCAACAGTATGGGGGAGTGGTTCCATTGACTATGGGACAATACCCGCTCTTTTTGAGAAGAAAACTGGAAGAAGCACATTAAATTTGGGTGAAGCTGGATATAATTCTACACAGGAATTAAATTTCTTACTAAAAAATTTAATCTTACATAAACCTAAAGTAATCATTTTTTATGATGGAGTGAATGATGTAGAACATAAATGCAGGTCAGATTCAAACTTTTATGCAACTGAATACGAACAAATTTTACAAAATAAAATTGGCGATCCAGAATATACTATTCACGAAAGCTTTAAACACTCAAAAAAATTATTTGAGCCACCATTAAAAATTATCAATTATTTTAAAAAAAGTTTTTTTAAATCAAAAAATAAAATAGCTAGAAAATATGATTGTGATACGAATGAAGAAAAAAGATATCAAGTAGTCAAATCATTAGTTCGAAATTGGCAAATAGTTAAGTCAATTTCCGATAGAGAAAAAATTAAATTTATTCCAATATTGCAGCCAATTGCTTACACAACTAAATCTAAAACAGAACATTTAAAAATTAAAGAAAGTGATGAACTTAAGAAACAGTACAAAATTTTATATCCTGAAATTAAAAAAGAGTTAAAACGATTACAGTTCCGATATATTGACCTGGAAAAATCTTTGAACGACGATCAATATTATTTTATTGATTTTTGTCATTTGTCTCCAAATGGAAACATGGAAATTGTTAATAAAATAATATCTCATAAATTATATACCGAGTAAATCAATGATTTATATTTCCTCATCATCCTTGAAAGAAAAAAACATAATCAATATTTTAGAAAAAATGAGAAAGAATAAAATATCTAAAATAGAACTTTCAGGGGGAACAACATTTAATAAAAATATCGAGAATGAACTCTTAAAATACAAAAATAAACATAATATTGATTTGATTGTACATAATTATTTTCCACCTCCCGAAAAAGACTTTGTTGTAAATATTGGTTCATTAAATAACAATGTCTATCAAAGTAGCATTAACCATTGTTTAAGAGCCATAAAATTGTCAAAAAAAATAAAATCGACAAAATATGCATTACATGCCGGATTTTTAATTGATCCCAAACTAAAAGAAATCGGCTTAGGAAAAAAAATTAAAAGCAATGTTTTATTTGATGAAAGAAAATCTATTGAAAGAATGAAAGAAGCTCTAGTTATCTTAAATAAAGAGGCTGACAATCAAGTTAAACTTTATTTAGAAAACAATGTTATAACAAAAAAAAATTTAGATAATTTTAAAATAAATCCTTTCTTACTTACTGATAAAGAATCTTTTTTAAAATTAAAAAAAGAATTTGATTTTAATATTTTATTAGATTTAGCTCATTTAAAAGTAAGTTGTAATTCTCTTGGACTCAATTTCGAAGAACAGGCAAATTATCTTTTCGACCAAACTGATTATGTTCACTTAAGTGGCAATAATGCTTTAGAAGATACAAATCATTCTATTTTTGAGGATAAATCAATAACACAATTTTTGGAAAAAAAAGACCTATCAAAAAAAACATTCACCTTAGAAGTATACCAAGATATCTCTAAGATTCTTAATGATTATAATTTTTTGAAAATTTTAATAGAGAAAAATCATAACTAAAAAGTAATGAAATTAACTTGGGATAAAATTGAAAAAAAAGATATTATTTTTTTGGAGAATAATTACTCAAATATATCATTAAATAAAAAAATAAAAGTTTATAACTTAAACAAGAATGAGATTAATCTACGATATTTTTTAAATGCATTTTTTAATTATTTATTAAATTTAAAAAAAAATACACTTAAAGAAAATTATCTTTTAGAAATCTTTAAAAAATGCAAACCCAAAATTATTATTGGATATGCTCATAATTTTTTATTATTTAAAATCAAAAAAATATACCCGAATATAAAGTCTATTATGTACATGCATTATGCGATGAGAAAAGATCAATTCGATGAATATAAAAAAATTGTTAAAAAAGCTGAGATTGACAATATATTTTTAAATAATCCGATTGAAAAAAAATTTCTTCAAAAATTTATTAAGTCAGAATTTATTTTAAGTGGTTCTATAAAGAATAATGAAATTGTGGATAAAAAAAAAAAGAAACCTGATTATGATGTAATGATTATCTCAGAATATAGAAATAATCTAAATTTAAAAAAAAAAGATAAAATTGTTAATTCTCTGACTAAAATCTCAAATTTATGCAAAAATAATAACTTAGATATTTGCATAGCTTTAGTCTCATCCAGAGAAGAAAAAATGAAGAAAATATCTTTTGAGGAAGAAATACAGTTTTATAAAAAAAATGGTATAAACTTTAATTACAGTTTAGAACCATCGTATAAGCTTGCAAACAGATCTAAAATTATTTTCTCAATAGATTCAAATCTAGGATATGAATTAATTGCAAAGAAACACAAAGTTTTTTTCTTCCATTCAAAGAATAATATTTATTTAAAAAAATATCCATTTGTAACAAATGTTTTAAATCGAAGTTTTGACAAATTATTTTTAAGACTAATCAATTTAAATACTTCACAATATAGCAAGATATTAAAAAGTTCTAAAATCAAATTTTATTTTGATAAAAAAAATAAAATACTAAAAAACCACATAGAAAAAATTATTTTAAAAAATAATAATGAGAATTGTAGCAATAGTTCCGATTAAATCAGTATCGAAAAGAGTAAAAGGTAAAAATTTTAAAAAAGTGGCTGGAAAACCACTTTTCAGACATTTACTTGATAAACTATCTAAATGTAATTTTGACGAGGTTTTTGTGGATAGTGATAGCAAAGAAATACAAAATTATTGTAAAAAAAAAAATTATACTTACATAAAAAGATTGCCTGAACTTGCAAAAGATAATGCTAACGGAAATGATTTACTCAATTATCATTCAAAGATACTCAAAGCTGATTATTATTTTCAATTGTTTGTTACATCACCATTTTTATCTATAAAATCCATTAATGATTGTATAAATATCCTTAAAAGAAATAAAAAAATCGACTCAATTTTTACTGTAAAAAAAATATATTCCTGGTTCTGGTTCAATAACAAAACAGTAAACTATAAACCTAAAATCTTACCAAGAAGCCAAGACGCTAAGCCTATAATTCAGGAAACAACAGGTCTATATGGAATAAAGCGAAATTCACTCAAAAAAAACAAATGTAGAATAGGAACAAAACCTTTCATGTACGAGGTTGATGAAAAGGAAGCTGTTGATATAGATAGCTATAAAGATTTTGAATTATTTAAATTTTATGCAAAATAAAATTTGTATTGCCGAAAATAAAAAAGATTTAGATATTATTTATAAGTCAAGAGAAAATACTGATAATTTGATTTGTCTTCCATTGAATTTAGAAACTTATTTATACTGCTTGGATAAAAAAATAAATTTTATTGATCCTTTTAATTTAATCAATAATGATTTTCATAAAAAAACTTTAGTTGAAGGTGAAAAATTTGTTAATTCTCTAATTTTGGAAAAAAATGTATCTGAAACGATTAATTTAGAAATTAAATCTATATTAAGATTTAGATTTTATAGTGTGGTATTTTTATATGAATTGATTAATAAGATATTGGAAAAATATGAGTCAATATCAATAATAGTTTTAAGTAATAGCTCAAAAACACATAAACTTGACTCGTTATTAGTGGAAGATATTGTTTCTAGCTTATTTACAAATATACCAATTGAAAAAGAAAAAGGTGAAAACCCAAAAGAGTTATATGACAGTAAAAGTTATTTATATTCTATAAATCTAAAAACAAATAAAAAAAAAAAAAATATTTTACTTAATACATTAGGATACAATTTTAAAAGAGTAATTTTATCTAAAATATT